>Ga0209436_100307_pt1 | contig 22491 bp, 23 predicted proteins | sample AraplaF_Cvi_mTSA_FD_184263 | JGI IMG/M metagenome (GOLD analysis project Ga0209436, IMG submission 184263) | Arabidopsis root microbial communities from the University of North Carolina, USA - plate scrape MF_Cvi_mTSA (SPAdes) (version 2) | ecosystem: Host-associated > Plants > Roots > Endosphere...
CATGGCCCGTCTCCTTTACTCAGCTGATTGCGCATCTCTGCCAATCATGTGGCGCTACGCGGCTCATCCCGCGCAATCCACGATATCCCTGGAGGCGGGCCGCCTCAAGTCAAGCCATTGTGTCTAGAGTTCTTCGAATGATCCGCTGCCTTTTCCGAACTCTAGTGCTGTCGTTCTTTAGCGTTCCCGGCATCGCCCTGGCTGGCTATGACTTGCATATCACGCGAGCCGCTGAATGGACGTTGAGTTCGAAACATCCTATTTCGGAACTTGAGTGGAAGACTGCCGTCGCATCGGATGGCCAACTTCAGATGGATCCGACCGCGACCGCTGAGAATCCTAAGACGCATGAGGTCATTCAGGTTTCAAATCCTTTGATGGCTTCTTGGGTCGATCCGACCTCGAAGGAAAAGCACTACTTCTATTACTTTCGAGGCGAAATCACAGTCAAGAATCCTAGCAAGAACGCAATCGCGAAAATGAAGGCAGTCGCAAAAAAACTTTCAGCGCGGGTTCAAGGTGACGACGGTGAGTGGTATTGACGGAATTCGCTCTAACCTTCAGCTCCAGCGGACGCGCTACAGCGGGCTTTGCCCGCTTACGCACGCCGCTGAGCAATCGCGTTGGTCATCGCTTTGAACATGATGCAGGCTTCAGCTCTTATTTCTGGCACCTGGGCCGCTGGCAAATCCGCCTGCGCGGCTAGTGCCGGCGTTTGGGCCGCTAGCAGTTCTCAGTTTGGTGGCAGGGGCCTGCACACGCGGTTTGCTGGCGTTCGTGCGGGCGCATTCGCGGACACGCTGTCGGCTGCGCCTTCGCGGCTAGTTCACGTGCGTGTCCAACATTTAGCTCAACCGGACGGCTTACGCGCTGCGCGCTCCAGCCGCCGGTTAGCATCACGTTATGCGCCATGACCCCAGACTTCTCGGAAAAGCTGAAGAGAAACCTTGATGCCCTTCGACTCTTTGTTGAGGGTAAGGTTATTGGCTCTTGCAGGCTTGTTCATTATGTGGGCGTTGATCGGCCAAATGCCATCGATGTTCCACTAGTCGAAGTTGAGGCTGAAATTTCCGGCTGTCTTGCCGAAGGATTTCTAGTTGGATGGTTCCTTGCCGAAGATCGGCTTTATGTCTGGGTTCAGGAGCCGGGGTGTCCCGTTCCAGCTTCGGAAAATGTCATTGCTGAAAAGGCCCTTGTTGATGTCGATGCGCTCCTTAAAAATGCGGGCTTCACTAATGGCGCCTAACTTTCAGTTCCAGCGGACGCCTAACGGCGCCGCTGAACAACCACGTTCGGCTTTATGGATCGAATAACTCTAATCTGCCATGGCGTACCTACCTCCGCTGGAGCGGAGGCGGCTATCGACATTACAAAAGAATTTTTGGATCATCGCCCTTGGCAAGCGAATGTTATCTGCGCTTGGGATGGGGAATCTCTGACGTTGCAGGCGGATACCGAAAATGATCCGAAAGGACTTGGCCTTATCGATGAATTTTCGGATTGCATTTCGGCGTACATTGTTGAGGGCTTTGACGGTGGAATCACCGTCTATTCAATAGTGCCGCTGCATGACTAAGCGGCCGAACAGAACAATCAACCGGACGGCTTACGCGCTGCGCGCTCCAGCCGCAGGTTATCGCGAACGTTGAGGCTGTATTTTTATTCCCGAAGTAAACGACCGCCCCGGCTAGCGCGTTGAACCTCCAGGCAATTCATGGAGCTTGCAATGGCGCGCTACAAGGTTGTTGACCGCAGTCCTCGATTTCTCCCCGTCGTCCTCGATGCGCAACTGCTGCCCGGCAGCTTTGAGTTCGCCCTGGACTACCTGATCGACCACGAGCTTGACCTGTCGGCGCTGGACGACCGCTATTGCAACGACGCCAGCGGAGCCCCGGCTTACGATCCGGCGGTTATGCTCAAGATCATCCTCCTAGCCTACAGCCGTGGCATGGTCTCCAGCCGCACCATCGAACGCGCCTGTCGCGAAAATGTCCTGTTCATGGCGATATCCGGCGATAGCGCGCCCCAGTTCACGACGATCGCCAAATTCATCCGAGAGCTAAGCGCCCAGATCGCCGAACTGTTCACCCAAGTCCTGCTCACCTGCGATGCTCAAGGACTGATCGGCCGCCAGATGTTCGCCATCGACGGCGTCAAGCTGCCAAGCAACGCCTCCAAACAACGTAGCGGCACCCACGCCGAGCTAGCGCACAACGCTCAGCGTATGGAGCGAGCTGTCAAAGACATGTTGAAGGCGCATCAAGGGCAGGATGGCCGCGCCACTGCCGATGACGAGGATCAAGCCAGGCAGCGGCGCCGGATAGAAAGCCTGCAAAGCGAAGCACAGCGCATCCGCTCCTTCCTCGCTGCGAAAGCCGAGCGCAAAAGCGATAAGGGCAGCATCCGCAAGAGCAACGTCACGGATAACGACAGCGCCAAAATGGCGACCTCCAAAGGAGTCATTCAAGGCTACACCGCCGTGGCGGCGGTTGATAGTTTGCACCAGGTGATCGTGGCCGCTGCTGCCCATGGATCGGGCAGCGAGCAGAATGCCTTGCTGCCTACCGTGCGCGCCACCGACCCCATCAGAGAAGCGAGAACCGTCATCACCGCCGATGCCGGCTATCACAGCGAAGCCAACCTGCGCGAACTGCACGACGCCGGCATTCCAGCCATGATTGCTGATGGTCTGATGCGGCGCCGTGATGAGCGTTTCAAAGGACAGGAAAAGTACAAGAACAAACCCGACCCACTCTATGACAAGCGCGGAGCGGGCCAGCCCAAACAAGCCAGCCACTTCCGTCCTAGTGATTTCCAACTCGACGAGCGTACCAATACCTGCATCTGTCCGGCCGGCGAACGCCTTTATAGCAGTGGCACGAACTGCACGGTCAACGGCAGGCAGCACCACAAGTTCACGGGGGGCCAAGCAAAGCTGCGTTCCTTGTACGCTGCGGGAGAAGTGCCTGCGCCATCCAGAGCGTACGCAGGTTCGACAGGTGGCGTTCTTCTATAAGGGCCAGGCGTCGCCGCTGACTTACACCCAGCGCATGCGGCAGGTCATCGACACGCCGCGTGGACGTGCCTTATACAGTCAGCGCATGGCGACCGTGGAGCCGGTCTTTGCCAACCTACGATTCAATAAACGGCTTGATCGCTTCACTCTGCGGGGGCAGGTCAAGGTGACCACGCAATGGCAGCTGTACTGCTTGGTGCACAACATCGAGAAGCTCGCGCGAAGCGGATATGCAGTCTGAAAGGGGGGGGAGAAGCCTATTTCCAAGCCTCTTCTTGCCTGAACGGAGGCGTTTGCGGCAAACTGTGGAAATGTTTAAAAAATCAACTGTGCTGAAGCGAAGAATCAAGTCTCGGCGCGCGACTGCGCACCGAATCGGGATTTTTCTACAGCCTCGTTAGGCTCATCGTGGAAACGTCGGAACACATCGAGGTGACGTGCGAGCTCACGTTTTCAGAAAATCTTCGAGCAGCTTGGGATCTCGCGACGGGATCGTTCGCGGATATCGCGTGGATGTGCGCGTTCCCGGTCGCCGGCCTAATTCTAGCCTCGACAATGGTGGGGTCAGATGGTAATGGCAGCCTTTGGGTCTACCTGTTCCTGATCTGGTGCTTCGGGTTCTTGCCCTGTACGTTCCTTTGGAATGCGTTCGGTAGGTATCGTACTGAACGCGCGCTCGGTCCGTACACCTATCGATTCGCTCATGACGGAGTTTATATCGAGACTGCGACAATTGATGTCACTCGTCGATGGCCAGGAGTTGTTCGGGTGCGCAAGAACGGAGTGATGCTCCATGTGTATGCCATGAAGAACAGGGCAGATAGCATTCCATTGCGAGCGCTCCCGCCGGGTGGAGTGGAACTGATACTAAAACTGGCTTCTGCTGGCGGAGTCAAGAAAGTCGAGGGGTAGCCCATGGGGCCGCGCTGTGAAGCCTGATCCCATCATTAAGGCCACTCACCTTCACGTTGAGCGGAGAAAGCGTGGTAGAAAAATACTATGAGTGTTGATGCGTATGTGTTCGGATCTGATCCTGAACCGGTTGTTAGAGCAATTTCAGCCTTAGTTGGTGCAGATTACTCATGCGAATGCATGGAGGACTTTCTGTTCTATCAGTTCGCTCGGTGCAAGCTCGTTGTCAATCCGAGCGAGAGCGGATATTTCTGTTATTCACTAGTGGACTGCGATTTGTGGCAAAGCGATGTGGAGTTTGCTCGCTTTGTGGCAGGTACCACTGGCCGAAGCGTGCGTTGCGACCCTGGAGCGGCGTACCCCGAAGTTCCGCCAAATTCGGACACCTTCCTGCAAATCGAAAATGGAATTGAGTCTCTCTTTGTGTGGGATGTCGATGCCGGTTCCCTTGGACGTTAGGCTGAGTAGTTATGGAACTTCGCTTTGTTTGGTCTGAATTTAATGGTCGGTACTACCCAGGGCTCCTGTGTTCCGAAGAAGGCGAGCGAGCGAACTACCTTCGCAACTTGCTGACTGATGATGGCGGACTTGGACTTGACCTCCACATCCCATGGCTAGACGAGGCGCGAGCCATGTGCGAACGGGCGTTACTCGATAATGCCCGCCATGAGTGCTTTACAACTGAGCTCTTCGCTGCAGATATCTCACAAGAAGGTGTTTGGATATCTGAGATCACTTCAGATCCGTTGGATGGGGTGCGGTATTCTTTATCCGCATTTTTTGGGGTCCTAAACGACTGGATCCCTTACCTGGAGCGTGGTCGCAACATTGAAAAGCCAAATGAAATCTACGTCTCGCATTATTCGGAATAGGGTGAAATGCCCAGCCGCTTACGCCTTTAGGGCTCATCGAGTTTTTTCAACGGCTCGCGCTTCGTTGGCCTGGCATAATTCCAGGCGTTAGGCTTCCTATGGCTACTGATTGGCAAATCGAATACCGTGTCGAACCTTCATTCGAAGAAGGGTTCGTCGTATGCATCGCGAGTGGTCCTGCTCAAGGGGATGACTGCCTCCTGTGGAGTCAACGCGGTCACTGGATCGAACTCTTGCAAATTGGTGAGCTTTGCGGCAAACCTCCTCGAAGAATTCCTTGTGCAGATGGCCATGAGATCCACACCGCGCTTCTGAAAACCAGAATTTCGGTGGCGCCACCGCCGATCGTGGGATTGGATGGTACAACTCACACACTTACTGTTGGCGGCATGCATAGCAGAGCGATATACAAATGGTGGTCATACCTACCAGACGGCTGGTCCGGCTTGGCACCAATCGTTGAAGCGCTTTCGAGCTATGCCATTATTGAACCGTCTGACCCAATTATTCAAATGGACACCTGAAGACGCTGCTTAACGAATACATTCGACTACATGACACAGAATTTCTTTGACCCTGACACTGTAAATGATCGCGAAAGCTTTATGCGATTCGCTGAATGGTTAATCGCGGATCGCAGGATTGGCGACGAAATGGAAAGTTCTGATCCTCAGCGCTATAAATGGGGTGGTGCCAACGGTTGGCAGAATAGAATAGCTCCGTTGCCAGCTTCCTGGATTGCGCGCTTGCGGGTGCTGACGCCCAAAGTGACTGGGGAGCGGGCTCGTCGCCGTCGTGGAAAGACCTCGCAGTATTTCTCTATCTCGGGAAAATTTATGAGTAAGGGCCATTCTATCGCCCAAGTAATCAATCCAGCCGACGCCTTCGGCGACGCTGCCCGCGTACGTTAGGGCCACATGACCATTTCTCTTCGTCCGCAGAACATGTACGGCCATTGGACCCATTGCAATCCGAAGGTGTGTGAGTTCCAGCATGGCTCTACCATGATTTATGTCGAATACAGCCATGAAAAGCCAATGGAACATAGATTGGCCAAGGCTCAAGAAACCATTGACCTGGCATTTGATGAGTCGCATTACGCTCTGGCATTCGCCTCGGAGATATCGGCCAAACGACATCCGGATTTCTGGATGGCGGCAAACCGCATGCCTCTGAAGCAGGAGCCGCTGGCCATCTTCAGCATTCGATACGCCTTGTATAGCGATCTTCCTGTCTACGAAATCTCATGGGATCCATGCTTCGAGACTGATTCGCGGCCAGAGTACTCTGAGCACTGTGCAGAGGAGCCAGTCCACTTATACCTGCCCGATAGCAGCGAATTCATCAACGTCCGGCGCATGGGCGTTCAGCAGTACGAGCACTTGGTCTAATAATGCAATCGAGTCGATGCCGCAGCTCCTTCCGAAAACCTTAATAGTGGTCATGCTTGCTGTTTCAGCTTGGTACTCGCTCAACTTGCTCATCCTCTATTTTCAAGCGGTGACCGGTCGTCTCGTTGGTGCCGGTGCGGCCCAATGGCAGTTCGCATTCTTTTATGCGCCAGTGCCTGCTGTCCTTGGTCTGCTTTGTTTAGCTGTCGCATTCCTGGTGCGGCCGCGCCTTTCCAAGACCTTCGTGCTTGCCTCGTTGCTCGCTGCTGCTTTGCCTGCAGCACTACTAGGGTTGGTGCTGCTACATGCATACTGAACTTGTTCCAGGGGACGGCTATGCCGCAGCCGATCTGTGACCTTAGGAGGCCCATGCGCGACAAAAAACACTTCCTGGCAGTGTCGGTGTCCTATGGAACGCGGCGCGCCCGCCGGACCCAAGTAGAGCTGATGGCAGACATCGAGGGTATACTGCTCCCGGGCGAAGTTGGCGCGATTCTCAAGGCTAAGGAAGCTTTCTTTATCCACCCACTGCGTCCTCGAAATTCCGTCGAACATTGGGCTGCCTAAAACCGTGAATGCCATCGCCATCGAGATTGAACGATTCGTCGACGAACATCAACCTGGTTTCGTTGAGTGCAGTTTGGTTGATGCGCTTGGGTGCTCGCATCATTTCATTGAGAAGATTCCTATTGTCACGACAGTGGACATCTGGTCAGATAGTACCTTTCCGCAGGCTGGATCGATCGCATGCGAGGTCGAGTCGGTGTCAATTGATGCCGAAGGCCGAGCGGTTTCACATGTGAACACGGCGCGACCATGGTCTGTCGAATCGACCGAAGGCGTTACGCGATTTGTTGTCCTATCTTCTCAGGTGGTCCGACAATGACGCAATCGCTCAAAGCTATCCTATGATTTTTCAACGAGAGGCATGCCAGCCAATTCAGTCGCCGTCCATCGAGGTTCTGGGCTTTGAGCTGTCATGCATAAAATCGTCATTCGCTTATTTGGAACGGCAGGAAGGGGCGTATCTCCAGGTCGCCGGAGGGCCAGACCTGTTCCTGCCGGAGCACCGCAACTCGTCAGGCCAGCACCATCGCGCTAAACAAGTGGCTCCTCAGGTCTCCGTTGCGAATGGGTCAATTCTTCAGTTCAGCGGCGGCAATATCTCAATGAGCGCTAACGAATGGTTCGTGAAAGAGCGGGTGCTTGAAGTCTTCTCCGCGTTCATGGAGCAGCGGCAGTGGCCTTCATTTCTTCATTGGCAGCTTCTCCGTGCCGATTTCACGCGAGATTGTTAGTCTCTCTATCAAGAGGAATGCCGCTGGTTGCTAACGCTTTAATCAACATGGCTGCGACGCTTTGTGCTTCAGCCACTGGTTTTTCGACAGATCGGACCTCTCAATGGAATCTCGTTGCGTAGCTGATTTTGTAGGTCCTTGGACGCAGCCCGACCATGATTCGAGCCTGATTGCCCGATGCAGGGGCAATTGGTCGACTCCGCTCGGAGAGCTCTCAAACTACGGGTTGGCTACCTTTATTCGACAGCGAATAGCGTGGGATATCGCTTTGCCGGAGGCACGACGACGCATTGCTGCAGGTTTTCTTGATGACACTGAGCTTTGCGATGACGAGTTATTCGTCGCAGTTTCGGAGGCGTTGATGGTTCTGTTCGCAGGGCTCTCCCCCGACAATCTCAAGCCATCGGACCGCTGAGGCCGACAAGGCGTAGTGGAGTGTTCCGCCTTACCTGCGATGGACCGCGAAATGATGAAGACTGTTTTCGACGATAATCCTTATGTCAAAATTGATCTCGTCTGAATAATCGCTCAAGCGGGCGGTGCAGCGCTCGCGGGTGCCGCTCCACTTCAGGGGAAAATCACAGGAGATATGAATGCTTACGATTGACACTTGCTGCACCCTGGTACCTTACTTCGAGATCGAAGACGGCCAGCTTGATGCTTTCAAGGCCTTGGCGCTGCAGCTCGTAGCCAAGACGCGTATGGAACCTGGATGCATGCACTACGCGTTCTCCTTCAGCGGCAATATCGCCCACTGTCGGGAGGGCTATGTAGACGCAGCCGCTTTGCTCGCACATCGTGAGAACGTTGGTGAATTACTTGGCCAAGCGCTGACAATCTCAAAGATCATCAGGTTCGAAGTCCATGCGCCAGCAACGGAGATCGACAAGCTTCGCGGCCCGATGGCATCGCGGAATCCCCAGTTCTTCACGCTCGAGGAAGGCTTTCGCCGCAGCGGCGAAGCTTGACTCTCCGATCAAGGAGGCCGTATGGACCGAATGCGGTTGATCAACGATTTGAATGTTTTCGGCGGTGGCATTGGTGGAGGAAGGGCGTGAAACGACAAATCCCGTTGCGGTCCAAGCTGCTCTTTGCCCTCTGCATAGCGCTCCCGTTGATCCCTTTCGCTACGTGGGCATATCTGCTGACCACCATCTGCTCGAATCCGCGCATACCCGACGCTAAGACCAACCACGTCAATGCCTATCACTGCCATGGGATGACGGTCTTCATCTCTGACCTTGAAAATGCCATGCTCCATTGGATTGTCCCAATCGGTGGCGTCGTCTTCATCCTATTGGGTATACTTGCGGGCCTGGCTGCTGTTCTTTCCATGGCGAGCGTTCGCGTTGATGTCAATATCAAAGGCGTGGATGCGCCGCGTGCCGATACTGATCATGACAACAAAGATGCGTAAGCTTACTTTTGCCCTGGTGGGCGCGCTGGTGGCAATGGCTGCGGTGTCGTGCTGGATTGGTGGCGTCATCGGCTGGGAGCAAAGCGGGCAATGGCCTGCGTGGCTCGCGGTGCCGCTTGGTGTTGGCATGGGGCCGATCTATCTCCTCGGGGACCTGATGACTCTCGCAGATGGCAGGCCGCAGGACATGATCGCTTTGCCGCAGGCGCTCGTGGGCGGTCTATTTGGCGGCGCGCTGGGCTGGCTGGCGGGCAGCATCAGGAAATAGGCCGGCTTGCGGCAATTTTTAGAGAGAATTGTACGCGCCGTTGGCGCGTACAATCTCGCACCTGTTTCTCGCTAACGCGACAGCGTTACCAGTTAAATGAAGACCCAATTTTTTACCGCTTCAAGCCTTGATGGCTTCATTGCCACGGAAGACGATTCGCTGGACTGGCTGTTCCCGCTTGGCGACATCAACGACAGCAGCTATCCGGAATTTATTGCGCGGGTTGGCGCCATCGCAATGGGCTCGTCGACGTACGAATGGATGCTGCGCAATGCCGCTACGGTAGCGGCGGAAGTGGGTTCGGCCTGGCCTTACACGCAGCCGACGTGGATTTTTACTTCGCGTACCTTGCCATCGATTCCCGGCGCCGATTTGCGCTTCGTGCAGGGCGATGTACGTGCGGTGCAAAGCGCCATGCGAGAGGCCGCCGGCGACAGGAATATCTGGATCGTCGGCGGTGGCGACCTGGCAGGGCAATTCCATGATGCCGGGCTGCTGGACGAATTGATCGTCCAGGTGGGTTCGGTCACGCTGGGGCGGGGCAAGCCGCTGTTCCCTCGGCGCCTGACCAATCCGCCGCTGTTGCTGCAGTCGGCACGGCAAATCGGGACCGGCATGGCGGAACTGCGCTACCTGGTGCCGGGGCGTTGAGCGCAATGCGCATCCGGCCTTATCACACTGCCGACTGGCAGCGCATCTGCGCGGTGCATGATGCGGCGCGCAGGTTTGAACTGGAGGCCAGCGGGCTGGCCGATGCCTTCCTGACGCTGGAGGAAACCGGCGAGGCGGAGGGCCTGTTCGAGGCAACGCTGCTGGTGGCGGAGATCGACGGTGAAGTGGCTGGTTTTGCCGGCTTCAAGGACGACGAAATCACGTGGCTCTATGTCGACCCCGCCCGCTACCGGCAGGGCATTGGCCGTGCGCTGCTCGATGCGGTGCTGCGAGCGTCGGGCAGACCGCTGTCGCTGGATGTCCTGGTCGGCAACACGGCGGCATTGGCTTTGTATCAAAGTGCCGGCTTCAAGATCGTTGAGACGATCAGCGGCAAGCTGGCAGGCAACGAGCAGTTCGCCGCGACTGCACATGTACTTCATAACTCAAACTCACTACTGGGGAATTCAATTGCTGGACAGGACTAACTTCTTCATCAAAGAACACGTCGGCGTACTCAAACTTTCGGACACCTACGACATTATCGACCCCGAGACCCAGCGCAACCTGGGCGTGGCGCAGGAAAAACTGAGTTTCCTGGTGCATGCCTTGCGCCTGGTGATCGACAAGCGCATGTTGCCGACCAAGGTGGAGATCTCGGAGCAGGTCAACGGTCCGGCGCTGCTGACCATCAAGCGCGGCGTGACCTTGCTGCGCTCCCGTATCGATATCCTGGACCAGTCGGGCCAGGTGATTGGCTATTTCAAGTCCAAGCTGTTCAGCCTGGGCGGCGGCTTCTACGTGTACGACACCCGTGACCAGTTGATCGCTGAAGTGAAGGGCGACTGGAAGGGCTGGAACTTCAAGTTCCTCGACGCCAAAGGCAACGAGAAAGGCACCGTCAGCAAGAAGTGGGCTGGCATCGGCAAGGAACTGTTCACCACTGCTGACAATTACATGATTTCGATTGCCGAAGACTTCAAGGCCAACTCGGGCCTGTTGCTGGCCGCCGGCCTGGCAATCGATATCGTCTACAAAGAGCGTTAAGCACTAGCCCGGCCGCAGGATCACCTTGCGGCATTCCTCTTCCTTGCGGTCGAAGATGCGATAGCCGTCTGCAGCCTGTTCCAATGGCAGGCGGTGCGTGACGATCGCCGCGGGATGCAGCCTGCCCTGGCCGATGAATTCCAGCAGCTCGGGCATGAAGCGCTGCACGTGGGTCTGGCCCATCTTGAAGCTGATGCCCTTGTCGAAGGCATCGCCAAACAGGAAGCCGTGGATAAAGCCCGCATACACGCCCGGCACGCTGACCGTGCCGCCGCGCCGTACGGCGGCGATGCATTGGCGTAGCGCGGCACCGCTGCTGCCTTCCAGCTTGATGGCTGTCAGCGCAGTTTCCAGCGCGCTGCCCTTGGCTTCAAAACCGATGGCGTCAATGACCCCATCCACGCCGCGCGAAGCGGTATTGTCGACGATGTATTCGGCGGCATCCACCTCATCGAAATTCACCGGGATCACGCCGTAGGCTTGCCGTGCAAAGTCGAGCCGGTAGGGGTGATGGTCGACCATGAAGATCTTTTCCACGCCCAGCATGCGCGCGCACGCTGCCGCCATCAGGCCCACCGGGCCGGCGCCGTAGATCGCCAGGCTGTCGCCCGCGCCCACGCCGGCGTTCAACACCGCCTGGTAGCCGGTCGGCAGGATATCGCTCAGGAACAGCACCTTCTCGTCATCCAGCGCGTCGGGAATGCGGATCGGGCCGACGTTGGCCTTCGGCACGCGCACGTATTCGGCCTGGCCGCCGGGCATGCCGCCGTACAGGTGGGTGTAGCCGAACATGGCGGCGCCCGAGCGCAGGCTTTTCTTGTTCATGATGGCGCCGCGGTCCGGGTTGGTGGTCTCGCAGGCGGAAAACAGCTGGCGCTCGCAGAAGAAACAGTTGCCGCAGGCGATGACGAATGGCACCACCACGCGGTCGCCCTTGGCCAGTGTGGTGACGCCTGGGCCGGCATCTTCCACAATGCCCATGAATTCGTGGCCGAGGATATCGCCTTCCTTCATGGCGGGTACTTTGCCGCGGTAGAGGTGCAGGTCGGAGCCGCAAATCGCGGTGGCCGTGATGCGCAGGATGATGTCGTCCGGCTCATGCAGGATGGGATCGGGCACGGTGTCCACCTGGACATCGTGTGCAGAGTGGTAGGTGAGGGCGCGCATGATTTCACTCCTTGTAATGGCATTGCGCCAGTATCGGCGCCCCTGCCGGTGCGCGAAGCGGCGCGCGCGCCGTGCCAATGTAGGCGCAAGCCTTCAAGGGCCGGCATGCTAGACTTTGGCGATCAATTGAGGAGGATGGATCATGACTATTCGTCAACTTTTGGCGGCGCCGCTGGGTCTCTTGCTGGTCGCAATGGCGCCTGTGGCCTGGAGCCAGCAGCCCGCAGCGGGGCAGGAAAAGCCGGAAGCGCGGCAGCAGGCCAAAGCAGCTGTGAAAGGCGGATCTTCCTCTGCGGCGCGCAAGGCCACCGGACTGCAGGAGCCGAAAAAGGAGGGCTCGGCGGGCAACCAGTCGGACCGGCGCGAAAAGGCGATGCAAGTCTCCGGCAGCCTGCAGAAGAAAACCAACGAGACGTCGAGCGCGGCCGCTTCCAACGTGAAGTGAGCCCGGCGCTGCCCGGCCTTGTTAAAATCATGCCCTGAACCTCTTTTTGAGCTGGCATGAGCATCCAAACCGACAATTTCACCGAGCAGCGCATCATCGATGCGGCGCCATCCTCCCCGAACGAGGAGGCTATCGAGCGCGCGCTGCGTCCCAAGCACCTCGATGAATATGTCGGGCAGTCCAAGATCCGCGACCAGCTCGAAATCTTCATTTCGGCCGCGCGCAAGCGCAGCGAGGCGCTGGACCATACTTTGTTGTTCGGTCCACCGGGCCTGGGCAAGACCACGCTGGCCAACATCATTGCGCGCGAAATGGGCGTCAACCTGCGCCAGACGTCCGGCCCGGTGCTGGAGCGCCCGGGCGACCTGGCGGCGATCCTGACCAACCTGGAAGCGAACGACGTCCTGTTCATCGACGAGATCCACCGCCTGTCGCCGGTGGTCGAGGAGATCCTCTACCCGGCGCTGGAGGACTACCAGATCGACATCATGATCGGCGAGGGCCCGGCGGCACGCAGCGTCAAGCTCGACCTGCAGCCTTTCACGCTGGTCGGCGCCACCACCCGCGCGGGCATGCTGACCAACCCGCTGCGCGACCGTTTCGGCATCGTGGCGCGGCTGGAGTTCTACAGCACCGATGAACTGGCGAAGATCGTCGCCCGCAGCGCAGCGCTGCTGAAGGCGAATATCGACGAAGGCGGCGCGGTGGAAATCGCGCGCCGCGCGCGCGGCACGCCGCGTATTGCCAACCGCCTGCTGCGCCGCGTACGCGATTATGCGGAAGTGAAGGGCAATGGCGACATCACGCGCGAGCTGGCCGATGCGGCGCTGCGCATGCTCGATGTCGACCATGTGGGCTTTGATGTCATGGACCGCAAGCTGCTGGAAGCGGTCTTGTACAAATTCGGCGGTGGCCCGGTCGGCATCGGCAACCTGGCGGCTGCTATCGGCGAGGCCGCGGATACTATCGAGGACGTTTTGGAACCATACCTGATCCAGCAAGGCTTCCTGCAACGCACGCCGCGCGGCCGCGTGGCCACGGCGCAGGCCTACCAGCATTTCGGCGTGACGCCGCCCCGCAGCAATGCTACCGGAGACCTGTGGGATGCGTAAGCTGGCGGCGCTGGGCGCGGCGGCGTTGGCCGCGCAAATCGCATCGGCGGCCGTGCCGGTGCAAGGCTACTCGATCAAGGCCACTTACCCGCACGATCCGCAGGCGTTTACCCAGGGCCTGTTCTTCAAGGACGGCTTCCTGTGGGAGAGCACCGGACAATACGGCGCGTCTTCGGTGCGCAAGGTGGAGCTGGCCACGGGCAAGGTGCTGCAAAAGCGCGACTTGCCGGAAAAGGTCTTCGGCGAGGGCATTGCGCCACATGGCGACAGCATCGTCGGCATCACCTGGATGAACCAGGCCGGCTATGTGATGGACCAGGGCAGCCTGGCCATCAAGGGCACCTTCAACTACCTGGGCGAGGGCTGGGGCCTGACCAGCGATGGCGAGCGCCTCTACATGAGCGACGGCACGCCGGAAATCCGCGTGCTCGATCCGAAGAACTTCGGCGAGCAGCGCCGCATCAAGGTGACGGCAGACGGCCAGCCGCTGGCGCAGATCAATGAGCTGGAGTGGGTGGATGGGCAGATCTACGCCAATGTCTGGCAGACCGACCGCATCGCCCGCATCGACCCGTTCAGCGGCCATGTGCTGGGCTGGATCGACCTGTCCGGGCTGGCGGCCACCGCCAAGGCGGCCAGCGATGCCGACAATGTGCTGAACGGCATCGCCTACGACGCCAAGTCGCACCGCCTGTTCGTGACCGGCAAGCGCTGGCCGAAGCTGTTCGAAATCGTGCTGCGGCCGCCTAAGAAGTAGCCTTTGCCGATGGCGCGCTGACCGGCAGCAGGGCACCGGTGACGGCAGCCGACGCGTCCGACAGCAGGAACAGCACCACCCGGGCCAGTGCTGCGGGGGCGACCCAGCGGCTGCTGTCGGCATCGGGCATGGCGGCGCGGTTGGCCGGCGTGTCGATGATGCTGGGCAGGACGGCGTTGACCGTGATGCCGCGCTCGAGAAATTCGTCCGCCATCGCCTCCGTCGGGCGCGCCACGCCGGATTTGGCGGCGGCATAGGCGCCCATGCCCGACTGCGCCCGGCCGGCGGCCATAGCGCCGATATGGACGATGCGGCCGCGTCCCTGGCGCAGCAAATGCGGCAAGGCTGCCTGCGAGGCCAGCAGGGCAGTGCGCACGTTCAGCGCATACATGCGGTCCCAGGTGGCAATGTCGCCATGCTCCACGGTTTCCCAGGCAAAGCCGCCTGCCGCGTTGACGATGCCATCGAGGCCGCCAAAGCGTTCGGCGATGCCGTCCAGGCAGCGTTGTGCGGCACGCGGGTCGCACAGGTCGACACTGCCGCAGGGCAGCGCGCCTTCGGGCAGGCCGCCGGGAGCGGGCGCGTGGTCGACCAGGGCGACGGCTGCCCCGCCGGCCAGCAAGGCTTCGCCAACGGCGCGGCCAAGGGCGCCGAAGCCCCCTGTCACCACAATCCTCGCCTTACTCATCGCTGTAGATCTTTCCGCCGAATTTGAGGGCGCTGTATTCGCGCTTCGATTGCAGCAGGGGATAGAACATCTGCTTGTCCCAGCGCTCGGCGCCGAACAGCTGGTCGTCGCGCAGGCCGACTTCGGCCGGGTAGCGGCGCGTGATGTGGGCGGTGCCGAACAGCACGTCCCAGAAGAACAGCAGGTTGCCGAAGTTCCCTTTGTAATGGCCGATGCCGTCGGCATTGGTGATGGCGTGGTGGGCGCGGTGGGTGGCCGGGGTGGAGATGGTGCGCTCCACTACCCACATCAGCGGGCGCAGGGCGCGCACCTTGTACAGCGGCTCGTCCCAGGCCCAGGCGCAGTGCGCGCTGAGGATCACCGCCTGCTTGACGAACACGTAGGCGAAATACATCCAGCCGCAACCCAGGTAGACCATGGTGCCGGCGAACCAGATGCCAGGCATCATCAGGTAGTAAAAGAAGTTGTTGCGGTAGGTGATGCGGATGCTCATGTACGAGGCCGAGTGGTGGGCGCGGTGCAGGGGCCAGAGCAGCGGCGAATGCGAGATGCGGTGCCACCAGTACTGCGTCATGTCGTCGCCCACCAGCAGCAGGGCGGCCCAGGCCCACCACGGCAATCCGGCCCAGGCGTTGCGCATGCCGGGCGCCAGCCATTGGCCCAGGGCGCTGGTGCTGAAGATGATCACCGGCTGGGTGATCAGCAGCAGGCTGACTGTCATCGCCACTTCGAGCGCGGTATCATTGGCGCTGGCGTGCACCGTGTCGCGGTAGCGGCGGCTCGCGAATTCCGCCATGGCCAGGCCGGCGATCACCAGCGCGAGCAGTGCGTACATCATGTTGTAGTCCATGTTCCGGGTCTCCTTTTGTGTCCATGATGCAGGGGCGTGGCGGCAAAGATTGTTCAATTCCGGGCAATTCAGGATTTTTTCATGCAGATATTCCTTAACAACCCCTGGTTCGCGCGCTTGCCGGCGGCGCAGGCTGGCGCCCTGCTGGCGGTGACGCGCAGCGTACGCCTGGCGCAGGGCGAAGTGCTTTACCTGCAGGGCGAGCGCACGGCGGGGGCACAGGATGGCTTGTGGGGCGTGGTGCGTGGCGCGGTGCGGCTGTCAGTCATGCATGCCGACGGCAACGAGGCCATCGTCACCATGGCCGAAGCGGGCAACTGGTTCGGCGAGACGGCCCTGCTGGCGGACTTGCCGCGCAGCGCGACGGCCACCGCGCATGAAGAAACGGAACTGCTGGCGGTCAGCGCCGACCGTTTCGCCATCCTGATGCAGGACGTGGTATTTGCCAATGCGATGGCGCGGCTGGAGGCGGAGCGGCTGCACGCGGCCTTCGGCCTGGTGGCCGACATGGCGATGCACAGCACCCGCAGCCGCGTGGCAAGGCGCCTGCTGATGATGGCGCACGGCGACCTGACGCAAGCTGCCAGTGCGCGGAGCACCATCACTGCCTCGCAGGACCAGATCGCGATGATGCTGGGCGTGGGGCGCACCACCCTGAACAAGGAGCTGCAGGCGCTGGCTGCTTCCGGCGCCATCGCGCTGCGCTACGGCCAGATCGAACTGTGCGACCTGGAGGCGCTGCGCGCGGCAGCGGGCTGAGGCCGCGCCGGCGGGGCCGGTGGCCTATTGGCGCGGCATCTCGGTGCCGGCCAGTTGCGCCAGGATTTCGCGTGCCGCCTGCAGCACGCGCTGCGCGCCGGGCGACAGGGTGCGGCCACGCAGGCGGATGGTGGCAATGTCGGCCCACAGCGGCGGCAGCGGCACCTGCACCTGTTCCAGCCTGCCTTCGGCAGCCGCCTCGGCCAGCGCCGCGTGGCTGGAAATCAGCAGCAGGTCGCTTTCGGCCACCACGTCGACCAGGGTATGCACGCTGTCGCAACTGAGCATGATCGGCAGGTCGCGCCCGGGCGGCAGGCGGAACAGCCTGTTCATCTGCGTCATCAGCACTTCGGGAATCGTGGGCGCCGCCATGCCATAGGGCAGGAGCTCGGGCGGGGTGACGTCGTCGCGCCCGAGCAGCGGGTGGCCGGGGCGGCAGTAGATGCCGCCGTACTGGCGGCATTCGTGGGTGATGATCAGGTCTTCGGCCGGGTCGATCAGGCGCACGTCGGACATGAAGAATTCCATTTCCTCGCCGCGCAGGTGGTCCAGCAGGTAGCTCGAGGTGTTGATGGTCACCGACAGGCTGATGCCCGGCTGGTCGGCGCGCACCTGGCGCAGCATGCGCGGCAGCAGGGCGCCCGAATGCAGGGGGCCGATGCCGAAGGCCACGTGGCCGCTGTCGCCATTTCGCAACAGGGACAAATCGTGTTCCATGTTGCGTACATCAAACAGCAGGCGGCGCGCGTGGTTGAAAAATGCGGCGCCGGCCACCGTCACCGCCACGTTGCGGTTGCCGCGGTCAAACAGCAGGAATCCCAGCTCGTCCTCGAGGGTTTGCACGGCGCGCGACAGGGCGGGCTGGCTGATGTTGATCTTCTCGGCGGCGCGCACGAAGTTGCCTTCGTCGGCCACCGCCAGGGCGTAACGCAAGCGCTTGAAATCCATCGAAATCCCCTTGTATGCGGAATATGCATTGTGCGGATAAATACAATGCATTGGACGAATAGTAGTGTCAAACACATACTCGTTTCAACGACAGCGTTAATAAAACGCGGCGCAACTGGAGACACTGTGATGAAAGTTCAGGAATTCGACCCGGCCGTCGTAGGCCGCGGCGCGTCATCGCTGCTGGACGTGCTGGAAGTCCAGCGAGCGGCCTTCAATGCCGACATGGTGCCCGCAGCCGCCGTCCGGCGCGAGCGGCTCGGCCGCCTGCAGGCGATGGTGGCCGATAACGAGGAGGCGATCCTGGCTGCCATCGACGCCGACTTCGGCGGCCGCGCGCGGCAGGAGATGGTGCTGACCGAATTGTTCATCGTGCTGTCGGCGATCCGCCAGCAGCGCCGCAAGCTGGCACGCTGGATGCGGCCGCGCCGCGTGGCGACGCCGCTGCACATGCTGCCCGGTTCGAGCCAGCTGATGCCGCAGCCTTTGGGCGTGATCGGCAATATCGTGCCCTGGAATTACCCTTGCCAGCTGGCGCTGGTGCCGGCGGCAGCCGCGCTGGCGGCCGGCAACCGGGTGATGATCAAGCCCAGCGAATTGACGCCCGCCTTTTCGCGCCTGCTGGCGCAGCTGGCGGCCAAGTATTTCAGCCCGGCCGAACTGCTTGTCATCGAAGGCGGCGTGGACGTCAGCCGCGACTTCGCCGCGCTGCCATTCGACCATCTCATCTTCACCGGTTCCACCGCGGTCGGGCGCCAGGTCGCTGTCGCCGCGGCGCAGAACCTGACGCCGGTGACGCTGGAACTGGGCGGCAAATCGCCCGCCATCATTGACGAAAGCTGCGACCTGGCGGAATCGGCGCCGCGCCTGGCGTTCGGCAAATTGTTCAACGCCGGCCAGACGTGCGTGGCGCCCGACTATGCGCTGGTGCCGCGCGCGCGGGTCGAGGAATTCGTGCGCGAGGTCAGCGCGGCGGCGACGGCGATGTATCCGCAGTTTGCCGGCAACGCGCAATACACCAGCATCATCAGCGAGCGCCATTACCAGCGGCTGGAGCGGCTGGTGAGCGAGGCGCAAGAGCAGGGCGCACGTGTTGTACGGCTTGGCGGCGCAGCGCAAGGGGCTGCAGGCGCACAGGCGCAGGGCGGCGAGCGGCGCATGGCGCCGGTGCTCGTGCTCGACGTGACACCCGAGATGGCAGTCATGCGCGAAGAGATCTTCGGCCCGCTGCTGCCGGTGGTGCCGTACGACTCGCTGCAGCAGGCCATCGCCTTCATCAACCAGCGCGAACGCCCGCTGGCGCTGTACTGGTTCGGCAAGGAGCGCCGCAACTGCACCAAGGTGCTGCACTCGACCATCTCAGGCGGGGTCACGATCAACGACGCGCTGTGGCATGCGGCGCAGGAGAACCTGCCGTTTGGCGGCGTGGGCGCCAGTGGCACGGGTGCCTATCACGGCGAGCATGGCTTCCTGGCGTTCTCCAAGCAGAAGCCGATCTACCGGCAGGCGCGCCTGAACGGCTTTGGCCTGTTCCGCCCGCCGTATGGCCGCGTGTTCGACACGCTGGCCGGTTTCCTGAAACGCCATATGTAACGGGTTCGTGCATGCAAGTTTTTATGTGGTGGCCGACGTGGTGATCGGCATCGCGCATGAAACATGGCAGGAGCGCCCGTTGCTGGTGGTCGTTTCGCGTCATGGCAGTTCCTCCACAAGCGATGAAGTGTTAGGCTAAGTTGCCGGCCGCGACGTATTGTGCCAACGGCAAAGAGCAGAAGATGAAGTTGCGTGAGGAGTTCAAGGAGTTAAATAAGCCTGTATAAAAAGCTGTAAAAAACCATTAGGAGACACTAGGATGACGAGGAAGTACAACCGTACCATGGCGTTTGCTGTGGCGGCGGCGCTGGCAACCCCACTGGCGCACGCAGATACCTTCACTACCGACAATGGCCTGGAAGGACGCTGGTCCCTCAATATGTCGGTCGGCACCAGCATCCGCATGAAGGATGCGGACAAGAACCTGATCTCTGTACCCAATGGCGGCACGGCAGGCGCCGGCGCCGACGACGGCAACCTGAACTTCAAGAAGCACGATGCCTATTCCACCGTCGGCAAGCTGACCGGCGAACTGGAACTGAAAGGCGATACCTACGGCCTGTTCATGCGCGGCTTTGCCTGGTACGACCGCGTGCTGAAAGGGCGCGAGATGCCGCACGGGCATTTCAACAACGGCTACAAGCCGAACACGGAACTGAACGACACCGGCTTTGACCAGCTGTCCACCTTTGACGGCGTGGCGCTGGCCGACGCCTATGTGTTCGGCAACTGGGACCTGGGCGGCAAGGCGCTGAGCGCGAAGCTGGGCAACCAGGTGATCAACTGGGGCGAATCGCTGTTCGTGCCGGGCATTAACGCCATGGGCGCTTTCGATACCAGCGCCGCGCGCCGCCCCGGCGCGCAGGTGAAGGAGATCCTGCGCCCGCAGCCGGCCCTGATGGCCAACCTGGGCCTGGGCAACGGCGTGTCGGTGGAAGCCTTCTACAACCTGGGCTGGCGCCAGAACGTGGTTGACGGCTGCGGTACCTACTGGTCGGCGGCCGATTCGCTGAACTGCAATAACGGCACCGTGCTGTTTGGCGACGGCACCAAATTGAACGACCAGGGCCAGTACAACGGCGCGCCGTTCCTGGCCGCCTTGCCGGCCGCGCTGGATCCGGTGCTGGCGTCGCTGGGCCTGTCGCGCAGCATGCCGCTCAACTTCCGCATGACCACCGCCGAGAAGATCCGGCCGAAGAAATCCGGCCAGTTCGGCATCTCCAGCCATTACTTTGCCGATGCCATTGCAACCGACTTCGGCGTCTACTTCGCGCGCTACCACAGCCACTCGCCGATCGTCTCGGTGGTCAAGCAACCGTCGGCGCTGCCGTCGGTGTGGTCGGGCCGACTGGCGCAGCTGGTGAAAGCCGTGCCGTCGCTGGCGCCGGCGCTGGGCACGCTGGGCGTGCTGCCAGCCGGGAATATCGTGTGGGACTACAGCGGCGAGAACGTGAAGACCCTGGGCCTGTCGGCAGCCACCGAAGTGGGCGGCTTCTCGCTGTTTGGCGAGCTGTCGCGCACCAAGGACATCCCGGTGCAGATCAATGCGATCGACCTGCTGGTCGGCACCGCGCTGGGCATCGGCCCGCAGGCGCAGCTGGCCGCCATCGCGCGCAATCCGGCCGTGCCGACCGGCACCGTGATCCACGGCTACGACCGCAAGGACAAGACGCAGGCGCAGGTGTCCTTCATCCGCCAGATCCCGCAGGTGCTGGGTGCCGATTCGCTCACCTTGCTGGGCGAAGTGGCGGGCCAGAAGTGGAGCGGCATCGGCGACCCGAACACCAGCACCCGCTATGTGCGCGGCTTCATGTACAACTTCGGCCCGACCGCGGCGCTGGGCGGCACTTGCGGACCGGCCGGCATCCAGCCGAACAAGTCCTACTGCGAGAACGAGGGCTATGCCACCAGCACCGCCTGGGGCTACCGCCTGTCGGCCGAGCTGCTGTTCCCGAACGTGGTGGCCGGCATCAACCTCAAGCCGCGCGTCTACTTCGCGCATGACGTGAAAGGCTATGCGGCGGACAACCTGTTCATCGAGGACCGCCAGACCCGCAGCGTGGGCCTGCGTGCGGACTACAACAACCGCTATTACGCCGACATCAGCTACACCAGCTATAACAAGAGCGCCAAGTACGACCAGTTCCACGACCGCGACAACATGCAGTTCGTGATCGGCGCCAACTTCTAATAAAAGAGACAGGAGACACGTAGATGAAGATGATGAAGCAAAGCTTGCTGGCCGCAGCGCTGGCGTGCATCGCGGGCAGCGCCCTGGCCGGCCTGTCGCAGGCCGAAGTGGACCGCCTGGGCAAGGACCTGACCCCGGTCGGCGCGGAGAAGGAAGGCAACAAGGCCGGCACCATCCCGGCCTGGAGCGGCGGCCTGACCAAGGCGCCGGCCGGCTTCGACGCCAAGAACGGCTATGCCGACCCGCTGCCGAACGAGGCGCCGCTGTACACCATCACGGCGGCCAATATGGACAAGTACAAGGACGTGCTGGCGCCGGGCCAGATGGAAATGCTGAAGCGCTACCCGAGCTACAAGATGAATGTCTACAAGAGTTACCGCACGGCCGGCTACCCGCAGGCGGTGTACGACACCATCAAGGCTGAAGCACCGAAGGCGGAGCTGACCGGCGGCGGCAACGGCGTGACCGGCATTGCCCGGACCACGGTGCCGTTCCCGATTCCGAAAACCGGGGTGGAAGTGATCTGGAACCACCTGATGCGCTACCGCGGCGGCACCATCGAACGCTACACGGCCGAATTCCCGGTGCAGACCAACGGCGCCTTCACGCCGGTGACGCGTACCGAGAAGGTGGCATTTGCGCAGGGCATGGCCAATCCGGAGCCGAACCGCCTGCTGTACTACATGGCGACCCTGACCGGGCCTTCCTCGGTGGCAGGCGATGCGCTGCTGGTGGTCGATCCGCTCGACCAGGTGAAGGAATCGCGCCTGGCCTGGACCTACAACCCGGGCCAGCGCCGCGTGCTGCGCGCGCCGAACGTGGCGTATGACTCGCCGGGGCAGGGCGCGGACGGCTTGCGCACCACCGACGACTACGACGGTTTCAACGGCGCGCCTGACCGCTACGACTGGAAGCTGGTGGGCAAGAAGGAGATGCTGGTCTCCTACAACAACTACAAGATCACCAACAAGTCGATCAAGTATGCCGACATCGTGCGCCCTGGCCATATCAACCAGGACTTCGTGCGCTACGAGCCGCACCGCGTGTGGGTGGTGGAAGCGACCCTGAAGAAGGACAAGCGCCACATCTACGCCAAGCGCGTGTTCTAT
>Ga0209436_100313_pt1 | contig 22303 bp, 14 predicted proteins | sample AraplaF_Cvi_mTSA_FD_184263 | JGI IMG/M metagenome (GOLD analysis project Ga0209436, IMG submission 184263) | Arabidopsis root microbial communities from the University of North Carolina, USA - plate scrape MF_Cvi_mTSA (SPAdes) (version 2) | ecosystem: Host-associated > Plants > Roots > Endosphere...
ACTCACCCGTTCGCCACTCGCCGCCAGGCCGAAGCCCGCGCTGCCGTTCGACTTGCATGTGTAAAGCATGCCGCCAGCGTTCAATCTGAGCCAGGATCAAACTCTTCAGTTCAATCTCTGTTTTTCGGTATTGCTACCGAGGTCACTCACTCAAAATACTGACGAAATCTCATAAAGAGATTTACGTTTAATTTTGTGCGAGCGTTATAACGTATATTTTGAGCATCGGACCCGAAGGTCCGGGCATATCGTCAAACGCCCACACTTATCGACTGTTGATTTTTAAAGATCGCTGCCTTGTTTTGTCGACGAAGCGTTGTGTTCGTCAGCAGCAGAGAAGCGAGATTATGCAGTGTTTCGTATAACTCGTCAACCCCATCTTTTTCGCTTCGCTGCTTCGTCGTTGACGTTGCTGCGTTGCGAGGGACAGAACTATAGCCGACGGGAGCCGAGTCCGCAAGGGGTATCTGGCATCTTGTTTGCTTGCATAACATTGCAACGCACCCGGCGATCTGCTTTTGTTCAGTTTTGACACAGGTGCTACATTAAATAGAGCCGCAAAGGCTGTTGGGGGAGACATGCAGCAGGAAACTGTTCCAAATCTGAACAACGCGATCATCGAGACTGCACACCTGCGCTCACGCACTTATGGCCTCGACCCACGTAGCGATGTCGACCTCGGCCCCATCGACCGCTGCTCCCTGTTCCATATCATCGAGCAGAACCGCTTGCTGCACACCCATGCGGTGCCGGCCATGGAAACGCTCTACCAGCAGATCGTGAACACCCACAACATGGTGATCCTGACGGACGCCAACGGGGTGATCCTGCATTCCCTGGGCGATGAAGATTTCCTGGAAAAGGCAAACAGGGTCGCCTTGCAGGCTGGCGCCACCTGGTCCGAGCAATGCAAGGGGACCAATGCGATCGGCACCGCAATTGCCGAGGCCAAGCCGGCCTTGGTGCATGCCGACCAACATTTCCTGCAGGCCAATCACTTCCTGACCTGCTCAGCGGCACCGATTACCGACCATGCAGGCAATGTCATCGGCGTACTCGATGTCTCGGGTGACCAGCGCTCCTTCCATAAACACACCATGGCACTGGTGCGGATGTCGGCACTGATGGTCGAGAACCAGCTGTTCGCCGCTGCCTTCGAGGACGTCATCACACTGCACTTTCACGCCCGTGCTGAATTTATAGGCACCTTGATGGAGGGTATCGCTTCGTTTACCCCTGGCGGGCGCTTTATTGCGGCCAACCGCGCGGGCCTGTTCCAGCTTGGGCTGTCTTTCGCCGCCCTGCAGTCCCACACATTCAGCTCACTGTTCGGCCTCCCGGTATCGGCTCTGTTCGATCATTACCGCACCGCGGCGCCGGGCCTGCTCGACCTTTGCCTGCACAGCGGTGTACGTGTATTCGGGCGCGCCCAGCTCCGGCTCGCCAACAATCACTTCCAGCACCCGATCATTTCGGCTCGCGAGGACAACCACCCGGCGCACACCAATCCCGTCCATACCGCGCGCCGCCTGTCCGGCCTGCGCTACTTGCGCACCGGCGATCAGCAACTTGAAGCGGTCATCGACAAGGTCACGCGCGTCCTGGGCAAGGACATCCCGATCATGATCATGGGCGAGACCGGTACTGGTAAGGAATTGCTGGCGCAGGCGATTCACAACGATTCGCCGCGCGCCCAAGGACCTTTCGTGCCGGTCAACTGTGCGTCGATTCCCGAAACGCTGATCGAGTCCGAGCTGTTTGGCTATGAGGACGGCGCATTTACCGGTGCCCGCAAGAAAGGCGCGATCGGCAAAATCCTGCAGGCCAATGGCGGCACACTGTTCCTCGACGAGATTGGCGACATGCCTTTCCCTTTGCAGGCCCGTTTGCTGCGCGTGCTGCAGGAACGCATGGTCACGCCGCTTGGCAGCGGAAAATCGATTCCAGTGAATGTGGAAGTGATCTGTGCCACCAACCACAACCTGCGCGACCGCATGGCGAAGGGCCTTTTCCGCGAAGACCTGTATTACCGCCTGAACGGGCTGGTAGTGAAGCTGCCGCCGCTGCGCGAACGCTCCGACCTGGAAACCGTCGTTAACAAGATACTGACCACCGACAGCGGCGGCAGGCGCTATACAGTTGCGCCGGAATTGATGCAGCTCTTCCTGCGGCATAAATGGCCGGGCAACTTCCGCCAGCTGACCAACTTGCTGCGCACCGGCGTCGTGATGGCGGGCGACGAAGGCGAGATCGGCTTGCGGCACATGCCGGACGACTTCCTTGACGACATGCGCGAGGCACAGGCGGCAATCAATGCCGACGGCGGCCCGCCGCCACCCGGCGCCGCCGGTATTGCAAGCGTCGCGGCGGCTGCCGCGACCATGCCCTGCACCGGCGCACGGCTGGAAGACATGGAGCAGGCCCTGATCGTGCGCACGCTGGAGGCACACGGAGGCAATGTCTCCGCCACCGCGCGCGCCCTGGGCGTCTCGCGCAACACGATCTACCGCAAGCTGCCCCATCTCAAATAGTCCGTTCAGAAGAACAGGATGCCGCCGATGGAGGCGCCGTTCATCTTCGCCTCGCCGCCGGTGAACGACTTCGAACGGGTTTGCCCCACTTCACCCACCAGGGTGATGGCCCCGGTCAGCGCATAGTAGGCGCCAGCCGTGAGGTTCGCGTTCGACTTCAGTCCATTCGTGCCGGTGGTGTTGTCGTCGTTCTTGCTGATCCCATAACCCAATCCCAGCTTCAATTTTTCGCTGGCCTTGAAGGTGCCCTGCAGCAGCCAGTGCTTGCTGCGTACATTGCCCTGGTCCGCATCCGACAGCACGCCAAGACCCTTGCCGCCCTGGTAGTTGGCCAGCAAGCCGAAAGTGCCCTGCTGCAGCGAGGCTCCGGCCTCCCATCCCGACATGGTGAAGTCGCTGGCTCCCGCCGCCACACCCTTGAACTTTTGTGACTTGACGCCAATCCACGCTTTAAGAGGGCCATCGGTGTAAGCCAGCTGGCCCTGCACCTGCGGATTGGAGCGTGTTGAATACTGCGACGCAGACACAATCGGAGAGTCGGTGACAGGATTGAACACGCCTGCATCAAGGCTGAAGCCGGACAGCTTGGGGGAGCTGTAGGTCATTTGCCCGTAATAGCCAACATAGGCATAGCCTGCGCCGATATGGCCCAGCGTGACGCGGCCGCGCTGCGTAGCCTGCACCGGCGCGCCGGCACCGATCAGTGTCATGTCCCCAAAGATGGCGTTGGCGCCGAAGATGCCGTTGTCGCGCCCCAGCTTGAACGTACCTAGGTCGCCATTGCCGAAACTGAAGTAAGCCTGGCGCACATCGACTTCGCTGTTTTGCGCGATGGCGCTGTCGGTCGCGGTGGCGTGATAGAGGCCGATATGAGCCTTGATATCGAAGCCCGATTGCCTTGTAGTGGCTGACGTCACCAGGCCATTGGGCAGCAGGCCGTTGCCGATGGTGGTGCGGCGGTCCTCACCGCCGCAGCCAATGCCTTCAGTGGCCAGCGCCAGGCCGCCGACCGCGCTGCCACTGCATGACACGTACGTGTAGTAGGCGTTGACGACGCCGCCAACATTCACGTTCCAGTCGCCGGCCTTGATGTCGACGGCGTGGGCGGCAGGGGCGAGCATTGCGCAAGCAGTGGTGGTAAACACGATCTTCTTCATTGTTGTCTCCTCGATTTGATTGATGGATGCTGCACAAGGGACAGGGCAATTAGCGTGCCGGTAGCGTGCACTGGGCAGTGCTGCAAAACGTTGTTCACCGCTGCGCCATATCGGATCATCGCTGTTCAAAAAAAAGGCGGCCCGAAGGCCGCCGAATGCAACACATGGAGATCGATTACTTGGGCGCCAGCTTGAAGACCCACACCGAGCCGCCCTGTTCAAGCAAGTTCACCTTCTTCGCCACTTCGCCGCCCCACAGCGGCACTGCACCGCCCCAGCCCGAGACTACGGCCACGTACTGCGTGCCACCGTCTTGCCAGGTGATCGGTGGCGCCACCACGCCGGAGCCGGTCTGGAACTTCCACAACTCCTTGCCGGTCTGCGCGTCGAGCGCCTTGAGGTAGCCTTCCGGCGTGCCGTAGAACACCAGCCCGCCCGCCGTCGCCATCGCGCCGCCCCACAGCGGGGCGTTGTTCTTCACTTCCCATTTGATCTTGCCAGTCCTGGGATCGATCGCGCGCAGGGCACCGATGTAGTCGTCAAACAGGGGCCGGATAGTGAAGCCGGCGCCAAGGTAGGCGCCCCCCTTCTTGTAGCTGATCGGCTCATTCCAGATGTCCATGCCCCACTCGTTCGCTGGAACGTAGAAGAGCTTTGTTTGCGGGCTGTATGCCATAGGCTGCTGGTTTTTGGCGCCGAGGAAGGCTGGTGCCGCGAACACGGAAGTGCCTTTCTTGCCTTCTTCCCCCTTGGTCGGGTCGCCAGGGCGGCCTTCAACGATGTAGTTCGGACGGCCTGTCTTCAAATCGATGCCGCTGGCCCAGGTGATCTTGCGCACGAAGGGGAAAGCGTTCTGCAGCTTGCCGTCATTGGCATCGATCACGTAGAAGAAGCCATTGCGGTCGGCCTTGCCGCCGTAACGCTTGCCGTCCATGTCGAAGGTAACGAACTCGTTCGCGCCATCGAAATCCCAGGCGTCGCTCGGCGTGTTCTGGTAGGCCCATTTGATGGCACCCGACTTCGGATCGAGTGCCACGGTGGATGAGGAATACAGGTTGTCGCCAGGGCGCAGGTGGCTGTTCCATGGCGCCGGATTGCCGGTGCCGAAATAGGCCAGGCCTGTCTTTGGATCATAGGTGCCGCCCATCCAGGTCGAGGCGCCTCCGGTCTTCCACAACTCTCCCGGCCAGGATTTGTTGACCGAGCCGGTGACGCCAGTCTCTGTTGCCTTGCCTTCGCTGTCGTATTTGTAGCCCATGTGACCTTCGACCGTCGGGCGGGTCCACAGCAGCTCGCCGGTCTTGGGATCGCGGCCTTCCACCCGACCGACGATGCCGAATTCGCCTCCGGACACGCCTGTCAGCAGCACGCCGTTTGCAATCAGCGGTGCGGCCGTCATCGAGTAGCCAGCGGCGTAATCATCCACCTTTTCTTTCCAGACCAGCTTGCCCGTCTCCTGGTCCAGGGCCACCAGCTGTGCGTCCAATGTGCCGAAGATCACCAGGTTGTCATACAGTGCCGCGCCACGATTGACCACGTCGCAACACGGCATGATCGCATCCGGCAGCCGATGCTCATATTTCCACAGCTTGTTGCCGGTCTTGAGGTCGATGGCGAAGATGCGCGAGTAGGAAGCGGTCACGAACATCTTGCCGTTGTAGATCAGCGGCTGCGATTCCTGGCCGCGCTGTTTCTCGCCGCCGAAGGAAAACGACCACGCCGGAACCAGGCGCCTGACGTTCTGCGTATTGATCTGTTTTAACAGCGAGTAGCGCTGCCCTTCCGAGCCCATGCCGGAAGAAAGCACCCTGTTGGTGTCTTTCGAGGCGTTGTCCAGCATTGTGGTGGTCACGCTGGCCGCCTGCGCCAACGTCGCCGCCCCCAGCAGCATTCCGATGGTGATGTATTTCACGTCCTGTCTCCTTTGTTATGGTCTATTTTCCCGAGTGCCGTGCATTCGTCGTCAGTGAACAGGCGCGAACGAAGCAGGAAGCGTTTGCCGGTGCCGTTATCGAGCGAGAACATGCCGCCGATGCCGGCTACCACGTCCACGATCAGTTGGGTGTGTTCCCAGTACCCGTACTGTTCAAGCCCGATATAGAAAGGCGCACCACCCAGGCTGCCGAGGTAAACGTCGGTTTCGCTGACGTCAAACTCGCCGGCCGGATAGCACATCGGCGCACTGCCATCGCAGCAACCACCCGACTGGAAGAACATGATCGGTCCGTGCTGCTGGTGCAGTTGGTCGATAAACTCCAGCGCCGGTGCGGTCGCGGTGACCCTGGCAATTGGGTTATCCATGCTTCGCCTCGCCTTTCGGCCTTAGAAGAAACCCAGCGCGTTGGGGTTGTAGCTGACCAGCAGGTTCTTGGTCTGCTGGTAGTGGTCGAGCATCATCTTGTGGGTCTCGCGGCCAATGCCCGACTGCTTGTAGCCGCCGAACGCGGCGTGGGCCGGATAGAGGTGGTAGCAGTTGGTCCAGACGCGGCCAGCCTGGATGGCGCGGCCCATGCGGAAGGCGCGGCTGCCGTCGCGGCTCCAGACACCGGCGCCCAGGCCGTAGAGGGTGTCGTTGGCAATGGCCAGTGCTTCGTCTTCATCCTTGAAGGTGGTGACCGAGACCACCGGGCCAAAGATCTCCTCCTGGAAGATGCGCATGGTGTTGTCGCCCTTGAACACGGTAGGCCGTACGTAATAGCCGCCTGCCAGGTCGCCCGCCAGCACCTGGCGTTCGCCGCCGGCCAACAGCTGCGCACCTTCCTGACGGCCAATATCCATATAGGACAGGATCTTTTCGAGTTGTTCCTGCGACGCCTGCGCGCCGATCATGGTGCCATGGTCCAGCGGGTTGCCCTGTTTGATGGCAGCCACGCGTTGCAACGCGCGCTCGATAAAGCGTTCGTAGATCGATTCCTGGATCAGCACGCGCGATGGGCAGGTGCAGACCTCGCCCTGGTTCAGTGCGAACATGGCGAAACCTTCCAGGCATTTGTCGAAGAAGGCATCGTCAGCCGACATCACGTCTTCGAAGAAGATGTTGGGCGACTTGCCGCCCAGCTCCAGCGTGACAGGGATCAGGTTCTGCGCGGCGTAACCCATGATCAGGCGGCCGGTGCCCGTCTCGCCGGTGAAAGCCACCTTGGCGATACGCTTGCTCGATGCCAGCGGCTTGCCCGCCTCCAGTCCAAAGCCGTTCACCACATTCAGCACGCCTGGCGGCAGCAGGTCGGCGACCAGTTCCAGCAGCACCATGATGGAGGCAGGAGTTTGCTCGGCCGGCTTGAGCACCACGCAATTGCCTGCCGCCAGTGCGGGGGCCAGCTTCCACACCGCCATCAGGATCGGGAAATTCCAGGGGATGATCTGGCCAACCACGCCCAGTGGCTCGTGGAAATGATAGGCATAGGTTTCAGAGTCGACTTGCGCCACCGTGCCTTCCTGCGCCCGAATGCAGCCGGCGAAGTAGCGGAAATGATCGATCGCCAGCGGAATGTCGGCAGCCATCGTTTCGCGGATAGGCTTGCCGTTGTCGATGGTTTCGGCGGTAGCAATGAGCTGCAGGTTCTGCTCCATGCGGTCGGCCATCCTGTTCAGGATATTGGCGCGTTCGGTGGGCGAAGTCTTGCCCCATGCGGCCTTGGCCGCGTGCGCGGCGTCCAGCGCCAGCTCAATATCCTCGGCGGTGGAACGGGCGATCTCGCAGAATGGCAGGCCGGTGATCGGCGTGATATTGGCGAAGTACTCGCCTTTGACCGGCGGGACGAATTTGCCGCCGATGAAGTTGTCGTAGCGGGTCTTGAAGGGATTGGCGACGCCCAGTTTGCTGATGTCGGCGAGATTCATGTCGTCCTCTATATTGAGTGGTTGTGGGTACAGCCTTATTCGCAATTGCCGTGCCAGCGCCGTTTGCTCCTGCCGGGAAGCGCCATGCAACAACAACTGCTCCAAACTTGAACAACTGTTGCGCAAATCAACGGATCACCACACCCCAGGGCAATTCGCCGACAGGGATATCGGCCACCTTGCGCACGCTGGCGGTATCGATCACCGAGACGCTGTTGGAGCGGCCGTTAGCCACATACAGCTTGCTGCCATCAGGCGTGATAGCCATATTCCAAGGCCGCTTGCCAACCGGGATCGTGGCGGTGACTGCGTTGCGGGCGGTATCGATGCGCATCACGCTGCCGTCCATGCCGTTGGAGACGTACACGCTGCGCCCATCGGGATGCACCGCGATGCCATTGGCATTGCGCCCGGCAGGAATGGCGGCCAGGGTGTGCAGCGTGGCGGGGTCAATGACGTAGACGGCATTCGCCATTTCGCAAGCCACATAGACCCGGCTGGCGTCGGGGGCGAAGCCAATTCCGCGCGGGCGCAGGCCCACTGCCACGGAGCCCGACTGGCGGCGCTGCGCTACGTCGATCACGTCGACCTGTTCCGCCTCTTCGGCGCTGACATAGAGATAGCGGCTATCAGGACTGAAGACGGCATGCTCGGGATTCCGTCCCTGCACCGGGATGTCGGCCAGCCGGGCGTGAGTGGCGACATCGAACAAGGCCACGCTATTGCCCTCCTCGACCGCGACCGCCACCAGCTTGCCGTCCGGTGACACGCTGACGCCTTCGGGCGAACGCCCCAGCGCCAGCGCCACACTGCTGCCCGCTGCACGATTGATGGCCAACAGGCTGCCGCTCGACGCGTCGCTGACAAAGATCTGGCGCCCATCCGGATCGCTGCCAATCCCGCGCGGCCGCTTGCCGGCACTGAACTGGCGCACGACCGTATCGGTAGCCGTATCGATGACACTGATCGTGCCGGATTTCTCGTTCGGCACGTAGGCGAATGGTGCGGCATGGGCAGCGCTGGCGAGGCACAATGCCGCCAACATGTTTGCTCTCATGATGTCTCCTTTGATATGGTGTTGTGTGATTTATGCAAGCGATGTGCCAGCGACGAGGAGGGTGCGTCAGGGTCTTGGCAGGCATATTGCTTATGTGCCGGGGGAGACCCGCACAGCGGGCACGCTGAAAACGATCCGAGGAGACTGAAATGCACCCTATCCGCCCGAATGCCACGGCAGCCCTGCTGGCCAGCCTTTTTTCCCCCGTGCTGGCGCAAGCCGCGGCGGACAGCCCGCCACCCGACAGCACCTCGATCGCCGACGTTGTCGTGATTAGCGGCAGCCGCGTCGAGCGGCCGAGTTTTGACCTCCCTGCCGCGATCGACGTACTGGATGCGCAGCGCATTCGCGAAGGACAGGTGCGCGTGAATGCCTCGGAAGCATTAGCGGCCGTGCCGGGCGTGGTGGTACAGAACCGGCAGAATTACGCCCAAGACTTGCAGGTCTCGGCGCGCGGCTTCGGCGCACGTTCAGCCTTCGGCGTGCGCGGCGTGCGGCTGGTCACCGACGGGATCCCTGCCAGCATGCCTGATGGCCAGGGCCAGGCGGCCACCTTCAACCTTGACATGACCGAACGCATCGAAGTGCTGCGCGGGCCCTATTCCGCCATCTACGGCAACCATGCCGGCGGCGTCATCCAGCTCTTCACCCGCGATGGCGAGGGCGCGCCAACGATGGAGGCTGGTTTTGCCGCCGGTAGCGATGGCTTGCGCAAGACCGACCTGAACGCACAGGGCAGTGCCTCCGGCATCGGCTACGTGCTGGATGCTTCTCGCTTCGACACCGGCGGCTATCGCGACCACAGCGCCGCACGGCGCGACCAGGCCATGGCCAAGCTGACCATGCAGCCCATGCCCGGAGCGAAACTGGTCCTGCTCGCAAATGGCTTGCGCCAGGACGACACGCAGGATCCACTGGGCGTCACCTGGGCCACCTGGCAGCGCGATCCGCGCGCTGGCGAAATCGACACAGCGGATACCCTGGCGCCAAAACGTACCCTGGCCGAACGCTATAACACCCGCAAGAGCATCGACCACCAGCAGGGCGGCGCCAGTTGGGACCAGCGTTTCGAGTCGGGCCGCCTGCATGCCGGCCTGTGGGGCGGCAACCGCCGCGTGACGCAGTTCCAGGCATTCTCCAAGGCGTTCCAGGCGCCGCCCAGCCATTCCGGTGGCGTGGTCGACTTCGACCGCGATTTCTACGGCACCGATATCAACTGGCAGGACATGCGCGAGCTGGCTGGCGGCAGGTTGACCACCACGCTCGGCATCGAGTATGGCCGTTCGAGCGATGACCGCAAGGGGTATGAGAATTTTGTCGGCAATACCTTAGGCGTGCAGGGCAAGCTGCGGCGCGACGAACAGGATGTGGTGTCCAACACCGACCCGTACCTGCAGTCTGAATGGCAGGGGGAGCGCTGGCAGTTCACGGCCGGCCTGCGCCGCAGCCGCATGCGGATATCGGTAGAAGACCATTTCCTCAGCAACGGCAATGACAGCGGCGCCCTGCACTACAGCCGCAGCACGCCGCTGCTCGGGGTATCGTACAAGCTGTCGCCGGACTTGAATCTGTACGCGACCGCGGCACGCGGCTTCGAGGCCCCGACCTTGAATGAACTGTTCTACTCAGGCACCGGCGCAGGTTTCAACTTCAACTTGCACCCGGCGCGCAGTACGCACTTCGAAGCGGGCATCAAGGCGCGTGCCGGGAAAACGCGCATCGACGCGGCGCTGTTCCAGGTGCGCACGCACGATGAACTGGTGGTGGACGCTTCGGTTGGGGGGCGTACCAGCTACCGCAACGCCAGCGAAACCTTGCGCCAGGGGGCGGAGCTGTCGCTGGAGAGCAAGCTGGGCGCCGGCTTCATCACGCGCGTAGCGGCCACGGTCTTGAAGGCGACTTATGAGAAGGAATTTGGCAGCGTGCGCGAAGGGGCCCGCTTGCCAGGCGTGCCGCGCGCAAGCCTGTTCGCGGAACTGGCCTGGAGGTCCAGCGGAGAACACTTCACTGCGGCACTGGAATCGCTTTCGGCGGCCCGCGTGTATGCGGACGATGCCAATGCCGACAAGCCGGCGCCGGGCTACAGCATCCTGAACGCACGCGTTGTGGCCAGGCAGCCCATTGGCGGATGGCATATCAGCGAATTTGCCCGCCTGAACAACCTGGCGGATCGGCGCTACATCGGCTCCGTGATTGTCGGCGACACCAACAAACGCTATTACGAGGCAGCACCCGGCCGCAACTGGGTGATGGGCATCAGCGCGCAGTACCAGTTCTAGAAGGTGACGTGCAGGGCGGCCGTCACCGTGCGTGGCGCGCCCGGCGCGACGAAACGGGACTCCTGTGGCTGGACCGTGGAGAACAGGTCGCTCGCCACTGCACCGAAGGTCTCATGGCGGCGGTTGGTGGCGTTATTGACGCGCACCTGCCACTCCCATTTTTCATTCGGGCGGTAGCCGGCCTGCAAACCAAGCGTGGTGTGACCGGCCACCTGCCAGCCCGGCCTGGCGCTGTCTTCGTTACCCAGTACCGCCATGTGCGAGATCGCGTGCAGCGTTGCGCCGAGCGTCAGCGCATTCGTCACTTGCCATTGGCCCTCAAGCTTCAGGGTGTGGCGCGGCAGGCCGGCCATCCGCGTGCCTTGATGCACTGGCACGTTGCGCGTACCCGTGAATAGGCTGCCGTCTGCGCCGTAGGAAGCGTCGAGGAAGCTGTACGCAAGGTTCACTTGAGCGCCGGTCGCACGCAAGCCGGCGGTAAAGTCGGCCCCCTGGTGGCGCGTGCGGGGGAAATTGGCGAAGTAGCCATGCTGGGAAACACCGGCGGCGCGGAACAGGATATCGTCCTTGTTCATGGTGCGATAAACGGCGAGCGAGGCTTGCAGCCTGCCCTGTTTCCAGCGCCCGCCCGCTTCGACGGTGCGCGCCACGACCTGTTTCAGGTAAGGGTCGGATTGCAGGCCAACCGGCAAGCGGCAGGGCTGCTCCGGGTCTGCGCAGCCCAGCTCGATCACGGTCGGTACCCGGTTGCTTTGTGAGGCGTTGGCAAACAGGGTTGTTTCAGGCGCCAGCTGGAAGGCGATGCCGAGCGCGGGGTTCAGCTTGCGGTAGGCGAATCGTTCATGCTGCGCTTCCGCATGGTCGTGCCGGAGATTGTTTGCAAGGCGCGACTTGCCATAGCGAGCGGAGGCTGTCAGCGACCAATGTTCGGCCAGCGTCCAGGTGTCGCTGGCGAAGATGGATGCGCTCCGGGCGACGCCGTCGACGGCAGCCTCCAGTTCCGGCTCATTGCCGGGCAGCGCCAGCGCTTCGCGGCGGGCACTGAACATGCCGGCTTGACTGTACTGGCCAAAGGCCACGCTGCTGCGGTCGAACGTCGCGCCAAGCGCCAGCCGATGGGCCGCCATGGAGCGCTGCCAGCTTGCGCTTGCCCCCTGGCTGCGCTGCCTTGTCGCGGCAGTGTTGAAAGAGGCTGGCGGCACGCCGCTCTCGCCGGCGCCACCGGCCACGTCGCCATTGACGCCATCGCGCCGGCTGCTGCGTGCATACGCGGAGAGCGATAACCGCACGCCGCCAGCCAGCTCCTGGCGCAGGCTGGCCTGGATTTGCCGCAGCTGGTTGCGGCTGCGATCAGGACCGGTGTACACGGCGCGCCGGTCCGTGTCATACAAGCCGTCCGGCAGCAAGCCGTTGCCTATCAGGCGGCTACCGGCAGCCAGCATGGAAACGTCCCACCCCAAGGTCCCCCTGCTGCGCCCAGCTTTGGCAAACAGCCTGGCTAACCGCCCAGGAGAATCGGCGCGCCAGCCGTGATCACGGAACATCGTGGCCGCCACATAGCCATGCCAGCCATCGCCGCCGTGGGCGCCGTGCGCCAAGTCCAATTGCCGCCGCCCGTAACTGGCGACCGCGGTGCTGATGCTGCCGCCCGGATCGTCCCGCCCATTGCGGGTCGTAAGCACCAGCGCTCCGCCCAGCGTGTTCAAGCCATACAAAGGGTTGGATCCCGGCGCCAGCAGCACCTGCCCGACAGCCGCCTCCGGCAGCATGTCCCAATTCACCACGTCGCCAAATGGCTCGTTCACGCGCACGCCATCCAGATAGACGGATATGCCCTGGGCAGTCCCAAGCAAGGGCGAGGCGCGAAAGCCGCGGTATGTCACGTCATGCTGGTAGGGGCTGCCCGATACCTCGTTCAGGTTGACACCCGCCAGCGTGCGCGCCATCGCTTCCGCCAGGTTATCGCCCGGTCGCGGCAACGCGCCAAGCTGCACCGCATAGGGCAGCAGGCGGCGCTCGACAGCCAATGCACCCACGGGTGCGATGCCGACGATTTCCACCGACGGGATGCCGCCGCCACCGCCGGCATCTTCGCCACGAGCGGCTGCCGCCAGCAATGCCAGCACGCCGCCCAGCGCGTGCCGCCTCATGGCTTGGCCAATTGCACGCCATGGCGCGCAAAGATCTCCTTCAGCTCTCCGCTGGCGGCCAGTTCGTTCAAGGCTGCCTGCAGCTTGCGTGCGGCTTCCGTATCACCCTTGCGCACTGCCATGCCAACCGCCCACCCCGCTCGCGGCAGGCGCTGGAAGCTGACCTGCTCCACCGGGAAATCGGGATCGCCGCGCAATTCGGACTCGATCTCCGAGCGCGTAGCCAACACGGCATCCAGCTCGCCTGCTTTGAGTTTTTGCAGGGCCTCGGCCGCAGTGCGATACAAGTGCACCTGGTCGCGGAAACGTCCATTCCCTTCCCCCAGCATCACCATCCCCGCCAGCGACACCTGCTCGACACCGATGCGCTTGCCCGCAAGGGAGGCCATGCCGTCGAACACCGGAATGCTGCGCGCACTGCGCACCAGGCGCACCGCTTCCACGTGGTAGGGAGCGAATATCTCCACCTTGTCGTTGGACGCCATCAACGCGCGGTCCACCGGCACATGCAGCATCACGTCCGCCGGTCCATAGCCAAGGTAGTGGCCCTTCCACACCATATTGCGCAAGTCATCGTTCAGGTTTTCGCCCGCAGGGAATGGCAGCAGGCTGAGTCTCAGCGACAATTTGCGGGCCAGGGCTGCAGCAAGGTCGACGTCCACGCCTTGGCCATTGTTGGAAAAGGGCGCGAACTCCTTGTAGACGGCGACCTTCAGGATGCCGGTTTCAGCATGGGCCGGAAGTGCGGCAACGAGCAAGGCGCAGCAGATCAGGAGCAGGGCGCGAAGGCTGTGCAGGCGCAGGGTAAGCATGGCAGCCTCGCATCAGTTGGTGGCGCGACGGGTTTCCAGGTAGGTCTTGATGGCCCACATGGCTTCCTGGTTGAAGACGCCTTCGAACGGCGGCATGTACACGGCACCGTTGCGCACTTTGCCGCCACGGATCGAGGTCAGGAAGTAGCGATCGATCTCCTTGTAGCACGCCTGCTTCTTGGCCTCGTTGCGCATGCCGACGCAATCGCGATCGAGCATGCGCAAGTCTGGCGCAATGCCGCCCGATACGGCTTCCAGGCCGTGGCAGCGGGCACAGTTCTGGTTATAGGCCGAGGAGCCGATCTTCAGCGCCAGCTTGTTGTCTTTGTAGGGATTCTCGTCGCGCCATTTGTCGCCCAGTACGGGCAGGCCGGTGGTGTCGACGCCCTGCGGCGTAACGTTGCCGTGGGCGACAGCAAACAATGAGGTGGTGACTGCGGCCGCTGCGGCAGCGGCAAGGATCAGGCGTTTCATGGATGTCTCCTGCATGGTGTGGTTGTAATACCCATGCTGGAGCAAACGGCGTGCCATGATTTTCGGCCTTCGGAGGCAGGACAGGTGCTCCAGATTGGAACACCTGTCACAGGGCAGGTGTCACATCAGGGATAGACGAAGGACTTCACCAGCGTCAGCTCGCCCGCAGCGCGCAAAGGCACCAGGAAGGTCTGCTGCTTTTCGCTTGGCGTATTCTCGTTGGTGATGATCGAGACGGTTGCCACGGTGATGACCTGCTGCTCGGAGCTGCCGCCGTAGTAATTCACGTAGACGTGGTAGTTGCCCTTTGCCGGCGCCGGGCTGGAATAGATTTCCGGGCCATAGCCGGTGGTCACGTCCACATCCAGGCCGCTGCCGTCGGGCAGGATGCGGTTGCCGTACCAGGAATGGCCGCCGTTCGGCGTCACCACGTGCAAATCCACGTCGGTGCCCGGGCTGTCCCAGGACAGCACAACCCGCAGGCGCGATTTGGTCTTGCCGCTGTAGCCATCGTAGAACTGGGTGCGGGCGCGGCTCTTGCCGTCCGGCGAGCGCACTTCGACGCTGTTGGAGCCCGTGCCGAAGCTGTAAGGACGGGCGAAGCGTCCGTCTTCCTGCAACTGGATCGGCATGGCGACGCCGTTGACGATCAGCTTCGCCGGCTTGCTCTTGTCCGCGCCGGCGATGCGGCCGCGAATCTGCGCCGTCTCGGCCTGCCCCTGCTGCATATTGACGGAGGAAGCAGGGTAATTCACGGTCTGGCTGTACTGCTCCTCGTTGCCGGCCGAATGACGCCAGCCGCTCTTGGGCGACTCAATGCTCACTTGCGCCATGGCGCAGGCGGGCAACAGCAACAGCGGAAGGCAGAGTTTCTTCATGTGTTCAATAGACAAAGGATTTAACAAGGGTCAGGTCGCCGATCTTGCGCAGCGGGACGACAAAGTCCTGTCGCTTCTCGCTGGGCGTGTTTTCGTTGAATACCAGGGTAATGCGCGTGGTGATGATGGGCCGCTGGCGCGTGGCTTCGTCAAAGTGATAGCCCGAACTGCCAAAATTGCCCCAGTAGTTCACCCATACCTGGTAAGTGCCGCGCAGGGGTGAGGTCATGGTGAACATTTCCGGTCCAGGACCGTCAACGCTGTCGGCATCGAGCCCGCCCCCATTGGTCAGGAATGGATTGCCGAAGAAGGCGTGCTGGCCATCCGGGGTGATGATGTGCAGGTCGATCTCGGCCTGGTTGTCATCCCAGGCGCCAATGATGCGCAGCCGCGGTTGCGGGCGGCTGGTGTCCGCTTCGTAATACTGCATGCGCTTCAACGATTTGCCATCCGGCGAACGGATTTCAATGCTGTTGGAACCGGAACCGAGGGCATAGCCGCGCGTATAGCGGCCTTCCTCGTCCGTGTAGAGCGGCGTTGGATTGCCATTCACGATCAGCTGGTGGAACGGGCGCTTGGTGCTGATCTTGGCCAACTGGCCGCGGATCATGGTGCGGTTCTTCTGCGCGCCGCGGTCGATCAGCGAATACGGATAGCTCACGGCCAGTTCGCCCGATTTGTCGGTCATGCCGGCGCGGTTCCAGCCTCCGACTGGTCCGGTCAGCGTCTTGTCTTGCGCCAGCAGCGGGGCGGCGGCCAGCGCCAGCACAAGCAGGGAAGTGCATTGGATGCGTGTTTTCACATAGCCTCCATCGAGAGGTCATTCAGGCGGCGCGCCAGGCGCTCCACATAGTCTTCGTCCTGTCCGCGCGGATGGCGGCGCAGGCCGATGTGCAGGTATTCATGCGCCAGCGTGATGCGGTCCTCGCGCGTTGCCAGCGGCCGCATGAAGATGCGGTTGCGCGACTGCTCGGAGTAAGGCAAGCCGGCAGCCAGCGCGCACACGGCAGGCAACTGCGAAGGCGCCTCATAGCCCTCCTCGCGCCGCAGCATGCGCTCCCAACGCGGCAGCGCGTAAGCCAGCCACTGCTCGTTCCTGGTGAGCCGCACACAGGCGGTGCCGGTGTTTCCAGCGATGGCGAGGGTAGTGCCGGGATAGGCCGCGGCCAGGATATCATCGAAACCCTTGCCGGCACGCGCCTGCGCCTGCGCATCGCTCCAGGCCAGGACATTGGCACCGCCTTTGCTGCTGTGGTAGCGCACCTGTGCGCCGTCCAGCACCAGCTGGTCGGTCCAGCGCGCCACCTCCAGGGCGGCGGCGCTGGCGGGATTGGGACTGACGCGCTGGGTGGCGCTGCTGTCCGTGATGAACTGGCAGGACTCGGCCCGGCGCGCGTTCTGCTGCAGGTAACTGCGGGCGGCAATGGCAAAGGCACGCGCGGCTTCTGTATCCGTGGCGCTGGCTTCACGGTCGATCACGCGCGCCACGTACTCGTTCACGCCCATGCGCCCGCGAAGCTGCGGCTTGCCATTCGTTCCCACGGCCAGCGTCAGCTCGCCGCTGCTGCGGATCGGCAGGCTCTTGCCGTTTTCGAACTGCACCACATAGCTGCCGTTCAGCGCACCCGGTGCAGCAAGGCCGTTCGCTGTGCGCACTGCACGCACCGGATAGCGGCTGAAATAGTCCACCACCACGCAGCCGCTGTCTTCCGCCGCTTGCACAGGCGGCAGGGCGGCAGCGATCTGCGGCGCCCATTTCTGCAAGATGCCGGTGCTGCTGTCGCTGCCGCCAAACCATACCGGTGTGCCGTCGGCCAGCCAGCCGGCGGCACCGCCCAGCCTCGCATCTTCGCGCTTGGGCTGGTGCCAGGAATAGGTTTTCACGCGCAGTTGGCTGCCGAACCAGCGCACACTGCCTGCGCCACGGCCATCCAGCACCACGCGCAGCAGGGCCGCTTCGGCGTCGGCGCGGCTGGCAGGCGGGATGCTGGCCAGCGCGCGCAGCAAGCTGCCAAGCGTGACCAGGCGCCCGGGCTCAAGCCGCGCCGGATCCGCCAGCCAGGCGAATTCGCCGGCTGGCGCGCTGCCAAGGCGGCGTTTCCAGTATTCCTGCCAAGGCCTCTGGGCAATGCCAAGGCGTTCCGGTGCGAAGAACAGGCCGCAGGACTGCGCCAGCGCGGCATCGCGGCTTACGCTGCCGCCAGCGTCGCAGCAATACACCTCCTCCTGCTTGCGGCCGCCGCAGTTGTAGTCGGGCAGGGGCAGCTTGCTGTCCACCGCGTACACGTAGACGAACAATTTCCACAGGCTGCCCAGCGGGATCTCCGTGCTGGCAGCCATGGGCTGGGCCGCCGACGCGCTGCGTTGCTGCAGCTGCACCGTTTGCACCTTGCCATCGCGCCACCACGCCAGGTCGAGCGTGGCCGCCGCCGCGACGGGCGCGGCACAGGCCAACAACAAAGCGGGCAGCAGGCGTGGCAGCATTACTCGACTTTCAGGGCACGCATGGTCTTGCCGCCACCTTCAAAGGCTTTCTGCTCCGGCTGGTACATGCGGTGGAAGCGGGTTGGCGGCAAGGTATAGCTGCCCTTCTGGCCAAAGCGCAGCAGGTGGCGCACCACGACTTCACCGCTCAGGGGCTCAATTGGCACGGCATAACCGTCGCGGCGCTCAACGTGGCGGGCGCGCTCCAGCTGCACCGGCTCGTCACCCGCCAGCGTCATGCCCCAGGTGGTCGATTCAACCATGGCGCCTGGCGGCAGGGCCACTTCGAGCAGGCCGAAACGATGCGTGGCACTGCCTGCCTTCAGTTTGATTTCGTCCATGTACAGTTCGTCCGTGCGCAGCGCTTCGCCCGGCTTGACCAGCTCCATGGTGTAGCCTTTGGAGCCGGCCTTCATGCGCAGGATGCGGCGCTCGATGCCGACGTCCAGCGTATGCTGTTCCACGGCGCGGCTATCGTACTGCACGATGGCGACAGTGCCGGCCGGCGCGGCTTGCGCCAGTTTCAGTTGTTCCGGCAGGGCTTTGGCGTCGGTCCACTGCCACACTGGCTGGCCGCTGCGGCTGTCCATCTGCTTCCAGGCGCCTTCCAGCGCCGCCACCGGTGGCCTGGTGGAAGGCGAACCGCCCAGTTTTTTCTGCACCCAGACCAGGGTCAGTGCGCGATCCATCGTTGGCATGTCTGCGCGCACGGCCGACAGCACGGCGTCGGCCTGCGTTACAGGCAACTCGCCGGCCAGCATCAGCAGGGCCTGTGCCACCGGTGCCGGCGAAGCGCGCAGTGCGGCCCAGGCTTGCGGCACTTGTTGTTGCAGCGATGCCGGCAGGGCAATGCCGTTCTGCGCTGCGACAATGGACGTCAGGCCTACCGCCATGGCGCGGGTCACGCTGTCCTGGCCATCGGCCAGCAGCACGCTGCTGGTCACGCCCTGCTTGCGCGGCGCCGAGCCGACGTCGAGGTTGGCGGCATCGGCCACCAGGCTCTCCGCCAGCGTCTTGGTCGGCAAGCCCATTTCATGCATCATCCACAGGCTCATGGCGCGCTCCAGCGGGCCATTGTTCTTGCCATGCTCGGTGTAGACGCTGACCAGGTTGTTCCAGTGCTCGCCCGGCAGGTCCAGGCGCAGGGCGCGCGAGGCGTACCAGTCCGCGTAATAAGCGTAGGACGTCATCAGGGCATCGCCCTGGGTGGCCGGTCCCCACCAGCTGAAGATGGCGTTCGGGCCAGCCAGGGAGACCAGGCGCAGGCGCTGTGCCTGCATGATCGCCATCAGGCGCTCGCGAACCGGGCCGGCATCCGGCGGCATGCTTTGCGTCGCCATGGTCAGCGGAATCAGGCGGCTGGCCGTCTGCTCCACGCAGCCATATGGGTAGTCGATCAGGTCATCGGCGATCCGGGCGAAGTGGCTGGCGGCGCCTTGGGCGAAGGAGACGCGGATATTGCGCGCATCGGTCGGCAACTTCAGCGCGTTGTCGGTGCCGGTCAGCGCCACGCTCATGCTGCGCGGGCTGCTCCAGGCGGCAGGCTGCTCCTGCACCTTGGTGTCCAGCGCATCAACCAGCTTGCCGTCCTGCTTCACCTCCAGGCGCAGCGGCGCAGTGCCGACAGTAACCGGGAATTCGACGTAGTTCACGCCCGGCTTGGCGGACAGTTTTTCCACCTTCGGCTGCGGTCCGCCGGACAGCGATACCTCCAGCGACTTCGTCTCGCTGGTCTGGTTGAAGATGGCAACGGAGGCACGCGGCGCATCGCCGGTGCGCAGCCAGTCAGGCGAGGTCCACTTGGCGTAGAAGGCTTTGTCCGAGCGCAGGTAACCGGTGCGCTGGCCAACGCGGCCCTGCGCATCCATGGCGCGGCCGGTGATGCGCCAGCGGGTCAGTGCATCCGGCATGGTGAAGGTAACGCGCGCCTTGCCGTCCGTATCGGTCTTCAGCGACGGCGCCCAGAACGCGGTATCGACATTGTCGCGGCGCGGGCGTTCCAGCACTTTCACGCCGCGTTCATTGTAGTTATGGCGGGCCGGCACGTTCTCGCGGCGGCCTTGAGCCATGTCGTAGCTGATGAAGGACAGGCTGGCCGTGGTGCGCACATTATTGCGGCGCGGGTGATAGAAGAAGTCCGCGATATCGGGTGCGATTTCCGGCTGCAGCACGTAGATCATTTCATCCACCACGCCCAGCGCCACCAGGGTGGACAGCGGCTTGCCATCCAGCTGCGCCGTCACGTCCAGCGTGACTTTTTCGCCCGGCTGGTAGACCTCCTTGTCGGTCTTGAAGGTCAGCGCAATGCGCGGCTCGATCACCTGCAGGCCGGCATTCTGGAACACGAAGTCGCCATTGCGCGTGTACGCCACGGAGAAGGTCATGTTCGGACCATGTTCTTCCTTGACCGGAATGCGCACGCGCCACTGGTTCTTCGCCACGCGCTTGGCCTGGTACCAGTCGGCGCCTCCGTTCATCAAGCCATATTGCTCGACTTTGTCGCGCTCCATGGTCAACAGCGCCTGGTCGACCGGATCGGAGAAGGTCACCAGCGCTTCGGCAGTCTCGCCCGGGCGATAGCGCACCTTGTCCATCACGATTTCGATGCTGCCCGGCGCGGCCTGCAAGCCTTCGCCGCTGACCCAATGGCTGGCGCCAGCGAGCAGGTTGCCGCGCTCATCGCGCAGCGAAAGCTGGTAAGAACCAGGCTTGGCGAAACTCACGTCCCAGCCTTTGGCAGCGGGGTCGAATTTGCCTTCGGTCTTTTCCTGCTTTTCCAGCTGCACCATTTCCCAGCGCACCGGGCGCGCCGCGCCCTGGCCATCCGCCACCAGGTCGAAATGCACCTGCTGGCCTGGTTCGGAGAAGGCGCGTGCCGCCTTCAACTGGTAGCTGCTGACGGAACGCTCGATCATCAGTTCGCGCGTAACCTTGACGCGGTAGGCCGCGCCGTCGGTTGCCATCACGGTCAGCACATAGCGCGACGGGTCGGCTGCCGGCGGCAGCGTGAACGAGTAATCGCCGCTGCGGTCGGTTTCCGCTTCCTCGGTCTTCAACTGGACCGGGAACAAGCCGCTGTAGCGCAGTTCGCCCTCCACCATGGTGTTCTGCTGGCCGCGCAGGGACAGCGACAGCTTGGCATTCTTGACCGGCTTGCCATCCGGGTAGCGCAGCGAAATGGTGCCGCTGACCTTTTCGCCGGTCTTGAATTCAGGCTTGGCCGGTTGGACATTGATTTCGAAGTGCGGCTTGACGTATTCCGCCACGCGGAATGCAGCGCCGTACAGGCCATCCTTGTAGCTGAAACGCAGCTCGTAGCCGCCGGCGGTGGCCTGCTCCGGCAGGCGGAAGCGGGTTTCCGTGCCCGTTTCAGGGGACAGTTGCAGGGTTTGCGTCAGCACCGGCGTGCCGTTTGGATCGAACACAGTCAGGCCGACCGGTGCCGCGGCGGCAGCCTGCGACAAGCGCGCCGACTTGAATTCGCGGCCGAGGAACTTGACGTTCACTTCGTCGCCCGGACGGTACAGCGGACGGTCCGTCACCGCATACATCTTGGTGTTATAGATCTCGCTGTCGTAGTAGAAGTTCTCCGACACGAACACGCCGCCGCTGCGATCTTCGCCGATCACATAAGTGTGCTCAGGGCTGCCGCGCTCCATCGACACCACGCCATCCTTGGCGGTCTTGCCTGATTGGAGAACACCAGTGCCATCGGTCCACATCACATTGGCATCGGCCACGGCGGCGCTGTTGTCGCGGCGCGCCGCCCATACCAGCATCTGGCCGGACGAGACTTTGGTCACGGCCATGGTGTCGGAAACGAACACCAGCGTGGTAGCGCGATGTTCGCCGATGATGGCTTCCACCAGGTACAGGCCAGGCTTGCGTTTGCCGACCGGGATCATCACATTGCCGCTGTTGCCGGCAATGAATTCGCTGCTGGAGCCATCCATCTTGACGCCCTTCGGCGGCTCGATCGCTTTCGCCTGCCAGATCGGATAGCGGAAGCTGTCCACCATCTCGAAGCCCTTGATCGGCTTGTACTGCGGGTGGTTGGCAAACACGGTGGCACGCTTCATGGCTTCGCCGTTGGTCGCCAGCTTGGGCTGGTTGGTAGTCACTGCGTGGCGTGCTTCGGACGAGAAGATCCGGCGCCATGCCAGGCGCGATTGCTTCCACCAGCTGTCCCACAAGAAGCTCAGCGCATTGGCCAAGCCCTCGCCCTGGTAATTGCCGTCCACCTGGACGCGGTGCAGGTTGCGCTGCTTCTTCAGGAATTCCAGAGGCTGCGGCACGCGGTACACCACGATGTCGGCGCCGGAGTACTGTTCAAGCTGCGAGCGGCCGAAGTCGCGGCCCGGAACCTCCAGGCGCACGCGCGCTTCGTCCGCGCTGCCATAGCTGGCATCGGACAGCAGGAAGAATGGCTCGCCCTTGAACAGCGTATAGCCGCTGGACGGCGCCTCCTGCGCTTGCGCACCTGCCAGCGCGGTCAGCGCCAGCACGCCTGCAAGGCACAGCTTCAGGACAGAAATGACAGCCGGAATACGCCGGCGAAGTTGGGATTGTTGACCGCTGGTTGCCACCGCGTGTCCTTCCATGTCGTTAGTTGTTGAATATCGACGGTACGAAGACCGT
>Ga0209436_100314_pt1 | contig 22212 bp, 23 predicted proteins | sample AraplaF_Cvi_mTSA_FD_184263 | JGI IMG/M metagenome (GOLD analysis project Ga0209436, IMG submission 184263) | Arabidopsis root microbial communities from the University of North Carolina, USA - plate scrape MF_Cvi_mTSA (SPAdes) (version 2) | ecosystem: Host-associated > Plants > Roots > Endosphere...
GAAGCATGCAGCACTTGCTCCGACTCAGGGATGATGCCGATCAAAGGAATGCGCAGGATCTCTTGCACGTCTTCAAACGACAGCATCTCGCCCGCTTCTACGCGCTTCGGCGAGTAACGGGTGATCAACAGGTGCTCTTTCACCGGTTCGCCGCCGGACAGCGCGCGGCGCGACTTGGCCTGGATGATGCCCAGGATGCGGTCGGAATCACGCACCGACGACACTTCCGGATTGGTCACGATCAAGGCTTCGTCGGCGAAAGTCAGGGCCATCAGGGCACCGTGCTCGATACCGGCCGGCGAGTCGCAGACGATGAACTCGAAGTCCATCTTGATCAGCTCGGCCAGCACGGCTTCCACGCCGTCTTCCGTCAGGGCATCCTTGTCGCGGGTCTGGGAGGCCGGCAGGATGTACAGGTTCTCGCAGTGCTTGTCCTTGATCAGGGCTTGGTTCAGGGTGGCTTCTTTATGCACCACGTTGATCAGGTCATACACAACGCGTCGTTCGCAACCCATGATCAGGTCCAGGTTGCGCAGGCCGACGTCAAAGTCGATGACGACGGTTTTGTGGCCGCGCATGGCGAGGCCGGTGGAGAAGCTGGCGCTGGAAGTCGTTTTGCCGACACCGCCCTTGCCGGACGTAACTACAATAATTCGTGCCACAAAGTATCCTTTACTGAACTGTTATTTTGCGGAATTGACAGATTGTATATCCAGACTCTCGCCGTTCAGCCGGATTTGTACCGGCTTGCGTGCGTTTTCGGTCGGGAAACCATCTTCAAAAGTACGATAAACACCTGCGATCGAGACCAATTCCGGGCTCATCGACAGAGCGAAAATGCGTGCGGTGGCATCGCCGGAAGCACCCGCCAGGGCACGGCCATTCAAAGTGTTGTAAACGTGAATACTGCCATCCGCGATGATCTCGGCGCCGTTGTTGACGACGGCCATCACAATCAGGTCGCCGCCGCGCGCATAAATGCGCTGGCCGGCCCGGACCGGGGTGTCGATGATCATGGTACCGCTGAAAGCTGGTGCCGCCGGCGCGGGTGCCGGGGCCGGCGCAGGGGCCGGAGCTGGCGCTGGTTTAGGGGCGGCGACCGGCGGTTCTTCCCGCTTGCCGCTGTCCAGTTGCAGGCCGTGTTGCTGGATTTCTTCCACCATGTCCGGCTTGGCGTTGCGTACGGCCACCGGATTCAGGCGGTATTTTTTCAGGAGGGCGATGGTTGCCGCCCAGTCAATGCGTTCGCAGCCAGGCGCCAGGTCGCCGACATCGATGACGGCCAGGTCACCCTCGAAGAAATCGGAAACGCCGCCAGTCATCTCATGCATGGCGGCGTCGAGGGCGACGAGATCGCTCGTGTACATAATGGCGGACACGGCGACAACGGTGGAAATCTTGATTTCGATAGGCTTCTGGAACGTGCTCTTAGGCATAACAATCGCAAAGTGACGGGCTGGGCCCAGGCTGGGTGCATTGTACTTTGCTTAAGCTTGCTTGGGGAGGGGAGCCCAGTGTTTATGCGGTCTCCAGGGCCAAATGGTCGAAGAAGGGCTTGCAAGAGGTGATCTGGCGAACAACGCCATCTGACTTGATGCCCGACCGCTGCCTAACGGTTAATATTTGCCAATTCAACAAGGAAGGGCGAACCATGGATAACCGCGCGCGCTTTGCGGCGCTGGCTGAAGATTTTGCAGGTGAACCAGGCGTCGACTTTGGACAAGGCGCCAGGAAAGGTTTCGGCTCGTCGGCATTGAAGGTCAACGGCAAGATCTTCGCCATGGTGTCGTCGGCCGACGAATTTGTCGTCAAGCTGCCGCGCACGCGGGTAGAAGAGCTTGAGGCTTCCGGTATCGGCCATAAGTTCGACCCTGGCCATGGGCGCTTGATGAAAGAATGGCTCGCTGTCCGCGCGAACGCCGGCAGCCATTGGGCCGGCTTGGCGTGCGAGGCCCTGCATTTCGTGGGCGGTGTCAAATAATGCCGGAGATCGAACTGCTTCAGCTCACCCGCGACGAATTGCTTGGCTTGGCGAATTCGAAGCCTGCCGATCGTTTCGCCGGCGCGCCGGAAGGCGCGTTGCCGCCACCGCATGTGGCGAGCCGCGCGCTGAACCAGCTGGAAGCGGGGATGCCTGCTTTCTGGTGTGTGCCATTCCTCATCGTAGTCAAGCCCGAGGGCGCTGTCGTTGGGGGATGCACCTTTAAAGGCAGGCCGTCAAATGGCGACGTTGAAATAGCGTACGGGGTTGCGGGGGCGATGCGAGGCCGTGGCATTGCACGCGCTGCCGTGGCTCAGCTGTTGAAATTGGCGGCAGCGGATGGCTCGGTGAGGCAGGTCGTCGCGGAGATTCTTCCGTCGAACGTCGGTTCGTCGAAAGTCGTCTCGCGCCTGGGCTTTGGGGCGAGAGGGACTTTCGTCGACACGGATGGGGAAACTGTTGTGCGCTGGACCTATTCCGTTTTCCCAAGCGCAGTCCAAGTAGGGACGGCTTAGGAAAGTTCCAGTTCGGCGCGAAGTTTTTGGGCGGCGGCGACCATGTTTTGCAAGGCCGCTGCAGTCTCCGGCCAGGCGCGGGTTTTCAGGCCGCAGTCGGGATTGACCCAGAGTTGCGCAGGCGGCACCACTGTCGCGGCCTTGCGCAGCAACGCGGCCATCTCATCGCTGCCGGGTACGCGTGGCGAGTGGATGTCGTACACGCCGGGACCGATTTCGTTCGGATAGCGGAAGCTGGCGAAGCCGCCCAGCAGCTCCATGGCGGAGCGGCTTGACTCGATGGTGATCACGTCGGCATCGAGCGCGGCGATTGCGGGCAGGATGTCGTTGAACTCGGCGTAGCACATGTGCGTATGGATCTGCGTGGCGTCGCCGGCGACAGCAGCGCTGATGCGGAACGCTTTGGTAGCCCACGCGAGATAGGCATCCCAGCGGCTGCGGCGCAGCGGCAAGCCTTCACGCAAGGCCGGCTCGTCGATCTGGATGATGGCGATGCCGGCATTCTCCAGGTCGTGTACCTCATCGCGGATGGCTGCGGCGATTTGCTGCGCGGTGTTGGAGCGCGGCTGATCGTCGCGCACAAAAGACCATTGCAGAATCGTGACCGGGCCGGTCAGCATGCCTTTCACCGGCTTGGCGGTCAGGCTTTGCGCATATTCAGCCCAGTGCACCGTCATCGCTTGCGGGCGCTGCACGTCGCCGTAAATGATTGGCGGCTTTACGCAGCGCGAGCCGTAGGATTGCACCCAACCGTTGGCAGTGAACGCGAAACCTTCCAACTGCTCGCCGAAATATTCGACCATGTCGTTGCGCTCGGCTTCACCGTGGACCAGCACATCCAGGCCGAGTTCTTCTTGCTGGCGGATGGCGTGTGCGATCTCTTCTCGCATCGCTTGCTGATAGTCCTGTGCTTCGAGCTCGCCGCGCTTGAAGGCCGCGCGGGCAGACCGGATGTGCGGCGTCTGCGGGAAAGAGCCGATGGTCGTGGTCGGGAAGGCCGGCAGTGCCAGTCGTTCGCGTTGCAACTGCTGGCGCTGTGCGAATGGCGAATGGCGATGCGAGCTGCCTGCATCAGTCGTGAACGCTGCGACCCGTGCCGCGACTTCCGCCTTATGCACGCGGCCACTGGAGCGGCGGCTGGCCAGCGCTGCACGCGCTTCGGCAAATCCCCGTGCGACCTGGCCGGAAACGCGCTCATCTGCGGACAGCGCGGCTTTGAGCAATGCCAGCTCGGCCAGCTTCTCTTCCGCAAAGGCGAGCCAGGATCGCACTTCCGCATCCAGCGATGCCTCGGCCGCGAGGCTGTACGGCACATGCAGCAAGGAGCAGGAGGTGGACAGCCAGACCGGCCCGCTGCGTTTGCCGATTACCGGCAACAGCGTTGCGAGGCCAGCATCCATATCGGTGCGCCAGATGTTGCGGCCATCGATGATGCCGATCGACAGCACCTTATGCGCCGGCAGCCAGTCGGCCACGCTGGTCAATTCGCTGGCGGCGCGCACAGCATCCACGTGCAAGCCAGCGACTGGCAGGCGGCAGGCCAGGCTGACGTTTTCTTCCAGTGGCGAGAAGTAGGTGGCGACCATCAGCTGCGCGCCGGACTGGTTGAGCAGCCAGTAAGCGGGCTCGAAGGCGTTGCGCCAGGCATTAGGCAGGTCCAGGCCGAGGATAGGCTCGTCCAGCTGCACCCATTCGGCGCCGGCCGCGCGCAACTGCATCAGGAGCCGGCTGTATTGCGGCAGCAGGCTGTCAAGCAGGTCGAGGCGGCTGAAGCCGGGCGCTGCATCGCGTTCCTTGCCGAGCCAAAGGAAGGTGAGGGGACCAAGCAGCACTGCCTTGACCGGATGACCGGCGGCACGCGCCTCGGCGACTTCATCCAGCAAGCGCTGGCTTTGCAGTTCGAACCGGGTGGACTCGCTGAATTCAGGTACCAAGTAGTGGTAGTTGGTGTCGAACCACTTGGTCATTTCCAGCGCCGCACCATTGTGGCCGCAGCCGCACGCTTCGTGTGCACTGTCGCCGCGCGCCATGGTGAAGTAGCGTGCCAGTGGCGATTCGCTGTCCTTGAAGCCAAAGCGTCCCGGTTCGCAGCCAAAGAGCTGGATGTGGTTCGCCACATGGTCATACAGGGCGAAATCGCCGGCCGTGACGAAATCCAGTCCCTGCTTGCGCTGGGTCGCCCAGTGCCGGGCACGGAGATTGCTGGCTGTATCTTGCAGCACAGCTTCGGACAGTTCGCCGCGCCAAAAGCGCTCCAAAGCGAACTTCAGTTCACGCGCTGCGCCGATGCGAGGAAAGCCAGGGACATGGGTTTGTACTAGTTTCATTTTTGTCATGCTTAAGAAATATTGGTGAAGTAGAGTTTGCGGCATGACGGCATATAATAAAAACGAAACTTTTTATGCATCCACTTGAAAACTTTTCATACATGCTTGAGATTCGTCACCTGCGCACGCTGTCTGCGCTTCGCTCCTCCGGCAGCCTGGTCAAGGCAGCACAACTGCTGAACCTGACCCAGTCGGCTTTGTCGCATCAAATCAAGTTATTGGAAGATCGCTACGGTACGCCGCTGTTTGAGCGAAAATCGATCCCAATCGGCTTCACCGCGACCGGCGAACGCCTGCTGAAACTGGCCGATACCCTGCTGCCGGAAGTGGAGCGCGCCGAACGCGACGTGCTGCGCCTGTCGCAAGGCGATACCGGCCAATTGCGCGTGGCACTTGAATGCCATACCTGCTTTGATTGGCTGATGCCGGTGATGGATGCCTTCCGCACGCGCTGGCCCGAAGTGGAAATCGACCTGGTCTCCGGCTTCCACAGCGAACCTGCCGACCTGCTGCGCAACGGCGCCGCCGACCTGGTGATCGGCTCGGACTACAGTGCCGACTACTCCACCTTCCCACTGTTCCGCTTCGAAATCCTGACCGTGATGGCGCAGAAGCACCGCCTCGCCGGGCAGCGCCGGCTGTCGGCCCAAGACTTCGAAGGCGAAACCCTGATCACCTATCCTGTGCCCGAAACACGCATCGACCTGATCCGCGAAGTACTGCGCCCGGCCGGCATCGGGTTCCAGCGCCGCACGGCCGAACTCACGGTCGCGATACTGCAACTGGTTGCAAGTCGGCGCGGTGTGGCGGCATTGCCGAACTGGGCCATCAAGAACTATGTCGACTACGACTACGTCATCGCCCGCCCGATCGGCGAGACCGGCTTGTGGAGCGATCTGTTTGTTTCCGTGCCGCCAGCCTTGCAGCACAAGGCCTACGTGGCCGACTTCGTCAACGTGATACGCGAGCAATGCGCCGCCACATTGGACGGTATCAAGTTATTGTCGTGACATCGTCTACGGTTTTATGCAAAATGAAAGCAGCCTTGATGTTTATCAAACGTTTGTCAGGAATCGCGCACTAACATGAGAAGTCTTGCGGTATCTCAGTCACCGATCATCTGAAGGAGCATGGGCATGTACGCGTTCAATGACGAATTTTCCCGCGCCGCACAAGCGGCTTTCGACGCGCAACTCGCCAGCTTCGCCAGCATCTGTGACTGGCATCGTGAAACCGCCTTGGCCTCTCTTGCTGCCATGACCGCAGCCTCCAACGAATTCCTGGCCATCCAGCATCCACAAGACCTGCTGCAAATGGCAACTGACCAGGGCAAGCAAGCTATGGACCGTGCGCAAGCATATGGACGTGAGGCAACAGAAGTGGCTTTGAATAAGCCACTGTTCCGGTAGGCCATAGCTGGCCGCACGCTTGTCACTTAGCTAGAATGCATTAAAAGATTTTCATACCACTCCCGGAGAAGCAGAATGGATGATGTAGTAATTGTTGCAGCAGGCCGTACCGCCGTCGGCAAGTTCGGCGGTTCCCTGGCCAAGACCCCGGCAGCAGAGCTGGGCGCCCATGTCATCAAGGGCCTGTTGGCCCAGACCGGCATCGACCCTAACCTGGTCAGCGAAGTCATCATGGGCCAGGTACTGACCGCTGGCGTCGGCCAGAACCCGGCACGCCAGGCCGTCATCAAGTCCGGCCTGCCAAGTGCTATTCCGGGCTACACCATCAACAAGGTCTGCGGCAGCGGCCTGAAGGCTACGCACCTGGCAGCGCAAGCGATCAAGTGCGGCGACGCCAACATCATCATCGCCGGCGGCCAGGAAAACATGAGCGCTTCGCCGCACGTGCTGAACGGCTCGCGCGACGGTTTCCGCATGGGCGACGCCAAGATGGTCGACACCATGATCGTGGACGGCCTGTGGGACGTGTACAACCAGTACCACATGGGCATCACCGCCGAAAACGTCGCCAAGAAATACGATATCTCGCGCAGCCAGCAGGATGAATTCGCGCTGCAGTCGCAGCTGAAAGCGGAAGCCGCGCAAAAGGCCGGCAAGTTCAAGGACGAAATCCTGCCGCTGGAAATCGTGCAGAAGAAAGGCAGCATCTTCTTCGACCAGGATGAATATGTGAAGCCAGGTTCGACCCTGGAAGCGCTGTCCGGCCTGCGCCCGGCTTTCGACAAGGCGGGCACCGTCACTGCCGGCAATGCTTCCGGCATCAACGATGGCGCGGCGGCCGTAATCATGATGTCTGCCAAGCAGGCCAAGGAACTGGGCCTGACTCCGCTGGCACGCATCAAGGCTTACGCCTCGTCCGGCCTGGATCCAGCTTACATGGGCATGGGCCCGGTCACCGCCTCGCAGCTGTGCCTGAAGAAAGCCGGCTGGTCGCCACAGGACCTGGACCTGATGGAAATTAACGAAGCGTTCGCCGCGCAAGCCTGCGCCGTGAACAAGGAAATGGGCTGGGATACCAGCAAGATCAACGTCAACGGCGGCGCGATTGCCATCGGCCATCCGATCGGTGCTTCCGGCGCCCGCATCCTGGTGACCCTGCTGCATGAAATGGTTCGCCGTGACGCGAAGAAGGGCCTGGCCTCGCTGTGCATCGGCGGCGGCATGGGCGTAGCACTGGCAGTTGAGCGGGAATAAGCATTCGTTTAAATCAATAGGGGAACATTAAATGGCACGAGTTGCATTAGTAACGGGCGGCATGGGTGGTCTGGGCGAAGCGATCTGCATCAAGATGGTCGCACTGGGCTACAAAGTGGTAACCACGTATTCCCCAAGCAATAAGACGCATGAGTCGTGGCTGGCTACGATGAAGGACCAGGGCTATAACTTCTCCGCCTATCCTTGCGACGTGTCGGATTACGATTCGGCGCAGACCTGCATCGCAGCGGTTGAACGCGATATCGGCCCGGTGGACGTGCTGGTGAACAACGCCGGTATCACCCGCGACATGACCTTCAAGAAGATGGACAAGGTCAATTGGGATGCCGTGATGAAGACCAACCTGGACTCCGTGTTCAACATGACCAAGCCGGTCGCGGATGGCATGGTGGATCGTGGCTGGGGCCGCATCATCAACATCTCCTCGGTGAACGGCCAGAAGGGTGCATTCGGCCAGACCAACTACTCCGCGGCGAAGGCCGGTGTGCATGGCTTCACCAAGGCGCTGGCGCTGGAAGTGGCGCGCAAGGGCGTGACCGTCAACACCATCTCGCCGGGCTACATCGGCACCAAGATGGTGATGGAGATCCCGAAAGACGTGCTGGATTCGAAGATCATCCCGCAGATCCCGATGGCCCGCTTGGGCAAGCCGGAAGAAGTGGCAGGCCTGGTGGCTTACCTGGCTTCCGACGAAGCAGCGTTCCTGACCGGTGCCAATATCGCCATTAACGGCGGTCAGCACATGTCCTGATCGCAGTAAAGAGCAACGCAACCCCCAAACGCCGTCCGGCCTTCGTGCCGGTCGGCGTTTGTTCTTTCGGAGGCGCCATGAAAAGAATGCTGCCCTTGCTGCTGCTGGCAGCCTGCAGCCGCGACATTCCACAGGACAAACTGCTCGACATCATGAACCAGCGCGCACCGCTGGTGGCGCACATCGGCCACGTCACCAAGGTGGACGTGCTGAGCACAGCCAAGGCCACTGCCGGTAGCCGCAGTTGCGAAGTGCGCCTGATGCACGTTTTCGGCAAGAAGGGCTCAACCTACGTCAGCTTCCTGCGCCGCGAAGAATCAGGCGGCACTGAATCCGCCTTGACCTGGGCGGACGACCGTCAGGCCGCCAGCGGCAAAATGGGTGAAATGCTTTCGGAACATTGCAACAACAAGTGATTGACGCGCGCCGCCTGGCTCACATATCGTTCATTCTCAACAATAATTCAAGGGGAGATAACGATGCAATTCTGGGCGATGAATTACTGGGCCGTACTGCTCGCAGCCGTTTCCAGCTTCATGTTGGGGGGCTTGTGGTATTCGCCGGCCTTGTTCGGCAAGCTGTGGAATGATGAAAATGGCGGCGTCAAACACGACGGCCACCCCGCCAAGGTGTTTGGCGTGGCCTTTATCTTCTCCTTGCTGGCAGCCTTTGCGTTCGCCCGCTGGGTAGGCCCGGCACCGTCGTTGGAATACGCGATCAAACATGCGTTGCTCGCTGGCTTCGGTATGGTCGCAGCCTGCTTCGGCATCAACTACCAGTTCGCCCAGCGCAGCTTCAAGCTGTGGCTGATCGACGGTGGCTACCACACCGCACAGTTCCTGGTCTTCGGCCTGATCCTAGGACTTTGGCATTAGGATCGCCATTTTGATGGGGGCGATTCTCGCCTTTTGCATTCCGACCAGGCTCGCCGCAATCCTCGCCGCAGCGGCTTTTCTCGTTGCTGTTTGTGCGCTTTCCGTTCCATCTCCCATCCAGTTATCGCCGAGCCAGAATTGGATCGCACCGTGGTGGTGGGCTGCGGCCCGTGGAACTTTCGAGTTTAACCCCGCGATCTTCGCGAAAATATCGCTGCTCAACGTCAGCACGTTCCTGGTCATTGCTACTTCGCGCCTGCTTTGGGCGATACGGTCAAAGTGATCTCACCGCTCGGTGCCAACAGGCGTTCTTTGACTTTGGCAGCAGATTCTGGTGCAAGTGGATGCATAGCGGAAGGCAGGAAGATGTTACATTCACAATATTCTACATTTGCAACGCATCCACACTGATATGCGCCGTCCTCTCTTTGCAGCCGTTCCTGTCCTCTTGCTTAGCTTTTGCGCGCATGCTCGCGCTCAAGACCGAGCAAGCGACCCCTTAGGTCCCGTGACGCAATGTATCAAGAGCGACAGTTTCCGCTACCAAACGAAGGATCGACTTCCCCTGACAGCACGCTCTCGCACAATCAATCTGTCGAGTGGTCCGGTGCAGGTATCGACTGCTGACGGCTATCGGTTAATGATCTCTCGAAAGAGCAGTTCGCCTTTAGTCAATCTGAAGATCGAACGATCCGCCGAAGGAAGGTTCACCGACGACCGCTTATTGCTAATCGATCAAATGCGGGAAATTGCGGCTGGTTCCAAACCCCCTTATCAAGTAAGTCTCGAAACAAGCGTGCAGAACGGCATTGAGGTGCTAGCGATAAACAACAGGGATATTGATCATGTCTCCGGTGTCATCAGCATGTACACGCTGTTGGACGCGGCTAATGGCAATGTGGCGACCGCCTACTTGTTGAATCAGCGACCGGAAGTTCGGGAATACGCCAGTTACGAGGAATATGCGGAGTTACGCGATCGATTCATTGGCTTGCTCGCAGGCTGCATGGCGCGCGCTGCAAGTGGGTCCAAGAACACGAATTGACGGAGAAAATTCAATCGATAGTTCGGCGTCGATCTGGCCACTAGTCATTCGTCGTCATTCCTGAAGGCGTTATCACCATCAACAGGAGGACAAGATGACTCACATCATTACTGCATTTGAACGCTCGCCCGATGGCGGCATGGGACTGGCTCGCGATACGCGCGTTCGCTGGGCGTTTGAGGAAGTAGGCCAGCCTTACGATGCGCCCAGTTTCGTTCACCGCCATGAAGGAGCCGGCGCATCTGGCCCTGCATCCTTTTGGCCAGATTCCGACTTATGAAGACGGCGAGCTGGTGCTGTTCGAGTCGGGGGCGATCATTTTCCATATTGCTTCGCGGTACCCGGGCCTGTTGCCGGAAGATCCCAATGCCCGGGCTCGGGCGATTACCTGGATATTCGCCGCACTTAACACCGTTGAGCCGCCGATCCTGGAAATCGTCATCGCCAAGTTCCAGGAGGGTGATAAGCCCTGGAGCAAGGACCGTTTGCCGCTGATCGCGGACCGCATTCGCCAGCGGCTGGGGCAACTCTCTGCGCGTCTGGGTGAGGCGGAATGGCTGGATGGCGAGTTCAGTGCGGGTGACCTGGTGATGATTTCGGTGCTGCTGCGGGCGAGGCCTTCGGGTATCCTGAACGAGTTTCCGCGCCTTGCTGCCTACGTGGCCCGCGGCGAGGCGCGCCCGGCCTACAAGCGCGCTTTTGCCGCACAACTGGCGTTTAATACTGCCGAGCCACCGGCGGGTTGACGGTGCTTTTCTTCGAAATGGATTGGATCACTTATGTACGCGCTGCCCGAACTCGATGAACAAATCCTGCAACCAGGCGTCAAAGGCCTGCCTATTGTGGAGGCACTGCGCCAGCACATGATCGGCGCCCAGCACTGGAACGTGCTGGCGGCGGATACCAGCTTGCCGGTGGCGGTGCTCAAGGCTTCGGCGCTGCAGCATAACCTGGCGTGGATGCGCGGCTTCTGCGAGCGCCACGGCGTGCTGCTGGCGCCGCACGGCAAGACCACGATGAGTCCCCAGCTCTTCGCGGCGCAGATCGAGAACGGCGCCTGGGGCATCACGCTGGCGACCATCCCGCAGGTGCAGGTTGCGGCGCGCTTTGGCGTGCATCGGGTGATCCTGGCCAATGAGCTGGTGGCGCCGGCTGATATCCGCGCGGTGCAGCACCTGATGCAGGAGGATCACAGCTTCGAGTTCTTCGCCCTCGTCGATTCCCTGCAAGGCGTCGAGCGTCTGTCGCGCGCTGTACAGGAGTTCGGCCTCGCGCGGCCACTGCCGCTGCTGGTGGAGCTGGGCATGAAGGGCAAACGTGCCGGTTGCCGCGATCCGGAGGAAGTCATGGCAGTGGCGCGCGCCATCGCCGCCGCACCGGGCCTGCAATTGGCTGGCATCGAGGGCTACGAAGGACTGGTGGTCACCGATAACCGTGCGGCGGACGTCGAGGTGGTCAACGGCTTCCTGCAGCGCATGGCCGAAATGGTGAAGGCCGCCGCGGCGGAAGAACTGTTTGGCGGCGAGTATGTGATCATCTCCGCCGGCGGCTCGGCCTACTTCGACCGCGTGGCGCGTGAATTCAGCGGGCTGGCGGTGCAGGGCAAAAAAGTGCTGCCGATCCTGCGCAGTGGCTGCTACCTGACCAATGACCACGGCTACTACGGCGGCTTGACCAGCGAGCTGGCAAGCCGTGAGGGTAAGGCTGCAGGGGAGGGTTTGCGCCCGGCACTGGAAGTCTGGACCACGGTGCTGTCGCGCCCCGAACCGAACCTGGCGATCCTGGCGCTGGGTAAGCGGGATGCCTCGCACGACCTGGGCCTGCCGCGCGCGATCGCCGCGCACCGGCCGGGCGGTGGCGAACTGACGCTGCCCGAAGGCGCGGTCATCGACAAAATGAACGACCAGCATGCTTACCTGCGCTGGCCGGAAGGGGGCAAGGCCGACCTGCAAGTAGGCGACCTGGTCGGCTGTGGCATCTCCCATCCCTGTACCACCTTCGACAAATGGCCGCTGATGCTGCTTGTGGATGACACGTACAACGTGCTCCAGGCGATCAATACCTTCTTCTGAGCGGTTACAATCTTGCCTTCACGCATAGAGGATAGCCATGCCCGACGCCTTGCCACACTTGTTCCCGCCAATCCAGCCCCGCAATAGCGGCATGCTGGCTGTCGATGACATCCATACAATTTATTGGGAAGAGGTGGGCAACCCGAACGGCATCCCGGTCGTCTTCTTCCATGGCGGCCCGGGCGCCGGCATGTCGCCGCAGCACCGTCGCTTCTTCAACCCGGACCACTACCGGATCATCCTGTTCGACCAGCGCGGCGCCGGCAAATCGACCCCGCTGGGCGAAGTGCGCAACAACACTACGCAACTCCTGATCCAGGACATCGAGCGCCTGCGCGCCCTGTTCGGCATCGAAAAATGGCTGGTCTTCGGCGGCTCCTGGGGCTCGACCCTGGCGCTGGCATACGGCCAGGCCCACCCGGAGCGCTGCCTGGGCTTCGTCCTGCGCGGCATCTTCCTCTGCACCCAGAAGGAAATCGACTGGTTCCTGCAAGGCTCCGAATGGTTCCACCCCGAGGTGTACGACGAATTCGTCGCCCCCATCCCGGCCGAAGAACGCGGCGACCTGCTGCAAGCCTACGTCAAGCGCATCATGGACCCGAATCCGGACGTGCACTGGCCCGCAGTGCGCGCCTGGAGCAAGTTCGAAGGCCGCCGCGTCTTCCTGCTGCCGCAGCCGGACGAACCGCCATCGGACTCCCTCGACCTGGGCGTCGGCCGAATGGAGTCGCATTACATGGCTAACCTGGGCTTCTTCACCGACGGCCAGCTCCTGTCGAATGTTTCGCGCATCGCCCACCTGCCCGCCGTGATCGTGCAGGGCCGCTATGACGTGATCTGCCCGCCGGTATCGGCCTGGCGCCTGCAGCAGGCCTGGGGCGCCAACGCGGTGATGAAGATGATTCCCGACGCCGGCCACGGCGCCATGGAGCAGGGCATCAGCCGCGCCCTGGTCAACGCTACCGAACAATTCCGTCAGCAAGGACGCTTCGCATAATGAATTTGCAGCTTGGCGACATCGCCCACATCATCCAGCTCGCCATTGCCCCGGTTTTCATGCTGTCCACGGTCTGCACCAACCTGCTGGTGCTGCTGAACCGCCTGGCCCGCATCATCGACCGCTCGCGCGTGCTGGAAGAGCGCCTGGACGTGGCGTATAACGATACCTATATGAACGAGCTGGACGTGCTCTACAGGCGTTCGCACCTGATCAATGTTGCCATCGCGCTGTGCACCGCCTGCGGCCTGTTCGTGTGCCTGGTGGTGGCCCTCCTGTTCGTGGGCGACGCCACCAACGTCCCGCTGGACAAATACATCGCCGGCCTGTTCATCGCAGCGATGATCTGCCTGATCGGCAATTTCGGCTACCTGCTGCGCGAGATCTTCATCGCCTCGACGTTTATGCGTGCCCACCGCCATGTGCGGCACATTGAAAGAAACCAGAACTAAGAATCCTCATGCACGATTACAAACGTCCACCTACGCTGCACCGCTACGGCCCGCGCAGCGAACTCGAACAAGCCCTGAAAGACGGACAGTTCGTGCTGCGCCCTGTCGGCAGCTTCCTGACCCTGAGCTTTTCGCAAGCCTGGAACCGCGACCTGTTCGAGCACTTTGGCGCCGACAGCTGCCTGGTGATCCACAACACCGAGGAATTCGGTGAACGTATCCACCGCGCCGTGCAGCGTACCTTGCCGAATTGGGCGGGCATCGATGGCGCCGTGGAATACGGCGGCCGTGCCGCCCTGGGCGCCGCGTTTACCAAAACGCGTGAGGATGCGATGGAGAAAGAATGGCAATTCGCCTGGCGCTCGATGCAGACCGCCTCCACCATGAATCCGGTGGTGATCCGTATCGGCAGTCTTGAGAATTTTGCGGAAGTGCGCGACCGCGATCACTACACCGCTTAAGCCGCAGCTTAAGGAACGCTGGGCACTCCGCCCAAGCCGCGGGCCAGCTCGGACTGTTTCGGCAGCGCCGGCTGGCGCTCAAGGTGGGCCAGCACTGCATTCATCATGCGCTCGATATCGCCGCGGATGATATTGGTGCCCAGCAGGCCCGGTACGTAGAAGTTCGGCATCAGGCGTCCGCTGTAGACCACGCGGGTGCCGCCTGTTTCCGGAATGGGAATCAATTCCCAGCGCGCCTCGTAATGCTTCATGTCCCCAGAAACCAGGGCGATGTCGATCGACGACATCGGCTGTTCCGTTGCACGTACGACAAGGTGGATGGAACGCGACATGAACAGGAAGCGGGCCGTGCCAAATTGCTCAATGATGACTTCGTTGCCATTACGGGAGAGCACCCGGCACGACGCCATGTCGGGCACGAATTCCTCCATGCGGTCGTAGGTGGTGAGGGTGCGCCAGACTGTTGGCAGGGATGCATGAACGGTGCCGCTGGCGTTCACTTCATAGAGTTGTTGCGCGTCTGTCTTGACCCGGTTGACGGAGACTTCCAGCTTCGGAACTTCCAAACGGGCCGCCTGTCCCGCGCCAAAGGCGGGCGCGCTAAAACCGAGGAACAGTACTAATAACAGTCGCTTCATGCTACCAGCGTAAGGGAACTGGTGGCAGAATACAAGCGCCGCGCGCTTCCATCGTTAGACAGCGCACCGAACTCCCGCCATTCCCCTATGACCACGAATTTCCCGCATCTCCTCTCGCCCCTCGACCTGGGTTTCACCACCTTGCGCAACCGCGTCATCATGGGTTCCATGCACACGGGGCTGGAAGACCGCTTCTTCAATTATGACAAGCTGGCCGCCTTCTACCGTGAGCGCGCCAGGGGCGGGGTAGGGATGATTGTCACCGGCGGCATCTCGCCGAACCGCCAGGGCTGGCTGCTGCCCTTCGGCGGCACCATGAACTTCATCGGCGACGTGTTCAACCACCGCAAGCTGACCAGCGCCGTGCACGAGGAAGGCGGCAAGATCCTGATGCAGATCCTGCATGCAGGGCGCTATGGTTACCAGCCGTTCGCCGTGTCGGCCTCGGACAAGAAATCCCCGATCTCGCCCTTCAAGCCCAAGGCGCTGACGGAAGGCGGCATCGAATCGACCATCAAGGCCTACGTGCGTGCCGCCAGGCTGGCACAGAAGGCCGGCTATGACGGCGTCGAAGTGATGGGCAGCGAAGGCTACCTGCTGAACCAGTTCCTGTGCGCCCGCACCAACCTGCGCACCGACCGCTGGGGCGGCAGCATCGAGAACCGCATGCGCCTGCCCGTCGAAATCGTGCGCCGCATGCGCGATGCAGTCGGCCGCGACTTCATCATCATGTACCGACATTCCCTGCTGGACCTGGTGGATGGCGGCAATACCTGGGAAGAGGTGGTCACTGTCGCCAAGGCACTGCAGCACGCCGGCGCCACCATCCTGAACACCGGCATCGGCTGGCACGAAGCCCGCGTGCCGACCATCGTCACCTCGGTGCCGCGCGCCGCATTTGCCGAAGTGGCGGGCCGCCTGCGCAAGGAGGTGACCATACCGGTTGTGGCGTCGAACCGCATCAATATGCCGGCGGAGGCGGAAGACATCCTGCGCCGCGGCGATGCCGACATGGTGTCGATGGCGCGCCCCTTCCTGGCCGATGCCGAATTCGTCAACAAGGCGGCCACTGGCCGCGCGGACGAAATCAATACTTGCATTGGATGCAACCAGGCCTGCCTGGACCACACATTCCAGAACAAGCGCGCCAGCTGCCTGGTGAACCCGCGCGCCTGCCACGAGACGGAGCTGGTGTACCGCAAGGCCACCGCACGCCGCAAGGTGGCGGTGGTTGGCGCCGGTCCCGCCGGCCTGTCGGCGGCAACGGTGGCGGCCGAATGCGGCCATGACGTCACCCTGTTCGACTCCAGCGACCGTATTGGCGGCCAGTTCAATATCGCCAAGCAGATCCCGGGCAAGGAAGAATTCAACGAAACCCTGCGCTACTTCGGCCGCAAGATCGAGCTGACCGGCGTCAAGCTGCAGCTTAATCATCGCGTCACGCGCGAAGAACTGCTGGCAGGCGGCTATGACGACGTGATCGTCGCCACCGGCATCCGCATGCGCAAGCCGAAGATCGATGGCATCGACCACCCGAAAGTGCTGTCCTACCTCGATGTACTGCGCGACAAGAAGCCAGTCGGCAAGCGCGTTGCCATCATCGGCGCGGGCGGCATCGGCTTCGACGTGGGCGAATACCTGCTGCACAACCCGGAGCATTCCCTGCCGATCGCGAAGGAACACTGGACGGCCGAATGGGGCGTCGACCTGCATGCCAAGACTGGCGGCGGCCTGGTGCCCGCCAAGCCAGCGGAGCCGGTGCGCCAGCTTTACCTGTTACAGCGCAAGACCAGCAAGCTGGGCGCCGGCCTGGGCAAGACTTCGGGCTGGGTGCACCGTGCGGTGTTGGCACGCAATGGCGTCGTGATGATCCCCGGCGTGCAGTACAAGCTGATCGACGATCATGGCCTGCACATCAAGGTTGGCGAAGAAGAACGCCTGCTGGCAGTGGATAACGTGGTGATCTGCGCCGGCCAGGAAAGCCTGACCGAACTGATGCCGCCGGAAGGCGAAGCCGCCGCAGCAGGCGCCCCGCGCTTCCACAAAATCGGCGGCGCCGCTCTGGCGGCCGAACTCGACGCCAAGCGCGCCATCAAGGAAGGCGCCGAGCTGGCCGCGCGCCTGTAAGCGCGCTAGGCGTGCGAGGTGCGCGCCTTGCCGATTTCGCCGGCGACGTGCGCCGCCATTGACTTGGCCAGCTCATGCTCGCCGATGAAGATGGCGCCGGCGCGCTCGCTGCGCAGCAAGGCCGCTTCCTCCTCGCTGTGCGTGCGCACGGCAATCCTGATCTCCGGATTCAGCGCACGCGCCGTTTCGATCATGGCGCGCACGTGGAAGGTATCCGGCGTCGCCACCACCAGCATGCGCGCCTTATGGATATGGGCCTGGATCAGCACCAACGGCTCACCGGCATTGCCCGCCACGGCGGCGATGCCTTGCTGGCGCAGCTGGTCGACCAGTTCGCGGTTCTGCTCCGCCACCACGACATTGATTCCCTGCGCCGCCAGCGCCTCCGCAATATTGCGCCCCACGCGGCCATAACCCACCAGCACCACCTGGCCTTCCAGCTTGGACGGCGCGGTCGACATCGGCAGCTCCGCCAGCGGGTCGGCGCTGCGGGCATACTGCGCCGCCAGCACCTTGTTCTTGCCCATCAAACGTTCCAGCGGCGCGGCGAGCAAGAACATCAGCGGGTTGAGCGCGATCGACAGGATGGCGCCAGCGAGTATCAGGCTTTGGCCTTCGTGCGGCAGCAAGCCAAGCGAGATGCCCAGCGCGGCCAGGATAAAGGAGAACTCGCCGATCTGCGCCAGGCTGGCCGACACCATCAGCGCCGTACTGGCAGGGTAGCGCAGCAGCAGCACCAGCGCGAAGGCAGCAATCGACTTGCCGAACAGGATGATGGCCACCACCGCCAGCACGCGCAGCGGCTGTTCTAGCAGGATTGCAGGCTCGAACAGCATGCCGACTGAAACGAAGAACAGCACCGCGAACGCATCGCGCAATGGCAGCGATTCGTGCGCGGCGCGGTGGCTCAGCTCCGATTCGCGTAGCACCATGCCAGCGAAGAAGGCGCCCAGCGCGAAGGAGATACCGAACAAAACGGTCGCGGCATACGCAATGCCGACTGCCGCCGCGATCACGCACAGCGTGAACAGCTCGCGCGAATTGGTACGCGCCACCTGCCACAGGATCCAGGGGAACAACTTGCGGCCGACCAGCAGCATGAAGCCGACGAACAGCGCCACCTGGCCCAGCGTGATGGCCAGCGCCTTGAGGATGCCTCCTTCGGCCGCGCCATGGCCATGCGCCGCGTCACCGGCATCGCCGCCCAGGGCGCCAGCCAGAGCAGGCAGCAGAACCAGCACAAGAACGGTCACCAGGTCCTCAACCACCAGCCAGCCGACGGCAATGCGGCCATTGAAGGAATCCAGCGTGCCGCGCTCCTCCAGCGCCCGCAACAGCACCACGGTGCTGGCAACAGACAGCGCCAAGCCGAAGACCAGGCCACCGCCCAGGCTCCAGCCCCACCAATGCGCCAGCGCCATGCCCATGCCGGTTGCCGCCGCAATCTGCAGGATGGCGCCGGGCAGGGCCACCTTGCGCACCTCCCACAAGTCATCCAGCGAGAAATGCAGGCCGACGCCGAACATCATCAGCATGACGCCGATTTCCGCCAGCTGGCCAGCGAGCGCACTGTCGGCGACGAATCCAGGGGTAGCAGGGCCAATCAGGATGCCGGCTGCGAGATAGCCGACGAGGGCGGGAAGTTTGAGACGGACGGCGATGAAGCCGAAGACAAGACCGAAGCCAAGGGCCGCGGCGATAGTGGTAATCAGTCGGATGTCATGGGGCATGCAGGGACTCCTTTCGCAAGGAGTATAGCTGCATATGAGAAATGTCCACTTCGGGGTCAGGAACAAAAGTGGACATTGTCCACTTTTGTTCCTGACCCCAAGGTGGACATTTAGGCTTTGCGGACGACGACGGAGCCGATCGAGTAGCCGGCGCCGAAGCTGCAGATCACGCCGTAGGAACCGGACGGCAGATCGTCCTGGTGCTTGTGGAAGGCGATGATGGAGCCGGCCGACGAGGTGTTGGCATAAGTGTCCAGGATCACCGGCGCCTCCAGCGGCTCGGCATCGCGGCCGAGGATGGTGCGCGAGATCAGCTGGTTCATGCTCAGGTTGGCCTGGTGCAGCCAGAAGCGGCTCATCTGCTCAACCTTCAGGCCGGCCCGGTCGATCGAGTCCTTGATCATCTGCGCTGCCATCGGGCAGACGTCCTTGAATACTTTGCGGCCCTGCTGCTTGAACAGCTTGTCCGGCTGGCCAATGCCGCTTTCGTCGAAGCGGTTCATGAAGCCGAAGTTGTTGCGGATGTTGTTGGAGAAGCTGGTCTTGAGCTTGGTGTCCAGGATGTCCCACTGGTGCTTGGACACGGCGCCTTCCTTGGCTTCCACAATGATTGCGGTGCAGGCATCGCCGAAGATGAAGTGGCTGTCGCGGTCGCGGTAGTCCAGGTGGCCGGAGGTGATTTCCGGATTCAGGATCAGCACGGCACGCGCCTGGCCGCTCTGCACCGCGCCCACCGCGGTCTGGATGCCGAAGGTGGCCGAGGAGCAGGCCACGTTCATGTCGAAGCCAAAGCCGTCGATGCCCAGCGCCTGCTGCACTTCCACCGCCATCGCCGGGTAGGCGCGCTGCATATTGGAGCAAGCCACCAGCACCATGTCGATGTCGGCCGGGGTGCGGCCGGCGCGGTCCAGCGCCTGGCGCGCAGCGGCTACGCAGATCTCGGCCTGCAGCGACAGTTCTTCGTTGCTACGCTCAGGGATGCGCGGGGTCATGCGCTTTGGATCCAGGATGCCGGATTTTTCCATCACATAGCGCGATTTGATGCCCGATGCCTTTTCGATGAAGGCGGCGCTGGATGGCTCCAGGGCGGTCACGGTGCCGGCTGCGATGGCGGCGGCGTTTTCCGCGTTGAACAGTTCGACGTAGGCGTTGAAGGCGGTGACCAGCTCTTCATTGCTGATCGAGTTCGCTGGGGTAAAGAGGCCGGTTCCGCTGATGACGGCTTGTTTCATGGTCAATATTTCTTTCTTAGAATGGGTCATGCGACCGGTAAGATGGCCGATTTTACCGCATCTGCAACGAAAAACGGCGCCCCAGGGGGCGCCGCCTTGATCTTTGCCTGCCTTATTTCTTGGGTGGCGGATCCAGCTTGACCAGCTTGGCATCTGCCCTGGCAAGCTGCACTGGAATGCCTTGCAGGTGGTTCAGGGCCTGCTTGAGCTGGAAGTCGTCGCCGCTGCCGTATTCCAGCGGCTTGCGCTTCTTCTCGGCAGCCAGGATGCGCATCTGCTCTTCCAGTTCGTCGCGCTGGGCCTTGGCGGCTTCCTGCTCGCGGTCGTTGCTGAGGTGCTTGGCCAGGTCTGCTTCACGCATGCGCAGGCTGTTCAGGCCGTCGCCGTCCTCGTTCTCGTCCACCGCCAGGTCAGGCGAAATGCCCTTGGCCTGGATCGAGCGGCCATGCGGCGTGTAATAGCGCGCGGTGGTCAGCTTGACGGCGGTATCGGCGGTCAGCTGGCGGATGGTCTGCACCGAGCCTTTGCCGAAGGTCTGGGAACCGATGATGGTGGCGCGCTTGTAATCCTGCAGCGCGCCGGCCACGATTTCGGAGGCCGAGGCGGAGCCGGTATTCACCAGCACGGCCATCGGGATGTGCTTGACCGCTTCCGGCAGCTTGGCCAGCGGGTCGCCATCGCCGCGCAGCGAGTAGTATTCGGCGCGGCCGTAGAAGATCTGCTTGGAGTCGGGCAGCTGGCCGTTGGTCGACACGATCGGGGTGTCCTTCGGCAGGAAGGCCGCCGCCACGCCGATCGCGCCTTGCAGCACGCCGCCCGGGTCGTTGCGCAGGTCGAGCACCAGGCCTTTCAGGTGCGGGTCCTGGCGGTACAGTTCGGTGATCTTGGCGGCCAGGTCGTCCACCGTCGGTTCCTGGAATTGCGAGATGCGCACCCAGGCATAGCCCGGCGAGACCATCTTGGCCTTCACGCTCTTCTGGTGGATTTCTTCGCGGTTCAGGGTGAATTCCAGCGGCTGCGGTTCATCCTTGCGCATGATGGTCAGCATCACCTTGGTGCCGGGCTCGCCGCGCATTTTCTTGACCGACTCGTCCAGGCTCAGGCCTTTCAGCGAGGTGGTATCGAGGCGGGTAATCATGTCGCCCGGCTTGATGCCGGCACGGTAAGCCGGCGAATCCTCGATCGGGGCCACGATCTTGATATAGCCTTCGTCGCTCTGCGCAATCTCGATGCCGAGGCCGACGAACTTGCCTTGCGAGCCTTCGCGCAGTTCGGCGTAGGCTTTCTTGTCCAGGTAGGCGGAATGCGGGTCGAGCGAGGCCACCATGCCAGCGATGGCTTCGGTCAGCAGCTTCTTGTCTTCCACCGCTTCGACGTAATCGGATTTGATCAGGCCGTACACATCGGCGAGCTGCTTGAGCTCTTCCAGCGGCAGGCCCGGGTCGGCCTGTTTTTGTGCCATCGCGGAAAACTGCAGGGATACAGCTACCCCCGCGATTACGCCAAGGCCAATCAGGCCAGCGTTCTTGAGTTTCTTGCCCATGCGTCACCTGTTCCAAATACAGCGGTTAACTCGTCCGCCATTGGATTTCAGTATAAACCTGATTCCCAGCAATCGTAGCTTCCCGCATGGAATAAATCCTTTTAAAAGCCACGATAAATTCATAACTTTGTAGGTGTTTGCCATTGTGTTTACCAGAGTAAGTATTTGTAAGAATGGCAGATCGACCAGCTCGGCGGCTCTACACTGAATTCGCTATTTCTCTCTACCCTAAAGTGGTTTCTGCCTGCGGCACCCCCGCAGGCATCTTTTTTTCCGGAGCAATAATATGAAACTGATACGCACTGCCCGTGCCGCCTGGCTGGTTCTGGCCATGGCTGTCGCGCCGGCTTTTGCCGTGCCGGTCATGGACATGCGCGCCGAAGACCTGGTGCCCATGGCTTCCGAATTCCGCAAGTCCCTGAACCTGAACGCCAACCAGCAGACCCTGTGGGCCAAGGTGGAAAGCCGGAGCAATGCATTGCTGCGTGAGCGCAAAGCGCGCCGCGAGCGCCTGCAGGAAGCCACCAGGCTGGCGTTGCAGGCACAGAATGTCGAACTGCGCGACCTGCAGGCCGGGCTGGAAGCGGAGCAGGCTGCCACGGCGGCGGAGGACCGCCAGCTGCGCGAGTGGTGGCTCGGCATCAACGACGCATTGGATGATGGCCAGCGCCAGGCTGCGGCAAAGTTTCTTGTGGATCAATTGATCCGCATGGAGGATGGTCCCGGCGGCGGGCATGAACGTCCTCCGGGCGAGGAGGGCGGACATCGCGGCGGGCATGGTG
>Ga0209436_100330_pt1 | contig 21518 bp, 21 predicted proteins | sample AraplaF_Cvi_mTSA_FD_184263 | JGI IMG/M metagenome (GOLD analysis project Ga0209436, IMG submission 184263) | Arabidopsis root microbial communities from the University of North Carolina, USA - plate scrape MF_Cvi_mTSA (SPAdes) (version 2) | ecosystem: Host-associated > Plants > Roots > Endosphere...
CAGATACTGGGTAGAGGCACGCTCTTTAAGCTGGCCGGTTTAACAACAGCATCTTTGGAAACATTCATACATGCGGGAAACGGGGCATCCGGTTCTACGGCAGACAGTTAGGTTTGGGAATCATGATAAATATAATAGATTATAGGTAAAACAGATTGCAGTTAGAATAAACACCAGCGGTTACAAACGTACATATCAGGGAACACTCAACACAGGCTTATTAGGGATCATTCTATTGACTAAAGATATAACTATTTCCCGTATTTCAAAATCACACAAAAAAATCCCTGGCCTTACAGCCAGGGATTCGCATTTATACTTACATAAACCCTTATGCACTACATGTAACGCAACCTTCTTCCATGGTGCATACTGCACCCACCACGATCTCTTCTTCCTGGCTGTCGCCGCCGGCAGCAATAACCGGTTGTAATTGCTGACCGCCTTGTTTTTCTACGGTAAACTGTACTGCCTGTGCAGCAGCCTGTGTACGCAGATAGTACATTCCTGTTTTCAAACCTTTCTTCCAGGCGTAAAAGTGCATAGAGGTGAGTTTGCCGTTGGTTGGCGTATCAACAAACAGGTTCAGTGACTGTGACTGGCAGATGAAAGCACCGCGATCGGCTGCCATGTCAATGAGGTTACGTTGTTTGATCTCCCAAACTGTTTTGTACAGTTCTTTGATATTTGATGGTATTTCGGCAATGTTCTGGATAGAGCCATTGTGCGAAATGATTTTAGTCTTCATGTCATTATCCCACAAACCCAGTTCCACGAGATCTTTCAGCAGGTGTTTGTTTACGATCACAAATTCGCCACTCAGTACACGACGGGTGTAGATGTTGGAAGTGTATGGTTCAAAACATTCGTTGTTGCCGAGGATCTGTGACGTAGAAGCGGTAGGCATTGGGGCCAGCAACAGGGAGTTACGGATACCATCCTTTACGATAGCTGCTTTCAGTTTATCCCAGTTCCAGCGTGCAGAAGGTTTTACATCCCACATATCAAACTGGAGGATACCTTTGGACGCAGGGGAGCCGGGGAATGTTTCGTAGGCGCCATCTTTCTTAGCCAGTTCGTTGGAAGCGGATAAACCTGCGAAGTAAATAGTTTCAAATATATCCTTGTTCAGTTGTTTTGCTTCGTCGCTTTCGAAAGGATAACGCATCAGGATAAACGCATCGGCAAGGCCCTGTACGCCCAGTCCTACGGGGCGGTGGCGCATGTTACTGCGTCTGGCCTCTTCGATAGGGTAGTAGTTGTTGTCGATGATTTTATTCAGGTTCAGCGTAGCCTGGTATGTTACTTCGTATAATTTATCGTGGTCAAATTTACCATCAATTACAAAGCGTGGCAGTGCCAGGGAAGCCAGGTTACATACCGCAACTTCATCGGCGTCAGTATACTCGATGATTTCTGTACACAGGTTGGAACTCTTGATGGTACCCAGGTTCTGCTGGTTGGATTTGCGGTTGGCAGAATCTTTATACAGCAGGTATGGATTACCGGTTTCGATCTGTGCATCGAGGATGGCAAACCAGAGGTCCTGTGCTTTTACGGTTTTGCGGGCACGACCTTCTTTTTCGTATTGTTCGAATAAGGTTTCAAATTCTTCACCCCAGCATTCATGCAGTCCTGGTGCTTCGTGCGGGCAGAACAATGACCATTCGCCATTGGCTTCTACACGTTTCATAAACAGGTCTGGCATCCAGAGTGCATAGAACAGGTCACGTGCGCGCATCTCTTCTTTACCGTGGTTCTTACGCAGATCCAGGAATTCGTAGATGTCGGCATGCCATGGCTCCAGGTAAATGGCGAAAGCACCTTTACGCTTGCCACCACCCTGATCTACATAGCGCGCAGTATCATTGAATACACGCAGCATAGGAATGATACCATTGGAAGTACCGTTGGTACCGCTGATATAAGATCCTGTGGCGCGGATGTTATGAATGCTTAAACCGATACCACCGGCGCTCTGTGAAATTTTTGCCGTTTGTTTCAGAGTATCGTAGATACCTTCGATGCTGTCGTCCTGCATGGTGAGCAGGAAGCAGGATGACATCTGCGGTTTTGGTGTGCCTGCGTTGAAGAGGGTAGGCGTGGCATGTGTAAACCAGCGTTCGCTCATCAGGTTGTATGTTTTGATGGCAGACTCAATATCTTCTTTGTGAATGCCTACAGCCACGCGCATCAGCATATGCTGCGGACGTTCCTGTATTTTACCATCTGTTTTCAGCAGGTAGGAGCGCTCCAGGGTTTTGAAACCGAAGTAGTCAAATGCAAAATCGCGGTCGTAGATGATGCTTGAATCCAGGATGTCTGCATTTTTAGTAATGATCTCCCAAACGTCGTCAGACAATAAAGCGGCTGATTTACCGGTTTTGGGATCAATATACTCATACAGTTTCTTCATCGTTTTGGAAAACGACTTAATGGTATTTTTATGCAGATTGCTCACAGCTATGCGGGAAGCCAGCAGTGCGTAATCCGGGTGTTTGGTCGTGAGGGAAGCGGCTGTTTCGGCAGCCAGGTTGTCAAGTTCGCTGGTGGTTACCCCATCATACAAACCTTGTATTACTTTTTTTGCCACGTCAATTGCATCAACATATTCTGTATTGAAACCGTAGCAGAGTTTTTCAATACGCGCAGTGATCTTGTCAAATTTCACTGCTTCTTTTCTACCATCTCTTTTGATTACGAACATGGGTGGAGAATTTAGGTTTTAGCTACCAGCAGCTGGCTGATAACTAAAGGAGGTTAGTAAATTGGTTTGTTCGCTGCGTTTGCCGAAATGCGAAACGCTAATTAGAAATCTTCTTCCAGGCTGAATGTCTGCGATTCTTTTGTACCGCCCATTACACCGGACTTTTGGTAATCTCCCACACGCTTTTCAAAGAAGTTGGTCTTACCCTGTAATGAAATCATTTCCATGAAATCAAAAGGATTAGACGCATTGAATATTTTGCGATAGCCCAGTTCACCTATCCATCTGTCGGCAACAAATTCGATATATTGCGACATCAGCTCAGCATTCATACCGATCAAACCAACCGGCAGGGCTTCTGTAATAAATTCTTTCTCATAGCTTACCGCATCACGGATGATGGTGTGCACCTGTTCTTCACTCAGCTTATTTTCCAGCATGCTGTAAAGCAGGCAGGCAAATTCGCAGTGCAGTCCTTCGTCCCTGCTGATCAGCTCGTTAGAGAAGGTCAGTCCGGGCATCAGGCCTCTTTTCTTTAACCAGAAAATAGAACAGAAGCTACCGCTGAAGAAGATACCTTCTACTGCCGCAAAGGCCACGAGGCGCTCCGCAAAGCTGCCGTTTTCAATCCAGCGTAATGCCCATTCTGCTTTCTTTTTCACCGCAGGTACAGTGTCGATCGCATGAAACAGGCGGTCTTTTTCTGCCGGGTCCTTTACATAAGTATCAATCAGCAATGCATATGTTTCAGAGTGGATGTTTTCCATCATGATCTGGAATCCGTAAAAACAACGGGCTTCCGGGATCTGTACCTCACTCATAAAGTTTACTGCCAGGTTCTCATTTACAATACCATCGCTGGCAGCAAAAAATGCCAGTACATGAGAAATAAAATGACGCTCGCCATCGTTCAGCCCTGCCCAATCTTTCAGGTCACTGCTTAAATCTATTTCTTCCGCTGTCCAGAAACTTGCTTCGTGCTTTTTGTATTGCTCCCATATTTTTGGGTATTTGATCGGCAATAACACAAAACGATCCTTGTTCTCTTTTAAAAGAATTTCATTCTCGTTACTCATCTTTAATTATTTTATGGGTACTGTCGAAGGTGTTATGGTTTTTCTGTCTGGGGTCAGCATATTGAAATCTACACCCTTCTCCTCACACAAATCATATTTCAACATTCCTGTATCCTAAAATCCATCCGCTCAGGATTACAAATGTAAGCATCAGGTTATGGGTGGCACTTTTAAGTTTTCAACAGGTGTGGAAAAAGACTTAAAACATTCTCACAGTATAGTGGTGTAGCATGTTTCACGGGTTTTATACCCTGCCTATATGTAATATCATTTGTATGTGAAAAGACCCCTGTGGATATTGTGGCATATATGATAAATTTTTTCCCTGCTACTGCTAAACGCATGACGGTCAATCAAAAAAAAGCACTGAGAATTTTTTGTTAAAAAGCTCCGGCTTTCTGCATATATATGCGTTAATTTTTCATATTTACATCCTCAAGCTGATTACGTATGTCCGACCCGGTTATAGCCCTTCGTGCCGTTAAAAAGAGTTACCAGGATGTCCCTATCCTGGATATTGACCAACTGGAACTACCTGCCGGCATCTACTGGCTGCAGGGTGAAAACGGCGCGGGAAAAACCACCTGTATGAAGGTGATGGCGGGTTTGATCCCGTTTAAAGGCGAAATACTACTCAACGGCAACGTGAGCAGCCGGGAACACCCCGTACAGTTTCGCCGCCTCATCAACTATGCAGAAGCAGAGCCACTTTACCCCTCTTTCCTTACCGGGCGCGACTTGCTCGAGCTATACCTCCATACAAAAGGAGGCAATCGGGAGGAGATCCTGGATATTGGCGAAAAACTGGGTGTGGATATCTTTGTTAATAACCCCGTAAGCAGCTACTCCAGCGGCATGCTCAAAAAGCTGTCACTGCTGCTGGCCTTCACCGGAAACCCCGCCCTGATCCTGCTCGACGAGCCGCTGATCACCATCGACACCCGGGCGCTGACCGTCCTCTACGATCTTATCCGGACCTACAGCGCCAAAGGCGTTTCCTTTTGTATCACCTCCCACCAACCACTGGATGCGGAAGAATTAACGGTAACGGGCACACTGAAAGTAGCTCATAAAAATATTACGCTCAATTAATATGCGTACCACTTCAGCGATACTGAGTAAAATATTCACCAGGCGGTTTTATATCGATAATACCGGTTTTTTCCTGGTACTTTTCTATGTCCTCTTCGGCATAGTCAACGGCGCTAACCTGGTCAATTATCATAAAGCATTAATGCTCGGCTTCCTGGGGAACTACAGCTTCCTGTTCCCGGTACTCCTCCTCTGGACAGTATACGCAGTAAAATGTACCGGGTTTGTCCTTAAAACATTCCAGCTGCAGGGATACGATTTCCTGTTCTCTACCATGGGCAGCATAGAAAAACCTGCCCGCATCCGTATCTGGTTCCTCCTGCATACCGGCATTTACATGCCGGTACTGGTATACGTAGGTATCGCATTGCTCGTGGCCATCCGGCAACATTATTATATCCCCGCCGTACTCATCGTGATACTCAACATCGCCAACTGCATATGGCCGTTAACGTTATACGAAAGAAAACTGGCACAACCGGATATCATCTTTTTTACCGGCCACCTGCAACGCTGGATCAACCGGCATTTTACTAAACCGCCGGTACTGTTTTTCCTGTACGAACTCTTTACCAATTTTCCCCGCCGCATCGTTAGTACCAAACTGGTGTCTGCCGCCATATTATGGCTCACTTTCCTGGTGATGACGCGGGGTGAATATTTTGATCTGCGTGGCTTGCAGATCGGCGTAATGGTAAGCGTGCTGGCACATATGCAGCTGATGATACATCACCGCGCCTTCGATGATACCTATCTCAACTTTATGGAAAACCTGCCCGTTTCCCTGTTCACCCACTACATACGGATGATAGGCGTATACTTTATTATGTTTTTACCGGAGATGATCATCATTACTGTGAACGCCTATACGAAAACATCAGTAATGGGATTGATCACTGTTTTTTGTACTGCATTATCATTGCTCATCCTGTTCCGGTCGATGCTGTTTTTTCCGAAAATGAACCCGGAAATACATGTAAGATATATCATGCTTACTTCCTTCATCGTATTGTTCATGATCCTCGGACATTACGAATGGCCGGCTATCCTGTTGTTACAGGCAGCATCGGCCATCATCTTCTTTAGAAAATATCGTAGCTACGAGCCTTATATAGAACCCGAATCATGAGCCCATTTTATCGCGCAGCTTTGCCTGCGAATGCAATAACCGGGGCAGCAGTTTCATCGGAGATGGCAATAAAATGGTACTCATTTTCGTCAGACATATTTCCACGTTTTATGTTGGACGAACATAGATTTTATTAACGGGAAAAATTTTGCTAGATCCGCTTCTCTTTATTCACAAATTTGCGGTGGATAACTTCCTGTACAGGTATGCCTTCAATTTTACTTTCCAGCCAGGAAATGATGTCCAGGTAAAGAAAGGAACGGCGTTCATATGGGTCCTGCGAAATCTGTTCCAGCCTGTCTTTCAGGTCTACAAACGCATTACGTAACGCTTTGGGATTGGCATAAATATAACGGCGCAAAAATTTCATAATTTCTTCCATTACCAATCCAAGATCCTTGTGTTTGGAAATAAAGTGATAAACGGATTTGATAAGATATTCCACCAGGCTGTAGTTCTCCAGCTCATAGTGTGCAATCAGGTGAAGGATGCGGGCAAAACATTGTATATCGGCCCGCAGGTTACCAATTTTTAAATTGATAATTTTATTGAGATAAACAATGGCTTTGCTGTTATCTCCGCTACCAAAGTATAAACAGGCTATTTTATAATAAAACACCAGCACCCGGTGCTGGTCTATTTTTAAAGTATGGTTGCTGATCTCGGTTTCGAGTTCCGGCACCATCTCCAAACCCTGGCTGAACGTGCCTTCCAGGAAGTAGCGGTTTATCTTTGCCGTGTATAAATACACAAATGCAGAGGTGCGCGTGTTTTCATGGAAATTGTCCTGGTTTTCCCGGATAAAATCTTCCAGGTCCTGCAACGCGGATTTGAACTTCTCAGAGTTGGAGGTATAGAAATGAGCCGTCAGCAAATTATGCTGGGCTTTAATATACAGGTCCATATCCGTTTGTTGCAGTGATGGATATTTCCGGAACAGATCCACCCATTTCTGCGTGTAACGGTAGTACATCACAAAATCCTGCAGGATATAGTAATACCAGCTCGACGCCTGGTACATGTATACTTTTTCGTAAAAGCTCATGTGTGCATGCTGCAGCGCCGGCAACTGGCTTTCAAAAAATGATTTCACCATTTCCCCGTCGCGCTCATTGCGGGCATGTCCCAGCTTCAGGTACAGGCCATACATCCGGAGCGACAAGGTGGACAGGCGGCTGATATTGGTGAGCTGCTGCTCTATCTGCCTGGATTCGGCGCTCAATACCTCTGCCCGGTTTTCCAGGCTGCGCGTGATATGACGTGATTCGATCAGTTTTTCAAACTCCACGATTTCGTAAGTGAGCATTACTTCTTCCTGCTCCAGCGCCATGGTTTTGGCTTTGGCCAATATTTTCAGGCTCTGGTTATATAAGCCCTTGTTGTAAAGTACCCGGGCATGATCCAACTGCTCCCGCAGGTCGATCAGGGGGTCCTTTTGTTTATACAGCTGCCGTAAACTCGACAGCAGGTGTTTGTAAAGATGTGCTTTAACGTTAGAGAGCTGTTGTTTTTTGATATCGGTTATTTTCTTCAGAATTTGCTCCTCATCATACTCCTTCATTTTGTCGAGGGTGGTGAAAAGCTGGATGAACAACACGTCTTCCTTGGTATTGTTTTTATTGAACGCCAGCTGAAAATTGCGTTTTTCCGCTTTTGTTAACGTTTTTATTAATATGAATAAGGCGTCACTTTGACTGTTGGGCATCGTTATTAAAATCTTGTAAATGACTGATAAGCAATATATTAATGTGTATCGAGAGCTTTTAAAGGTTGTAATTAAAGCAAATTTAGCGATATGACAATTAATTAATGACCATTAGATTTGAAGGTATAAACAATTCTAAAAGGAAGCAAAAGGATGGGAAAAACGTTATTTGATAAAATCTGGGACAGCCACATCGTGGTGAGCAAGCCGGGGCATCCCGATGCTGTATACATCAACACGCACTTTATTCACGAGGTAACCAGTCCCCAGGCCTTCGATGGGTTGCGCAAACGCGGTATCCCCGTGTTCCGCCCTGCTAAAACCAGGGCTACAGCCGATCACAACGTACCTACCCTTCACCAGGACCAGCCCATTAAAGAAGCATTAAGCCGTCACCAGGTGGAAATGCTGACAAAAAACACTGCGGAATTTGGCGTGGAATTGTATGGTCTGGGCCACCGGTTCCAGGGCATTGTTCACGTAATAGGCCCCGAACTGGGCATCACCCTGCCGGGAATGACCATCGTATGCGGCGACAGCCACACCAGCACACATGGCGCTTTTGGCGCGGTTGCCTTTGGTATCGGTACCTCCGAGGTAGAACAGGTACTGGCTACCCAGTGTATCCTGCAGTACAAGCCCAAACGCATGAAGATCGAGGTAAACGGTCAACTGGGGAAAGGGGTACTCTCTAAAGACATCATTCTATATATTATCTCTAAAATATCGGCTTCCGGCGCTACCGGCTATTTCGTGGAATATGCCGGTGAAGCCATCCGCAGCCTGAGTATGGAAGCGCGGATGACCATCTGCAATATGAGTATCGAAATGGGCGCCCGTGGCGGACTCATTGCGCCAGACGATATCACCTTCGATTATATCAAAGGCCGCGAATTCGCCCCGAAGGGAGCCGGCTGGGATCAATCGCTGGAATACTGGAAAACCCTGTATTCCGACGCCGACGCGCAATTTGACAAGGTATTAACCTTTGATGCTGCCGATATCGAACCACAGATCACCTACGGTACCAATCCGGGTATGGGCATGGGCGTAACCCGCCACATTCCTTCCCTGGAGCAGCTGGAAGAGAAAGAAAGACCTTCTTTCAAAAAATCACTCGAATACATGGACCTCGAACCCGGCGCCGAACTGCTGGGCAAAAAAGTTGATTATGTATTCATTGGCAGCTGTACCAACTCCCGGATCGAAGATCTGCGTCTGGTAGCAGATTTCGTAAAAGGAAAGCACAAAGCAGATGATGTGGTAGTATGGATCGTACCGGGATCAAAACAAGTAGAAGCTCAGGCAATGGAAGAAGGTATCGATAAGATCTTCGCCGAAGCCGGTTTCCAGCTGCGTGAACCGGGTTGTTCTGCCTGTTTGGCTATGAACGAAGACAAAGTGCCGGCCGGGATGTATTGCATCTCTACCTCCAACCGTAACTTCGAAGGCCGCCAGGGGCCCAACGCCCGCACCTTCCTGGCCAGTCCGCTGACCGCCGCTGCTGCCGCTATTACCGGTAGGGTAACCGATGTAAGGACACTGCTAACCGCTAAAAGCTAAAAGCTGTATCGCTATGGATCAATGGAACGCCGATTTATATAAAGCAAAACATGCCTTCGTATTTGAATACGGTAACAGTCTTATCGATTGGCTGCAACCGGTGGCCGGAGAAAATATCCTGGACCTGGGCTGCGGCACCGGAGAGCTTACCGCTCAGCTGGCGCAGAAAGGAGCAATAGTAACTGGTATAGATGCTTCCGCAGCCATGATAGCAAGCGCCCGCGAAAGTTTCCCGGCGCTTACTTTCGAGGTAGGGGATGCTACTACCTTTTCTTTACCACAGCAGTTTGATGGTATTTTTTCCAATGCCACGCTGCACTGGGTACGTGAAAAAGAAAAGGCGATTGCCAGGATGTATGCACAATTGAAGAAAGGAGGCCGGCTGGCTATTGAAATGGGAGGTAAAGGCAATGTGCAGCAGATTTTGACGGCATTGGAAAAAGCGATGCAACAACGGGGATACACCTACGAACCATTTTGGTATTTTCCTTCGCCGGCAGCATATACCACCCTGCTGGAACAGGCCGGGTTTAAAATAGACAGGGTACACTTTTTTGATCGGCCGTCGAAGCTGGTGAACCCGGAAACGGGTATTGCCGACTGGCTGGAGATGTTTGGCGGACATTTCTTCGCCAACGTACCGGCGAAAGATAAAGGCGCCATTTTGCAGCAGGTGCAGCATGAGCTGGCGCCACAGCTGATGAAAGACGGAGAACTGTATGCCGACTATGTCCGCTTACGCGTAGCCGCCACAAAAATTTAAATGTAACATTCATTATGAGTAAAATATTTCAACACCTCGTTTCACCTGCGGTACCTGTACCCATCGAAAATATAGATACAGACCAGATTATCCCGGCACGGTTTCTGAAAGCAACCACCCGTGATGGTTTCGGCGAAAACCTGTTTCGGGACTGGCGTTATGAGGCTGACAATACACCGAAAGCAGATTTTGTACTCAACAATCCTATCTACGGTGGTAAAATCCTGGTGGCAGGAAAGAACTTTGGTTGCGGTTCATCCCGCGAGCATGCTGCCTGGGCTATTGCCGACGCAGGGTTTAAAGTAGTGGTGAGCAGTTTTTTTGCAGACATCTTCAAAAACAATGCACTCAATAACTTCATTCTGCCAATACAGGTTTCCGACGAATTCCTGGATAAAATCTTCAAAGCCATTGAGGCCGATCCGAAAGCAGCGCTGGAAGTAGACCTGGAGAACCAGTTCATCAAAATCGCCGCCACCGGCGAAAAAGAGAGCTTTGAGATCAACCAGTATAAAAAAACATGCCTGCTGAACGGGTACGATGATATAGATTATTTGCTCAGTCTTCGTAAGGAAATTGAACAATACGAAACTACCAGAACATTTAATTTCTAACAACTAATAACCGCTATAAACTAAAAGCTGAAAGCTGTATGGGTCTTGAGAAGAAAATACTAGTAATACCCGGCGATGGGATCGGACAGGAAGTGACGGCATGGGGACAGAAAGTGCTGATGACAATTGCCAAAAACTATCATCACACCTTTACCTTTGAAGAAGGTATCATGGGCCACGTAGCGATTGAAGCTACCGGTGATCCGCTACCTGACGAAACATTGCAGAAAGCACGGAACTCCGATGCCATCCTGTTTGGTGCTATCGGTCATGCTAAGTATGACAACGATCCTACTCTGAAAGTAAGACCAGAACAAGGATTACTGAAGATCAGGAAAGAACTGGGACTGTATGCCAATCTTCGCCCGATAAAATTATTCGACGAACTCCTGGAAGCATCCAGCATAAAACCGGAAATACTGCGCGGCGCCGATATTCTCTTTTTCCGTGAACTGACCGGTGATGTGTATTTTGGAGAAAAGATGAGGACTGCCGACCGTAATACCGCTTCCGACCTGATGATCTATCATCGTTATGAGGTAGAACGTATTGCCCGCAAAGCATATGATGCCGCACGTACCCGCCGCAAAAAACTCTGCTCTGTAGATAAAGCAAACGTGCTGGAAGCAAGCCGGCTGTGGAGAGAAGTACTACAGGAAATAGCTAAAGAATATCCCGACGTGGAAACAGAACATATGTTTATCGACAATGCCGCCATGCAGCTGATCAAAGATCCGAAACGCTTTGATGTGGTAGTTACCGGTAACCTGTTTGGCGACATCCTCACCGACGAAGCCTCCCAGATAGCAGGTTCTATGGGTATGCTGGCCTCCGCGTCTGTTGGTGACAGCATCGGTTTTTATGAACCTATCCACGGTTCAGCACATGATATTGCCGGTAAAGGTATCGCCAACCCGCTGGCGTCTATCTTATCTGCTGCGCTGATGCTGGACATTTCATTTGGGCTGAAAACAGAATCTCAGCGCGTGATCAAGGCGGTGGAAGCTACACTCAGACAAGGCTTCAGAACAATGGATATCGCTAACAAACATACCGTTAACGATTGCATTATGGGTACCGACGCTATGGGCGCCAAAGTATTAGAGAATCTGAATTAATCATTCAATAAAATTATTACACTTATCATGGATAAAAATCGTGTATACGTCTTTGATACCACCTTGCGTGATGGAGAACAGGTTCCTGGCTGTCAGCTGACTACCGTGGAAAAAATTGAAGTAGCAAAAAAACTCGAAGCACTCGGCGTAGATATTATCGAAGCCGGGTTTCCCATTTCCAGCCCGGGCGATTTCCAGAGCGTAGTGGAAATTTCCAAAGCCGTTACTGAACCCGTTATTTGTGCATTAACCCGTGCCAATACCAAAGATATAGATGCTGCTGCCGACGCGTTACGTTTTGCAAAACGTGGCCGTATCCATACCGGTATTGGTTCTTCGGATATGCACATCAAATATAAATTTAACAGCACCCGCGATGAAATACTGGAACGTGCAGTAGCTGCCGTAAAGTATGCCCGCAAGTTTACGGATGATATAGAATTTTATGCAGAAGATGCCGGCCGCGCCGACAACGAATACCTGGCCCGCATGATCGAAGCCGTTATTGCAGCAGGTGCTACCACCGTTAACATCCCCGACACCAACGGATACTGCCTGCCGGATCAGTATGGCGCCAAAATCAAATACCTGGTAGATCATGTGTCCAATATCGATAAAGCCATCATTTCTGTACATTGCCATAACGATCTCGGACTGGCTACCGCTAACACCATTGCCGGTGTAATCAACGGCGCCCGCCAGGTGGAATGTACGATCAATGGTATCGGTGAACGCGCAGGTAACACCTCTCTTGAGGAAGTAGCCATGATCCTGAAAACACATCATACGCTGGGTTATCACACCCAGATCAATTCCAAAGGCATCTACGAAATCAGTAACCTCGTAGAAACAATGATGCATATGCCGGTACAGCCTAACAAAGCTATCGTAGGACGTAACGCATTTGCGCATAGCTCAGGTATTCACCAGGATGGTGTACTGAAGCATCGCGAGAACTACGAAATCCTGAACCCGGAAGACGTAGGCATCAATTCCAATGCTATTATCCTCACCGCACGCAGTGGCCGCCATGCACTGAAACACCACCTGTCGCGCCTGGGTTACAACCTGGAACGCATCAATGTAGATGAAGTATACGAACGCTTCCTGGTAATGGCAGATTCCAAAAAAGAAATCAGCGATGCTGATCTGCTGCAATTGATGGGCGATGGTGATGCAAAAACTTATGGCGAAAACGCTATCAAAGTAACATTGCTGCAGGTAGTTTGTGGTGATCCGCTGCGCCCGATGGCTACCGTAAAACTGCGTATCAATGGCGAAGAAAGAGAAGCCAGTTCCGCAGGCAACGGACCGGTAAACGCTACCATCAACGCTATCCACGATATCATTAAAGATGATATTGAACTGGATGAATTTAATATACAATCTATGCGCGGCGGCAGCGATGACGTCAGCAAAGTAAATATGCGCGTAAAACACAACGGACAGTCCTACTACGGTTTCGGTATTTCTACCGACATCGTTAATGCGTCCGTTCATGCTTATGTGGATGCACTGAACAAGATTTATTGAGTGCCTGCAAAGTTTTTTTCTTGCCCAGGATTTTTTCTTGCCCAGGATTAGACTGATTTTGATGATTTAGATGATTTTTTGATTTAAAATGATTTTGGGAGATATAAGCGGATAAAAAAATTCGCTGATATCTTCCCAAATCAGTTTAATCAAAAAATAAAAAATCATCTAAATCATCAAAATCAGTCTAATCCTGGGCAAGACAAAATCCTGGGCAAGAAAAAGCCTAGCGTAAGAAAGAACCCATGTAACTTTTTCCCCTCCGCGCCGTTCAACAGGATAAGTAATATTTTCCCCCCGATGAGAACGGTGTTTATATCCCTGTTGCTATTTTTTATTTTTTCTGGCTGTCAGAAGACAGACGATGGCTGTTCACAATATCAACCGGGCAATATCAGTGGGGTGCGGTATATGGGCACCTCTTCTGAGGCGGCTGACCAGGACGGCGCTTTTTTTGACCTGAGTTGTTTGATGCCAAGCAGTTGTACTGCTATTAATAAAGTGTATGAATCCAGGGAAGGTAATGTTGTTAAAGTGTGGGTGGAAACTGTTTATAATAAGTGTTCCGTATGTCCCGAAGTGCCGGTAACCCAAACCAAGACCTATGTTTTTGTTCCCCGTGGCGCCGGTACTTATTATATTAAATGGCAGGGATTACCTGACCGGGTGGATACGGTAGTTATCAGGTAATATTAAAAGAAGATATCCATCAGCGGGTATTTTTTATAGTCGGGCAGATAATAATGCCACCATTCCGTAGAACTTCCTTTAAATCCATATTGTATCATGGTATCCCGCAGCAGCTTGCGGTTGGCCGCCACCGTGGGGTCGGAGGGGTTATAGTTTTCGTGCGCTTTTATGGTAAAGTCGTCGAAGTCCGTAGGCATCGCCACGGGCTTATTTGTTTTCAGGCTTATCATGCTCAGGTCTACCGCTACGCCACGGTTATGCCCTGATCCTTTCCTGGGATCGGCTGCATAGAGGTCGTCCGGAACAATTTTAAACATCGTTTCTGTTACATGATAAGGACGGTAGGCGTCGTAGATCAGTAATCCATATCCTTTTTTGTGTAATGCCGCCTGTACTGCCCTGAGTGCTTTGGCGGCGGGCAGGCGCAAATAAATATCTGTTTTGGTATAAAGCCGTTGTTTAGTGAAATTGTTGGTGGTAGCATAGCGAACATCTTTCCGGATTCCGGGGATATATTGTTCCAGGTTTACCAGTCGCTGGTTGCTGTCGGCTTTTATCAGCTGGTCATATTGTTGCCGGGTACCAAGGACCGCCAGTCCATACTTGTTTAGCGGTATTTTTTGTGCAGAAGCGGCGCCTGAAATTGCCCATAGGAGAGTTGCTGCCAGGAATATTCTCATGCCCTTAAAATTCCGGAAAAAGGGCCAAAATCCTGCGGAATTATTGAATTTTGCGAAAATTAGGCAAGAAAGTATGAAATACAGTGAAAATACAATTGCAATCGCCTTATTTTAATAGGTATTTTAGAACCCTTAAAATTTTTAATGATGGAACTGTTCAGATTAGATAACAAAGTAGCGGTTATCACAGGTGGTGGTAGCGGCATAGGACAGGCAATAGCGAAAACATTTGGCGCACAGGGTGCACAGGTGCACATTATAGAGCTGAATGAGGATGGCGGTAAAGTTACAGCGGAAGAAATCAGGGCAGCAGGTGGCCAGGCTACCGTACATGGCTGCAATGTAGCCGACCAGGCAGCAGTGATCGCGGTAATGGACGGTATTGCGAAAACAGCTGGTAAACTGGATATCCTGGTAAACTGTGCTGGTATTGCACATGTGGGCAACCTGGAAAATGCAGCTGAACAGGACTTCGACAGGGTGTACCAGGTAAATGTAAAAGGTACCTATAACTGCATGTATGCGGTAATTAAACAAATGAAAACACAGGGTGGCGGTGTGATCCTCAACGTAGCATCTATCGCTTCCAGCGTGGGTATACCGGACAGGTTCGCCTACTCTATGAGTAAAGGAGCGGTACTGACCATGACTTTATCGGTAGCGAAAGACTACCTGGGCGCCAACATCCGCTGCAACTGCGTATCCCCTGCCAGGGTGCATACCCCGTTTGTAGATGGATTCATCGCAAAAAATTATCCCGGAAAAGAAGTGGAAATGTTTGAAAAACTGAGTAAAACACAACCGATCGGCCGCATGGCAAAACCGGTGGAAGTGGGTAACCTGGCGCTATTCCTGTGCTCCGATGAAGCCGGGTTTATTACCGGTTCCGATTATCCGATTGATGGTGGATTTATCAGGCTGAATAATTAATGTAATGAGGTTTCAAAGTGCGGGCGATTACCCGTATCTTTCAAGATATTCATTCATTAATTTTTAATTATATCATGCAACATTTTCGAATAGGGCTGGCAATAGCGATAGCCATATTATCTGCCTGTAATTCCGGGACCCCGAATGCTAACGGTAACGCAGCTACGGATACGGCTGCCGCCGTACATCCTGCCACACCGGCTGGTTCTATAGCGGTGACCATTACAAACCGTGAGAAAGATACGGCATTGGTAACTATCAGGTTTAAGATGAATGGCCAGGAAAAAGAAAAGGTATTTGAACAAACTATTTTGAAAGACGCCTCAGATGAAGACCTGTACAAAGTATTGTGGGACGCTCCCAACAGCGCTTATGTAGGGGTACTGAAAGCGAATCATCAGCCACGTTATTATCACGCTTCCGTATCGGATAAAAACGACCTGAAAATATTATGGTTTGCTTCTCCCTCTGAACGTATTTGGAGCTACATGGAAAATACCATGGGCCTGGGTAAAGTTTCGGCCGGCGGCAACCTGGCGCAGAAGTACAGCAAAAATATTCAGTCAGGAAAGATCCTGGCCGATTTTATTGCAGAAATTAAACCGGATGCATCACCCGACAGCCTGGAGCTGTATGTGGAATTCGGTGGTCTGAGGAAAAGCATGTTTATGGCGGTGCCGAAAGGATCGAAAGCCGTGATCCAGCCAACAGGGCAGGACGATCATGTATACTTCTCCTTTGTAACCGACAATAAAGCAGAGCCGGTAATTGATCTCCATGTGGAAAATGGCCGGCTGCAGATAAAAACATTGAAAGAAATCAAGTAAGCGTAACAAATAAAAAATATTGAAATGAAACTGATCAGGTTTGGTTTACCGGGAGAAGAAAAACCGGGTGTTGTAACGGATGCAGGTATGTTCGACGTAAGTGCATTTGGTGAAGATTACGGAGAAAAATTCCTGGCTACAGATGGTTTGTCCCGCCTGTCGGCCTGGTTTTCCGCACATGCCGGCGAATGCCCGCAGGTACCTGCAGGTACCCGTTTGGGAGCGCCGCTGCAACGTCCGTCCAAAATTATCTGCATCGGTCTTAACTACGCCGATCATGCCCGGGAAACCAATGCGGCTATTCCTGCAGAACCGATCGTATTTTTCAAAAGCACTACTGCACTGGTGGGCCCCAACGATGATGTGGTGATTCCTCGCAACAGTCAGAAAACTGACTGGGAAGTGGAACTGGCTGTGGTAATCGGTAAAAAGGCCAGCTATATAGAAGAGAAAGACGCGCTGGATTATGTAGCTGGTTACTGTTTGCACAACGATTACAGTGAAAGGGCTTTCCAGATCGAAAGAGGCGGTCAGTGGGTAAAGGGAAAAAGCTGCGATACATTTGCTCCCCTTGGTCCATGGATGGCTACCAAAGATGAAATAGCAGATGTAAACAATCTTCGTTTATGGCTCACCGTTAACGGCCAGAAAATGCAGGATGGCAACACTTCCAATTTCATTTTCAACGTTCCCTTTGTAGTGGCTTACCTGAGCCAGTTTATGACCCTGCTCCCGGGAGATGTCATCTCTACCGGTACACCCGCAGGTGTGGGGCTGGGTATGAATCCGCAGGTGTACATCAAAGCAGGAGATGTGATTGAACTGGGCATCGACGGACTGGGTACCTCCAAACAAACGGCAGTAGCATTTAAATAATAAGTATGAAAAGATATTGCCTGGCACTGGACCTGGTGGATGATCCGCAGATGATCAGCGAGTATGAAGCATATCACCGTAAGGTATCTGCTGAAATAAAGAAAAGTATCACAGACAGTGGTATTACCGTTATGGATATTTACCGCGCCGGTAACCGCCTGTTTATGATCATGGAAGTAGACGACACCTTCTCTTTTGAACGTAAAGATGCCATGGATGCCGCTAACCCTGCCGTACAGGTATGGGAGCAGCTGATGTGGAAATACCAGCAGGCATTGCCGGTAGCGAAAGAAGGAGAGAAATGGATTATTATGGACCAGATCTTTACATTATAAGGTTTTACATTTTCTTACCTGCCGGCTGTGGAAACAGCTGGCAGGCAAGAAAGTAACCCATCATTTTTTATGGTTATTGACGCACACCAACATTTCTGGCAATATGAGCCTGTCCGCGACGCCTGGATAGATGAATCTATGGAGGTGATCCGCCGGGATTTTTTACCGGAAGACCTTGCGCCGGTACTGGAAGAGAATGACGTGCACGGCTGTGTGGCCGTACAGGCCGACCAGTCGCCCAATGAAACTGCCTTTTTGTTATCGCTCGCCGACAAGCACGATTTTATTAAAGGGGTAGTAGGATGGATTGATCTGCGTGCCGATGATATTAGCGAGCAATTGTTGCAATACGCGCAACACCCCAGGCTGAAAGGCTTTCGGCATATTGTACAGGGAGAGGCGGATAACCGGTTTATTCTCGGTGAACATTTTTGCCGTGGCATCAAAGCATTGTCACAGCATCAGTTTACCTATGATATTCTCGTATATCCGAAACAGTTACCTGCAGTAGAAGAATTTGTGGTGCAGTTTCCGGAACAGGCGCTGATCATTGATCACCTGGCCAAACCGGATGTAAAAGCCGGTGAACTGGCAGTATGGGCCGCACATATGCGCCGCATTGCACAGTCGCCGCACGTATATTGTAAGCTGAGCGGCCTTGTAACAGAAGCCGATTGGCAACAGTGGAAGCCGGCACATTTCAGGCCGTTCCTGGAAGTGGCGCTGGAAGCCTTTGGTGCAAACAGGCTGCTGTATGGTTCCGACTGGCCCGTATGCCTGGTGGCAGCGGAATACCGCGAGGTAAAAGGAATCGTTACAGATTTTATCAGCACCTTATCAACAACAGAACAATATCAGATAATGGGAGGAAACGCGCTCTCATTTTATCATCTATAAAAAATAATATCATACAAACTATGGATTTAGGATTACAGGAGAAAGTGATCATTGTTACCGGTGGCGCTAAAGGAATCGGGGAAGCTATTTCAAAACTGGTAGCAGCAGAAGGTGGCATTGCAGTTATCGCCGGCAGAAGTACCGCAGATAATGAAAAAACAGTCAACGACATTATTGCCGCCGGTGGCAAGGCTTTAGCCATTACTGCCGAACTGGGAAAAGTGGAGGATTGTAAAAAAGTAATCGCTGAAACCGTAGCAAAGTATGGTAAGATCGATGGACTGGTAAACAATGCCGGCGCCAATGATGGCGTAGGTCTTGAAAATGGCAGCCCGGAAAGGTTTATGCAGTCGTTGCAGAACAACTTATCCCACTACTATAACCTGGCCCATTTTGCATTGCCTTACCTGAAAGTTACCAAAGGAAACATAGTGAACATAGGCTCCAAAGTGGCCAGCACCGGCCAGGGCAATACCAGCGGCTATGCGGCTTCCAAAGGCGCTATTAACGCATTGACCCGTGAATGGGCAGTGGAAATGCTGCAGTATTCTATCCGTATCAATACCGTGATCCCGGCCGAAGTATGGACGCCACTGTACGAAACATGGATTAACTCTTTACCAAATCCACAAGAGAAACTGGCATCTATTACCGCCAAAATTCCATTCGAAAAAAGAATGACCACTTCAACAGAAATCGCCAATACAACGGTATTCCTGTTGTCGCCACGTTCATCACATACAACCGGACAAATAGTATACGTAGACGGTGGTTATACACACCTCGACAGATCCATCAGCTAAGGAACAGTGCCAAACTCACGTTATCATTATACATTCACCTGAAACATTAAATTCTTCGTTATGGCCGGAGGCGCAGTTAGTAATTCCACCTATACCAGCAGTAAAGATACCGGTGCTGAATCGGGCAAATACCTGTTCCCGTTTATATTAGTGACCAGCCTGTTCTTTTTGTGGGGACTCGCGTATGGTTTGCTGGATGTACTGAACAAACATTTCCAGGAAGTATTGAACATTACCACCAAACGCTCTACCCTGTTGCAGGGCGCCTATTTTGGCGCTTATTTCCTGATGGCATTGCCCGCAGGGATGTTTATGAACAAATTTGGCTATAAGAAAGGTATTATCCTCGGACTGGCATTGTATGCCACCGGCGCTTTCCTTTTTTATCCGGCTGCAGGTGCGCTTAACTTTGATTTCTTTTTGTTGGCATTATTTATACTGGCCTGTGGATTAGCCTGCCTGGAAACGGCTGCCAATCCATATGTTACGGTGTTAGGGCCAACAGAATCGTCTGAACAGCGCTTGAATTTATCACAATGCTTTAACGGACTGGGTTCTTTCCTTGGACCTATTATCGGCGGTAAATTATTTTTCGGTACCGGTAAAGGCGATCTGACCACTGTGCAGCTCACTTACATCGTGATCGGTATAGTGGTACTGCTGATTGCTGCTTTCTTCTATAAAACGCCGTTACCGGAAATTAAAGAAGCAGAGCAGGAAGGCCAGGCCGTGATGGATGATACCCGTCCGCTGTTTGCCCACCGCCATTTTGTATTGGGCGTGGTTGCGCAGTTCTTTTACGTGGCTGCACAGGTAGGTGTGGGCGCATTATTTATCAACTACGTAACCGCTTACTGGCATGGTATTACCACCGAAAAAGCCTCTTATCTGCTGGCCGTAGGTATGGCGCTCTTCATGGGTGGCCGTTTTGTAGGTACTGCCCTGATGCGTAAAATTGCTCCTAACCAGTTGCTGGCGGTTTATGCGTTTATCAACGTATTACTATGCGCTTTTGTAATGACCGGTGAAGGTGCTGCTTCCGTATATGCATTGATTGCGGTGTTTTTCTTTATGTCTATTATGTTCCCCACCATTTTTGCGCTGGGTGTAAAAGATTTGGGAAAACATACCAAACGCGGTGCATCTTTCCAGGTAATGTCTATCGTAGGTGGTGCTTCCGTACCTTATGTAATGGGGATTGTCACAGAATGGCAGTCGCTCGCCATCTCTTACGGTATTCCTACTTTCTGTTTTGTGATTGTATTCCTCTACGGCTGGAAAGGGTATAAAAGAGTATAAACAACTGATTTCTTTTTAATACTTAATCCGCAAAATCATGTAACTTCCTTATACAAAAGAGGACGCCATGATTTTGCGGATTTTTATTTCCTATGCTTGCTGCTTCCTGGTGTTAAACACCCTGTTTGGCCAGGCTGCTCCCAGCGCAGGTCCTGCATCTCCCTCTTTGCAATTATCGTTTACACATGTGATGGGACAGCAACCCCTGGTCAGGAAAACCGTTACCTATACCAATGCTGCCGGTGAGCCATTTACCATCAGCCGTTTCCGTTATTTCCTCAGTAATTTTTCTGTAGAAGCTGTCAATGGAGAAATGATCCCATTAGCACCTGCCTATTTCCTGGTAGATGATGCTATTGACAGCTCTAAAACAATTCGCCTGGAAAACATTCCTGCCGGCCAATACAAGGGTATCCGTTTCCTGGTAGGGGTAGACAGCATCCGCAATATGAGTGGTGTACAATCGGGCGCATTGGCAGTAGAATCCGGCATGTTCTGGACCTGGAACAGCGGTTATATTATGGCACAGCTGGAAGGACATTCACCGGCGATCAAGTCTCCTACACAGGAATTCCTGTTTCATGTGGGCGGCTATAGGGCAAAAGACCAGGTGTTGAAGTACATAACATTACCTTTCCCCCGGCCGCTGACCATCAACACTACATCAATGCCTAACCTAAACCTGGTAGCGGATGCGGAGAAATGGTTTTTACCCGATACTGTGAGTTTTAAGAAGATAACCGTGATTATGGCGCCGGGCGTCAAGGCAAAACAGGTAGCAGGTAACTATCAGCATATGTTCCGGATAACCGGTGTTACCAAACCATAACATCCACTTGAAGTACAAAGCAATATATATCGTTGGGGCTTTTTACTTCAAG
>Ga0209436_100336_pt1 | contig 21295 bp, 20 predicted proteins | sample AraplaF_Cvi_mTSA_FD_184263 | JGI IMG/M metagenome (GOLD analysis project Ga0209436, IMG submission 184263) | Arabidopsis root microbial communities from the University of North Carolina, USA - plate scrape MF_Cvi_mTSA (SPAdes) (version 2) | ecosystem: Host-associated > Plants > Roots > Endosphere...
TGATGGCTTCCTGTACAGAACGTGGTGACCAGCCCAGCAAGTTTATCGCCTTTGCGCTGGTCAGGTTCATCGGGATGCCAAGTAAGGGAACCATGCTTTTGACCATAGGGTCTTTCAGGGCGGCAATGCGCAATAATATATCAGGTAACTGCCTGGCCTTTACTTTATCGGCAGCCCCGCCCAGGTTGGCTTTCAGAATCTTTGCCACTTCTACCAGCCAGATGCTTTCACCGCCTGTGGCTATAAAGCGTTCGCCTTTAGCCTTTGGGTCAACCATGGCCCGCAAATGCAGGTCAGCTACATCCCGTACATCTACAAAACAGGCGTTGATCTTCGGGCAACCCGCCATTTTACCGGTGAGCAGGTTCCTGATCAGATAAATGGAATGTGAATAATCAGGACCCAGTACAGGGCCCATTACTGCTGCCGGGTTAACGACCGATAGTTCCAGGCTTCCACCTTCACGCGCTATAAATTCCCAGGCCGCATGTTCTGCCAGCGTCTTTGATTTCTGATAAGCCGGTGCATGAGTGGTGTCGGTCCAGACGGTTTCGTCGTAAGGCTTAGTTTGCTTCGGATGGCCATAGACGATAGCGCCGATTGCGGAGGTCAGCACAACCCGAAATACGCCCGCATCCCGCGCGGCACGTAGTACCCGAAGCACGCCTTCACGAGCAGGAATTATCATTTCGTCTTCGTGCCTGAAATCCAGCTTGGGTGTAGGTGAAGCTACATGCAGCACGTAAGTACAACCTTTTACCGCATCTTCCCAATGTGCATCCTTTGAGAGGTCTGCCTGTATGAACGAAAGGCGGTCTCCTGCTTCAATGCCGCCTTCGCGAAGCATAGCCCTAACTACCGCTTCGCGGTTGAGGTGCCGCAGTGTTGCCCTTACCTGATAACCGGAGTTTAATAATTGAAGAATACAGTGAACGGCAATAAATCCCGCACCACCTGTTACCAATACCAGTTTTTCCTGATTTGAATTCGTGTTCATCTTTTTTAATTGTTTGATGACACAAAGTTCGCCTGGAATACGACCCACTGCTTTGTTCAACAGGCGCAATATGCTTTGTTATAAAGGCGCGGTCTACAATTCAATCACGATGCTGTGATTGAATTGTAGATTTTAGCTATTGCGCGACAGCTTCAATCCGGTGGACCCATTCCATTAAAAGAAGCCCGTCCGGGGTTTGAAACATAAGGAGTCGATCGCAGTTCAACCTGATTGATTATACTACTATGATCCTGCCGGGAGCATACATGGCTTATTTAAAGCTGTCAACATTGTCAATTACCCATTGTCTAAATGTTCTTGCAGGATGGTGTGTTACCTGCTCTACTATATTGGTTATTAAACTCGGTTTTCCATCGGCTTTTGCCAGGTTGTTGATACGCATTTCTGCATAAGCTTGTGGAATAAATTGTGCTGTAATTTTAAGTGCTTCTGCAGGTGATAATTCTACTGTTTTAAGAGGCACCCCAAGTACAGCCGCTATCGTTTTAACTTCTTCAGCCTGGGTCAAAGATTCAGGACCAGTAAGCATTAATTCTTGACCCAGATATTCTTCTTTTGTAAGGGCCATCACAGCAACATCCGCAATGTCTTTTTCGTGAATAGGTGATGCAAAAGAACCAGGGTAAGCCATTTTTACCGTTTGGGTAAATTTAATCTGGTCTTTCCATGCACTTAAAACATTGTAAGCAAAAACTGATGGGCGTAAAAAAGTGTATGGGATTTCTAACTTCAGAATAGCTTCTTCAGCCTGCCGGTGGTGATTGGCATTAAAATCATCAGGGCCGGCATCAACTACGGAACCTGATGAAAGCAATACCACTTGCTTCACGCCCTGTTCTTTTGCTTCCATCAGGAAATCGGGCAATTTACTTCCCAAAGCATACATAAAAACCTTATCAATGTTTTTTAAAGCATTGGTATAAGTCTCCGGTTGATCAATATCAAGTGCAACGACTTCAAAACCAGGCTTAAAAGTTAATTTTTCAGGATTACGGGATGAAACCCTCACCTGAAATCCCTTTTCCAGCAGTTGCTTAGCGATTAAACTACCAATGTTACCTGTACTACCGATCACCAAAATCTTTGATGTATTTTCCATCCTTTAAATAATTTTATTTTTCGGGTACAAAATTATTTTTTGGGCATCAAGCTTAATTGGATAAATCGGTCGTTTTCATTTTTGCTTAAGATGATTGCTAAATAAAGAAACACAAGGGCTCATTTCCGGAGCAAGCCTTGTGTTTATTTTATTTATTCCCTAATGGTAGTTTTATCTTCCAGTGCCATACGCGCAATTTCATCCTTGCGTTTAAAGCTTACGCCCTGATGTTTTTTCATATAAGTAAATAACTCCTTCGCTGCCTGAACCATTTGAGGGGTACCACCAATACGGTCGTGGAAGCTGATAGACATTTGCCTCCTGCGTTTTCCGGCTTCCTCATACAATTGATCAAATTCCATTTTTACCTGATTTACAAATTGGTCAACTGAGAAATTCTTACCTTCAATCAACAGAATGTCGTTACAACGCAGCGTATAAGGAACAGTTACAAAATCTTTATCGTTTACTGTCTGAATGAACGGCTCGTCTCTACTCAAATCATCAATGTGGTATAAAAAGCCTAATTCCTGCAAAATCTTCAATGTATTATCACCCCTGCGCAACCAATTAGCATTATAACCGATTGCATTGAAGCCAGTGATTTTCCTGATCGCATCTACACCATCTTCGATAAACTTTTTCTCCTGGTTATAAGGCATTGTATATTGTGTTGCCCAATTCATGCCATGTGCAGCAGCCTCGTGGCCACGGTCTACAATCTCTTTGGCCAGAGATGGGTTTTTAAGCACGGCACTGCCTACCATATGTGATGTGATTTTTACCCCAAGTTTATCCCAGTTGTCCAGCATCCGGGGAATACCTTCTTTATAACCATACTGATACCAGGTTTCTGCCGGAAGGTCTTTATACCCTTTCTGCATATTTTGAGGGAAAGGGCTTTCTGCATTTTCTGGTTGCCCACCGGCCTCAAACTGCATCGAAACCGATACTACCAATCTTGACCCATCCAACCATTTCGACGGTTGCGGTTGTGATTTTGTATCCGCTTGTTTTGATGGTGTTATTGCAGATAATGGTAGTACGCTTCCTACAATACCTGCTGTGGTGAGCAAACTGCTCTGCTTTATAAAAGTTCTTCTGCCTGTCATTATATTATTTTTTAAAGATGATGTGGTCTAACGAAAAAGTGTTTGCGGCAATAAATTGATAAAGCACAATGAGTATTAAAGCGTGAATTATCTGTGATGGCAAAGCTTCCCAATTCTCTATCAGGCAAGTACCCAACATTAATAGTAACATTACCATGACACCTGCAATAAATGTCTTTTGAGAAAACAATCCTAAAATGAGCAGGATTCCAATTATAAACTCAGCGATGGGCAACGCATAACTAAAAGGCATTACCAAACTTTGTGGCAACATTGATTTTGAAAAACTGCCAGTCATCCATTGGCTAAAAGCAGCAAGTTTGGGTAACCTTACCAGGCCGTGCCCGAAAAAGCTGATACCTGCTACTAAGCGTAGCATCAAATAAGCGATATCGTTCATGATTAAATATTTTATCAAATTTCAATAAATACAAGAGATTAAAACAGGTATATTTACAGGATATTTTTGTAAATATACAGGTATGAAGGTGCAGAATTTATATAGCTCCTATGATTTGGAACTTCTTGAAACACAGTATTATGAAGCAAAACCACACAGAAATACATTTTTCGAGATGGTTTTTGTGTTGGAAGGAACCGGATTGCAGATCATCAATGAACACCAGTTGCCCTATTCACCCAACAAATTATTCCTAATATTTCCGCAGGATACCCACAGTTTTAATATAGATATTTTTAGCCGTTTCTTCTTCATCAGGTTTAATAATGATTATATTAAAACGCAAAACAATCAAAATATTCGTGAGCTGGAATATATTTTCAATAGCCACAACCATCTACCGGGTTGCATCCTCAAAACTGTTACTGACAAGCCTTTTATCCGTGCTACTGTAGAGGCACTCATTCGTGAAAAGGAAAACAATTCACCACAAAAGGAGCAAATTATTCAGCAGTTGATCAATACAATAATTAGCTACGCTGCCCGTAACCTTACTTTGCAGGAAAAAGAAGTATTTGAAGGTAAAATTTCGGGAGTTATGCCTGTGATCAATTACCTGCATCAGCATATTTTCGAGCCGGAAAAATTAAAGGTAAATTGTGTAGCCGGCGTATTTAATCTTTCGCCTAAATATATGGGTGAGTATTTTAAAAAGCATACTGGCGAAAGCCTGCAACAATACATTATGCTTTACAAATTAAAGCTGATTGAAAGCCGGTTATTACTGACGGATATGCGCATCAGTGAAATTGCTTTAGAATTTGGCTTTACAGATCAAAGCCACTTCAATCGGATCTTTAAAAGCTATAAAGGGGCCACTCCCTCTTTGTATCGAAAGAAACGTATCAATGGATAGGCAGAGATCTTTTTGAAGGTTAAGAACATTCATCCGGGTTCAGGAGTCTGAAGGCATTCAATATTCTGCTAAACCTCCCGGTTTATTTAGCGGGCTACCGGGAACAAGTTTCGAACCCTCTCCCACAGGTTTTATCTAAGATCGACACTTTTACGAATAACTTGCTCTATGAAGAAACATATACAAAAACACAGGCATCTTTTAAGAAGCTTCCTGGCAATATCGACCTTACATAGTGATCGGAAAATGTTTTCTTCCCAGCATCTTTAACATTCTGGCATGTTCCATCAGTGCATGCAAGAACGTAGGCTTTACATGATAGGGCAATCCAAAAGCCTCAGCCGTTTGCTTAACAATAGGAGCCAGTTTCCTGTAGTGAACATGGCAAATGTTTGCAAACAAATGATGTTCAATCTGGAAATTAAGACCTCCGATAAACCAGGAAAATATACGGCTACGCGGAGCAAAATTTATTGAATTGGTGAGTTCATGAATAGCCCAGGTATCTTTTATGTGTCGTTTCCCATTTTCAAGTAATGGTTCAGGAAAGGTAGATTCAGGCATGATATGAGATGGCTGAAAAATGCACGCAAGCATAAAACCAGCTGCAAAATGCATAATTATAAAACCTGCCACTACCAAATACCAGGGCTGACCAGCGCATAACATTGGTAACACAAGGATGTAACTGTAATAAAACATTTTGTACCAGGTAATATGAAAGATAGCCTTCTTTAAAGATACCTTTTGCTTTATCAAGAGGTTCTTCTTTTTGTACCTGACTACCTGCAGGTAATCTTTTGCAGTCATCCAGAACAAGGTCATGCACATATAAAAGAACCAGGCATATAAATACTGATAACGATGAAACCAATACCATTGCTGTCTTGGAGAAAGACGTAATAGTACGATGCTATCAATATCCTCGTCAAGCCCATCTATATTCGTATAAGTATGGTGCAGTAAATTATGTTGAATTTTCCAGTTAACGCTATATCCGCCAATAACTTCAAGAATATGTCCTAAAAAAGCATTAACTTTCTTTTTAGAAGAGTATGCGCCATGGTTGGCATCATGCATAACGGATGTACCAATCCCCACCATTCCAACCCCCATCAGCAACCAGAATAACCAGAATAGAAGTATATTATTTGCTCCAATCCCACTTATTATAAATGCATAGGGAACAAAGTAGCAAAGCATCATCACTATTGTCTTTTTCCACATACTACCATTAGCATATGGAGAGGTCCTTGTAGTTTTAAAGTAATCCTGGACTTGCATGGTTACAGTATCTATGAAACTGCTATTCCCTTTTGAGGCAAACCGGACTATATTTATTTTTTCATCATTCATAATAAAAGTTGAACATTTATTGTTTGTAGGTTTCTAACATGGGCCTACAATCATATGAAGGTCGACTTTTCTAACGGTATTCTTTTTTATTTTTTCATTGGAGGCACGCGCTACTTTTTCTACAATACAACAGATCAGCTTAAATCTGCATTTAAATGTTAATCATGCGTTATATATAACAAGAGGACGGCAAACGTAAGGGCGTGGTGATGTCTTTAACGACATCACTGCACTTAAAAAGCAAAGATAGAACTGGATGAAAAAAAACGAAAGACTGCTGCGTATAAATGCGGACCTTGACCATTTTATTCATATGGCATCGCATGATTTACTGGAACCGCTGAATAGCATAAAATCAAGTATATCCATGATAAACCTGATAGACAATGATGGTTCTGAATTAATGGAATATGTACAAATCATCAATTCCTCTATCAAAAAACTCAGTTTACTGATTAAGAGTATTGGCTCAATTGCTAAACTGGAGTATCATGTCGGATACGGAGCACATCGATATCGAAAAGGTAATCAGCAATATTGAATGGAGTCTTGAAAAGAAAATAGAAAAATCAAATGCTGTAATCACTACAGCACTTGAAGTGCAAAAGGTGTTCTTATCACAGAAGAATTTTAGAAGTATATTATACAACCTTATTCCAAATGCGATAAAGTTTTCCAGTCAGAAAGAACCTAAGGCCCATATTCAAACCAAACAGGAGGGTAACTTTTTTGTACTGAGCGTGGAAGGTAATGGAATAGGCATTACTCCGGACGGAATCAGGAAATTATTTACTGTTTATGGCCGTTTGAACCTTCATATAGAAGGACATGGCGTAGGTTTGAACCTGGCCAGGAAGATATACATGCTGCCAATGGAGAGCTGAAAGTAGAAAGCACACCAGGCAAGGAAAGCAAATTTAAAATTTATCCTGAATGCCTTTAGTGAAAAAAGGCGCTGCGTAACCATAAAAACATTTCAGGCACAATAAATCTTAATAATGCAACAGTACCTCCATTTTGCGATACATAATACTCAGGCAGCACAATGGCAATAGCAGGAAAAGACGCCATCTTATCAACACAAAATTCTTTTCTAAAATTAAACATAAAAACATCATTTATAGTGATCTGGTATAAATGCCCCATTATCGTTCCCCGTTTTTAAATAGTGGGGAACTAGTCAGTGGAGAATGGTGCCTGTGAATAGGCTAGCCTACTAAATTATCTATCAGTGACTTTTTATCAATCATAAATGAGCATGCATATTGCTGCTAATATTGCCCATTGCGGGAATAACGGGATTTCATGATTCCCGGTTCATCTGCTTCATTATTTGCCTGAGAGGCACGTTCATCAATCATATTACTCATATTAAACACGTTGTTTTAAATACTAGGTATGCTTTTCGCTCTCTTAGTATTTTACAATATTAAGTGTTCAAACATAAGTATTTCCTTTTCGCCCCACTTTACCGCAGATAGATATATCAAATTACTGAACACTATTAATCATTATAATGTATGAATAATTTACCAGACAATCAGCCACAGGTTGACCTTATTTGTTTTTCGCATCTTCGTTGGAATTTCGTTTTTCAAAGACCTCAGCATTTGATGACAAGATTTACTAAATACATGCGTGTTTTTTTTATTGAAGAATATGTAATCGACACCATTCAGATTCCCTTCCTGCAGATAGATATGATTGCTGAAAATCTATGGGTTATTACTCCGCATTTATCTGAAAACTTAGTGAAAGAAGAAAAGAATATTATCAAAGAACTGATTGATCAGCTCATAGAAACAAATAATATTCGACGGTTTATCAGTTGGTATTATACACCAATGGCCCTGAATTATAGCCGGCACCTTACACCAGAAAAGATAATATTTGATTGCATGGATGAACTTTCAGCATTCAAATTTTCCCCTCCGGAACTTAAACAGAGAGAACAAGAACTGTTGAACATTTGTGACATGGTATTTACAGGTGGAGACAGTCTTTTTCAAACCAAAAAAAACCAACACGATTCCGTTTTCCTATTTCCAAGCAGTATAGACTATGATCACTTTTCATCTGCCCGGTCGTCGCTTGCTGATCCGCAGGATCAACAGAAAATTCCATTTCCAAGAATGGGTTTTTTCGGTGTTATTGATGAAAGATTTGATATTTCATTGTTGGAGGCTTTAGCTACCAAAAGACCAGACTGGCACTTCGTAATGCTGGGCCCCATTGTTAAAATTGACCCGGCATCATTACCCAAGGCGGCCAACATTCACTACCTGGGTATGAAAACGTACCAGGAACTTCCATCATATATTAGTAACTGGAATGTAGCGTTAATTCTGTTTGCACGGAATGAATCTACACGGTTTATTAGTCCTACAAAAACTCCTGAATACCTCGCTGCTGGCAAGCCAGTCGTTTCTACTCCCATCGCTGATGTTGTAAAAGCATATGGATTAAAAAATCTTGTACAAATCGCCACCAGCGCTGAAACATTTGTAGAAGCTATCCGGAAGGCCATGGCTAACCAGGATGATCCTGAATGGAAAAAAGCAGTTAATGAGAACCTGGCATCGAATTCATGGGACCTTACCTGGAAAAAAATGGCAACCTTAATTGGAATTGATCTCATTAAGGAAAACCAGAAAATTCATTCTAAAAGTACTGAAGTTTATGTATGATTATGCTATTATAGGCGCGGGATTTGCAGGGAGCGTGCTTGCCGAAAGACTGGCCAGTGAGGAAAATAAAAAAGTCCTGTTGGTAGATAAGCGCAACCATATAGGTGGTAACGCATATGATTATTATGATGATGCAGGCATTCTGATTCACAAATACGGACCTCATATTTTTCACACCAATTCTCCGGAGGTATTTAAATATTTATCAGCGTTTACCAAATGGAGGAATTATGAGCATAGGGTACTGACAGCTGTGGATGGGCATTTACTACCTATCCCAATTAATCTGGATACAGTAAATCAGCTCTATAATATGAATCTTACAAGTGAAGAACTTGTCATCTATTTTGCAGATAAAGCAGAGCATATTGATATAGTCAATACTTCTGAAGATGTGATAGTAGGCCAGATTGGTCGCGAGCTCTATGAAAAGTTTTTTCGTGGATATACCCGTAAGCAATGGGATGCAGACCCTTCCGAATTAAGTGCAATGGTGACTTCCCGTATTCCTGTCCGGACAAATCAGGATGATAGATATTTTACAGATAAATTCCAGTTCATGCCTTTGAACGGATATACCAGAATGTTCGAAAATATGCTGGATCATCCGAATATACATGTCATGTTACAAACCGACTATCATGATCTTATAGACCTTATTCCATATAAACAACTGATCTTTACAGGTCCTATTGATGAATATTTCGATTATTGCTATGGGAAGTTACCTTACCGTTCTTTGAGGTTTGAGCACCATACATTTGATCAAACATTTAAACAAAAAGTAGCGGTCGTAAATTATCCAAATGATCAGGAATATACACGTATAACTGAATACAAATACCTCACCGGTCAGGAACATCCTAAAACTTCCGTTACTTACGAATTTCCTTGCTGGAACGGTGATCCATTTTATCCTGTTCCTAAGCCAGAAAACCAGGAACTGTACCGAAAGTATGCAGCCCTGGCTAAAGATTTGCCTGATGTGCATTTTGCAGGTAGGTTAGGAACGTACCGCTATTATAATATGGATCAGGTAGTAGCACAGGCGCTTACTCTTTATGATAAGCTTAAAACACATCATCCACAGATAAATGAAGAGGTTTCAGAGATATTACCAGCAATCAGATAATGGAAGCCATTAATACGTATCCGGAAATATGGGCCGGAATTGAATGTACGATCAACCGTGTTGGAAATGTATACCATCAGCAACTTGAAAAGAATGGCCATTTAAAAAGACTGGAAGACTTAGATAAATTTGCGGATTTAGGTATTAAAACGATTAGATACCCTATTTTATGGGAACAAATTGCCCCTGGCAAATTAGAAGATGCTGATTGGAGTTGGGCAGATAAGCGTCTAAACAAACTTAGAGGATTAGGCATTTGTCCAATAGTAGGGTTTGTACATCACGGTAGCGGTCCGAGTCATACCTCCTTAACAGATCCTGAATTTCCTGATAAACTTGCTGCATATGCCAGTGCCTTTGCAGAAAGGTACCCGTGGATAAAATATTACACACCAGTCAATGAACCATTAACTACCGCTAGGTTTAGTGGGTTGTATGGTCATTGGTTTCCTCATGGACAGGATAATTATATTTTTGCTACTGCATTGATTAACCAATGTAAGGGAATCATACTCTCTTTTCAAGCCATAAAGGAAAGAATACCTGATGCGAAATTGGTGCTAACAGAAGATCTTTGCAAAATTTACAGCACTCCATTGCTCTCCTATCAGGCAGCATTTGAAAATGAAAGAAGATGGTTAAGTCTTGACTTATTATGTGGAAAAGTCCAAATGGGACATCCTATGTGGGAGGAACTGTTATCGTACAATATTACTACAGAAGCCTTAAGCTGGTTTTCGAATAATGTCTGCCTGCCGCATATACTGGGTATTAATCATTATGTTACCAGTAACCGGTTTTTAGATGAAAACATTGATCAATATCCTGATCATCTACACGGAGGCAATTCTTTTCATAACTATGTAGATGTGGAAGCAATAAGAATTCCGGGTATTAATTCCTGCTCTCTTTATTCCTTATTAAAAGAGGTATGGGAAAGATACCAGTTGCCAATAGCAATTACAGAGGTACATTTGGGAGGCCATAGAGAAGAGCAGCTAAGATGGCTAAAAGAATGCTGGAACACAGCTAAAAAGTTAAAGGCTGACCATATAAATATTAAAGCTATTACGGTATGGTCTCTGTTGGGCTCATTTGATTGGAATAGTCTTGTAACCCGAAATGATAATTTTTATGAATCCGGTGTTTTTGATATAAGAGATGGTACTTTAAGAATTACTGCTTTAGGTACAATGATAAAAGAACTAATATGGGAAAGAGCCTTTGATATGCCAGGATTAAATAACCCTGGATTTTGGCAAAGAGAAGACCGGTATTTTAAACATTTTCAGCAATGCCCACAAGCTGAGATGGCCCATTCAGGAACTTGTTCGGAAATATTAGAGGACCAGGAAACACTATCAGATAATTTTCACATTTTAATAATTGAATCTGATAGTTTTTTTTCAGCTGCCTTTATCGCATGTTGCGAATCAAGATCCATTCATTTTTTAACTGTTTCTTCATACAAGTCCGATCATTCCTATCTGATAAATACCCAGGAACTAATAGAACGGTATAATCCATGGGTAATCATAATTACAACGCTAAATAAAGACGATAGTTTTAATATTAAGCATAATACCTCCTGGCTGGTAAATCTGGCAGAAAGCTGCATGGGGGAAAATATTCAGGTATTTGCGTCAATACCCGTGTGTAAGGATGTATTATTCAATCAGACAAAGAAATACGAAAAAAGCGTCTTGAATGCATTTCCCAATATATTAATCGAAGAAGTCGATAATAGTATGGAGGAATTCAGTTTTCAACACACATTGGCAAACCGGTATATTGATCTCCTGATAGATAAATTATCCTTGAAAAGCTAATATGCTTGTATAATAAATTCTTTGATAGTAAAACAAATGTGAAGTCAATTTTGAACGTAAAGATGAAGTTTATGATTATTAAAAGAAAAGGCCACCTTAGGCTATGGGAGTAATCTTATTTCCACCAAACTTGAAAAATGCACAGGAAGTATTTCGAACCCTGAGAAATAATAAACCAAGCCTTATCTCATTCTGCCAATCTCGCTATGGTATGGCGTTCCAGTAGCACAAGTGCAAAGGAAAACACTCGTATTTCCCGAAGGAATCATCTATGACGGCCAAAATGAGGCATTTCGAATCTCTAAGGTCAATTACATTTTCTCACGAATTGCCCACCTATCGGGCAATCCACCCTCAAATGGAAAAGGAATGAACATCTCTTCGATAATCAGTTCCTTTTAGCGGAGAAAGAGGGATTCGAACACCCGCACCTGTTACAGTCAAAATTATTTAAGTCATGACCACCAAATTCGGTCTCAAATCTTCCAAACACCAAAAAGGCCTCCAGAGTATTCATCTGAAGGCCTTCAATATTTGCTAAACCAGGTTGGTTTATCCAGCGGAGAAAGAAGGATTCGAACGTTTTGCGTTTCTGGGCCACCAGAGCGGGTTTTTAAAGCCCAATTTCCAAAGTGCTACGATTTACGCTTATAAATTTCGTAATTCCTGGTTTTTGCTTCCGATCTGTCAAAAAACTTATCTGGACGAGAGAGTGATTCTAATCTCGCGATTTAAAAAAACACTTGAGGTGACACGATTTTCGCTTTTCTCTCAATGAACAAAAATTCGAATTTGCTTATCAAATTTAATAATTATTCTGAGCTGTTGGAGGTGGTGTACTATCATAAACTTAATTCATTTCCCTTCATACAACGATAAATTCAACTTTCCCTGGAACATTTCCTGTTAATGATATTATCAAAGGCCAAACTCCGAAAATTTTCACATTCCGTGATTTGTGTTATAGATCCAGTTTACTGTGTTAACCCATCCTGATGGGCCGGGCTAATTTTGTACTGTAAATATTTTGTAACCAATTTAAAATTTAGAGATCATGAAAAAAGTAGCATTAATTACAGGAGCAAGTTCAGGAATGGGAAAAGCAACAGCTAACGTATTGCATAGCCAGGGCTATACAGTTTACGGGGCGGCAAGGCGTACCGACGAAATGAACGACCTCAAGGAAAAAGGGATGGGAGTGGTTTCATTAGATTTAACTACTGAAGCCTCGATCATTGAAGCCGTAAACACCATTCTAGAAAAAGAAGGCCGGATAGATATTCTGGTCAACAACGCCGGTTACGGCTCATATGGCGCGGTGGAAGATGTACCTTTAGACGAAGCCAGAAGACAGTTTGAAGTTAACCTCTTTGGAATGGCACGATTGACACAGTTAATATTGCCAGGTATGCGTGAGCAGAAATCTGGCAGGATTGTAAATATTTCATCGATAGGCGGTAAAATTTACACGCCACTTGGAGCATGGTATCATGCAACGAAACATGCCTTAGAAGGATGGAGTGATTGTTTGCGTTTAGAGCTGAAGGAATTCGGAATCGATGTAGTCATAGTTGAGCCAGGAGGTATTAAAACACCCTGGGGCGAAATAGCAGCGGCAAATTTAAAGAAAACCTCAAGTCATGGCGCTTATGCCAGCTTTGCCAATAAAGTAGCCGAGAACATGATTGATGTGTATACTGGTAGCCGATTGACCGATGCAGATGCACTTGGGCAGACAATTGCGTATGCTGCCACCGTTAAAAAGCCAAAAACCAGGTATGCAAAAGGTTATATGGCTGGCCTGATAATCGGGATGCGGAAATGGCTGAGCGACAAAACATTTGATAAGGTGATCATGAGCCAGTTTAAGTAATCAAAAAATCAAAAGCACAATACCATACTTAAGGAGCGCATTGAAAAGAACAATTATAATGAACCCGGAAATAAAAAATATCAAATCGATCAGCCAGCTTCATGAAATTTTTGGTTTCGGCAAGCCAACGCATCCGCTCATCACGATCATCGATGTTTCGAAATGGGAAATACCTGAACAGTTTATCGGAGTGAAGTATACGGCAGACCTTTACTGTATGGGTTTGAAAGATAAAAGCTGCGGTTTGCAATACGGTCGTAATACCTACGATTTTAACGAAGGGGTACTCATATTCACCGCACCAGGGCAGGTACAGTCGGTATCAAAAGCGCAGGCATTAAACGAGATACAGGGATGGATGCTATTTTTCCATCCCGATCTTATCCGCAACAGCCCGTTGGGGAAACATATTGATGACTACAGCTTTTTCAGTTATGACGTTCACGAGGCACTTCATCTGTCTGATGCAGAGCAGAAAACCATCACCGATGGTAAGAACATGCTGCAGAACGAGATACTGGAACGCATCGACAACCATAGCCAGACCGTCATCTCCTCAACACTGGAACTGTTACTGAATTTATCCAGGCGCTATTATGAAAGACAGTTTAATACCCGATCCGCGCAAAACACAGATGTGGTCAGCCAGTTTCACAGCTTGCTGCAAGACTATTATAAAAGCGGGAAATTTGTAGAAAAAGGTGTGCCATCCATCGAGTATTTTTCCGACAAAATACACCTCTCGGGGAATTATTTAAGCGACTTGCTGAAAAAAGAAACGGGCTATTCGATAACCGAGCAGGTGAATAATTTTATTATTGAAAAGGCTAAAACTTTGTTATTGAGCGAACCTACATCGGTGACTAGCATTGCTTACCAGCTCGGCTTCAATTACCCGCATTATTTCAGCCGCCTGTTTAAAAATAAAACGGGGGTTACCCCACAGGAATACAGGAAGTTGAATTAATCTAAACAATAGCTAAAATAATACTTATGTGTTATAATCACTGATGCCTAATGGTATCCTACGAAATAATAGAGAACTCCCAACGCAAAAAAGCCTCCAGATTATTCATCTGAAGACCTTCCATTTTTGCTAAACCTCCCGGTCTATTTAGCGGGCTCTGAGGAACAACTTTCGAACCAGTTTACAGAAGATTTATCCAGAATTAATGCATTTATTAGTAAGATTGATAACGCATTTATCAGGCATCTATGGTGACTTTCACCTCCATTTTTCTCAGTTCTACATATCCAAAATGACTGGCAAAAGCTACATCAGCCGCATCTCTGCCATATGCCATAATCACCCGTCCGCCCACAGGCCGGTCCATTATCGGATCAAATGTATACCATCGCCCTCCTACATAAGCTTCAAACCATGCATGCAAGTCCATCGGTTCTAATTCATGAAGATACCCTACCACCATACGGGCTGGTATATCCATATTGCGGCACAGCGCAATAGCCACATGTGTAAAATCACGACATACCCCGGTTCGGCTTAAGAGCACATCCATTGCAGACGTAGAGCTGTTTGTACTGCCATACTGACGAGTAAGATTCACATGACACCATTGCCGGATAGCTTCCACCTGCGCATAGCCAGGCTGTACCCCATCTACAATTATACCAGCCAGCTCGGTTACTTTATCGGATTCGCAATACCTGCTGGGAAGTAAAAACTGTAGCACATAATCAGGAAGATCTTCTATGGGGGTATAAGACGCGTTCATATCCACATCAATAGTATCGTTACATATTGCAACGACACTGCTTTCCAGCGTAAAGGTTCCGGCAGGAATAATAATACGCTGACAGAGATTACCGTATCCATCTACATATTCACTCACAGGCACCTGTGGGGTTATGACAAAAGTTTCCTGCTGTATAAACTGTGAAGGACCACTTCTGGAACGTAACATAAAAGTACTCGTGACAGGCGATGCTGCATACATTTCGAAGGAAGAAGAAGCTATTAATAGCATGTGAGTGAAAAATTTTAAGATATATATTAAAATACCAAAAGCGAGCCAGCCGGATCACTTTAAATATTATTTGTATCCAATAGGCGACTATTAGTAACAAAACGGCCCATCCAACAATTTATAGAATGTTTGTGAAACAAACAGGAGAGATTAAATACTATATGGCCCATTTTCTCATTTCCCAAAAGAACAGGAAACCGGCTGTTGTTTATCACAATCCCACCCCCATAACTATTTACATTTACTTTGTCGAGGCGTAATATAAATCGGATTCTATTGTATGTTTGTCAAATACCGTTTTATCGTTTGAAGGTTCCTCCGACTTATTGGTAATTTCTGCCCTGCGATTACAACCTGAGATTGCCCAAAGCTACTTATGTGATGTAAAGACACGATGTAGGACTTATGTATCTTTAAAAAAAGACTTTGTGGCAAACGCTCTTTAATTGCTTTCAGGCTGGAGTATACTGTATATTTTCGTTCTGTAGTAACTATTTGTACATAGTTCAACATAGATTCGACAAATAATATATCTGCAAACGCTATTTTCTCCAGGCAATTATCGCATTTGACATATAAATAATCAGGATGTTCCAGATTATTTTTTACAGTTAACGTACCACAAATTTTAACTTTTGCCTTCTCACAGGCTTTTGTAAAACGCTCAAACGTTACAGGTTTCATTAAGTAATCGGTGACATTCAACTCAAATCCCTGCAAAGCATATTCAGGATAAGCTGTTATAAAAATAACCTGCTGGAACACATCATGCCGTTGTAAAAACTCAATACCACTCATCTGAGGCATCTTAATATCCAGAAAAATCAGATCAACTACTTCAGTTTGTAAGATAGCTTGGGCAATAATTGGATTACGTGCTGTTCCAACCAGGTGTAAAAAAGGTATTCTTTCAATGTATCCTTCAATTTGTTTACGCACCAATGGCTCATCTTCTACAATTATACAGTTCATCATTGGTGTAAGATTAGATGTAGATGAATGAAATACTTATTATCAAGTTCGTTGGTGGTAAGTTCATATTTATTGGAATATAAGAGTTCCAGTCGCTGTCTTACATTCTGCAAACCAATTCCCGCGCTATCATAGGTATTAGATAACTGTTCCTGAACAGGGGTGGTATTCATGCAATAAAAATATAGCTTCCCATCTGTAAGCTGAATATCGATTTGTATAATATTCTCTCTGTTATCATCATCAGACACGTGCTTAAAAGCATTTTCAACGAAAGGCATAAGCAGCAATGGAGAAATCGTCAGGTCTTTGCTATCTACTTTTATATTTAAAACAGTAGTTGCTTCTGTACGTATTCGCTGAAGATTAAAGTAATTTTCCAGATGGATTAATTCTTTGGATAACGGAACAAAGTCAGCACTGCATTCATATAATTGGTAGCGTAATAAGTCGGCGATACTCACTAATGTAACCTTTGCCTGTGGCAAATCAAAATCTAATTGTGTATAAAGATTATTAAGAGAATTGAATAAAAAGTGAGGATTTAGCTGTGCTTTGAGGTAGGTCAGTTCCGCCAGTGAATTGGCTTTTTCCATTTCATTAAGTCTACGTTGGGTATTCACACGATCAAGTGCCATTTTTAAAGCACCCCCTCCTAACAAACCCAACAATGCAATGTAGAAACGATTATACTGTAAATCAGTATAGTTCCATGAAAAATTAAAGTGAATGGGCACCAGCATATGATTCAAAAATACCTTCATAACAAAGGCATATCCGCCTGCTAGTAGTATAAGGTATATTAACGATAGTACCAGCAGCTTTGTTACGTTCTTATGCTTAAAATAACGGGGCATGAGGTATGCATAAATGCCGTAAAAAGCACAAAGTATTAAACTTACATCGAGTGCTGAAAAGTAAAGACGGTTTCCTTTATCACTGATATAAAAATACGTGATCTGGTTCCATATAAAAAAGAAACCCAGCCAAAAGCTCACATGTAGTAAAAAACGTCGCATGGACCAAATTAATGAAAAAGATAAAAAAGTACAGCTGGTTTATAGCAAATGTCTTATCTACAGGATTAACGGTAGCGGTGTAAATGACATTACCTCTCGTAAAAACGATAAGGCCATTGGTATAATTTGAGATCACCCTGTCAGACCAGTATCTAATTTTCACAAAAAAAACATGAAAGCTATTACTGGATTATTAATGCTAATGACCCTAACTTTTCATGGAATTGCCCAGGGAGTAGATACTGCCATGGTGCTTGCTGCTACTTATTTCAGACAAGCGGATTCCACAAGCAACCGGGATTGTATGTGGAAACATCCCCTTTATGGCCCTATGTTACTCGTTGATCCCCATTCCAGAACTACTTATGCAAATATGCCGGATAGTGCAGGGACCTTTACCGTCATAACTGAAAGCATGTACAAAGGAACGTTACCTCCGGAAGTGATGGTTGCCAATACATCTATAAACTGGCAAGGCCGGTTGTGGGCAACTATATTATGGCCATTACCTGATGACAGGGAGGAACGACTCAGCCTTATGTTACATGAATCCTTTCACCGCATACAACCTACACTTGGGTTGCCTGGTCATAGCCCGACAATAGACCATCTGGCAACGACTAATGGCCGTATCTTTTTTCTGTTAGAACTGCATGCTTTAAAAGCAGCCTTAGCCAAGCCCGTTGATCAGCGTAAAAAGGATTTGGTGAATGCACTGCTTTTTCGCAAAAGAAGACAGGAATTATTTCCTTCAACCTTTGACAACGAACGCTTATTGGAAATAAATGAGGGACTAGCTGAATATACAGGAATGGTATTGGGTAGACTACCTGGTAATATAAGGCAACATTTGTATAATGAGATTGGCAAGGCTGACACCCGGCCGTCATTGATTCGATCTATGGCTTATATAACCGGGCCTGTTTATGGGTATCTGCTTTATGAGAAATCGCCAGACTGGACACTGTCTGTCGATTCAAATTCGTCATTTCCAGCTTTGATCAAAAAATATTATAAGGTAGCTGTACCTAAACAAACCACTCCTTCTCTATTGGCTAAACTGGAAAAGCAGTACAAGGGAGATCATATCATACATGCTGAAAAAATGAAAGAGAAAAACAGACGACAGCAGGTAGATATTTATACCCGTCTTTTTACTCATCAACCGGTGTTGATCATCAGCCTGGTGAAAATGAACATCGTGTTTAATCCTAACAATTTATTTGACCTGGGGGAATTGGGTACTGTATATCCAACCGTAGCAATAAATGATGTTTGGGGGAAGTTGAAGTTAGTAGATGGTGTTCTGCTCATGAAGGATTGGAAAGTAATCACATTACCTGCCATGGATCGTCTGGCTGTAAAAGATAATATTGTACAAGGTAATGGATGGCAGCTGGAATTAAATAAGGGGTGGCGAATTGAAAAAATGGACAGCTTACAATCAGTCTTGATCAGGGAGGAATAATTACCGGATTGCCCACCTGTACTGTTCACGAAAAAGAGACCGATCATCTTTTCGATAATCGATTCCTTTTTGCGGATTGTGAGGAACAATGTTCGAGCCTATTTCAATATGATTTGTCCAACATCCTGGAGTATATTGGTGAAATGAAACAATTGAATTAAAAGAGTTTGTTTCAAAAGTAAATATAACTTTGGAAAGGCAGGAAGAAGTAAACAAATTAGAAAAGAAAAAATCATCATGCGAATTATCCCTATGTATTTTATTCATCAGATTAATCCTAATAATTAAAAGTCATGATAAAACTGTCCTTCGCTGCGTTCACATGAGACTGGCGCTTTGAAGAAATTGAAAGGGCATCTGGAGAGGGGGGCCTTTTAGTTTAAATACCTTCTTACAAACAAAAGCCGGGTGATACTTTTCACCCGGCTTTTATATTCTATACATACTACTTTAAATGACGTTCTTTTTCTCTATGGATTAAATCTATCTCCGGAACTATAAAATCATTGAAATTTATACATTCGAAGCTATACTTCTTTCCATGAGGAATTAACCGATATGCAAAGATGGTTCCGCCATGTATCTGCTCACTGGCTTCAGCATATTTCCTGATAGCGGTAGTATCCCATTTTCGTACTAAGAATACCTGTGACTGACGAAAGGCGTTGCCTCCATTTTCCTTTAAATGCTTAAATTGACAATCATAGCTAAGACTATCATGTGATGACCATATCCGGGTATGAAATTCAGCACTTTCAAGCGTATAGTTATGTAGTACATACAAGGTATCTTTTTTCTGCCACATAGATTTGAGCTGGGTACTGTCGTACAGCATCATGCGGATATCATGGTAGCCAAACTGGGTTGGAACAATACCACTGCAGGCATCCATTCTTTTGGAAAGCGTGCTAAACTGCGCTGTTGTTTTGCAGGAATAAAGACCTAGCAATATCAATCCAATCAAAATTTTCCTTTTCGGCATGTTTTTAATATTTAAATCCTGACCAAATTCGGTCTCAAATCTGCAAAATACCAAAAAGGCCTTCAGATTATTCATCTGAAGGCCTTCAATCTTTTGCTAAACGTTACCTGTTTTTTAGCGGAGAAAGAGGGATTCGAACCCCCGGACCTGTTACAGTCAAAATCATTTAAGACATGACCAGCAAATTCGGTCTCAAATCTTCTAAACACCAAAAAGGCCTCCAGATTATCCATCTGAAGGCCTTCAATATTTGCTAAACCCGGTCGGTTTATTTAGCGGAGAAAGAGGGATTCGAACCCCCGGACCTGTTACAGTCAAAATCATTTAAGACATGACCAGCAAATTCGGTCTCAAAACCTTTAAACACCAAAAAGGCCTCCAGATTATTCATCTGAAGGCCTTTAATCTTTTGCTAAACGTTACCCGTTTTTTAGCGGAGAAAGAGGGATTCGAACCCCCGGACCTGTTACAGTCAACGGTTTTCAAGACCGCCGCATTCGACCGCTCTGCCATTTCTCCGCTGCAAAAGTAGGAAACTGGATTAATTTTCAAAAAAAAATTTTCACTCCCTCCACCCTCTTCAATGAAAATCCAGCCGCAGTCTACATTTGCAAAGAAAAAAAACCTATTTTTAAGACCTAAATTGTTTACCCGGACGCCTTAAAACATGCTATTGAAGAAATTTTTCCTATACCTAATCATGGTACTGGCCTTATTGAAAACCGCTACAGCGCAAACCTGTACCTCCATCGGCCAGACTCCCTCTACCGCTTTTCCGGTATGTGGTACGAAAACTTTTGTTCAAAAATCCGTTCCGGTTTGTGAAACACATGATATTCCAGGACCCAACTGTAATATCCCAGGCGATGGTACTCATACCGATGTAAACCCATACTGGTATAAATTCACCTGCTATACCTCCGGCACCCTCGGGTTTACTATCACACCCAATACTTTATCCGACGATTACGACTGGCAACTGTTCGATATTACCAACAAAACACCCGAAGCCGTCTTTACCAATAAATCATTATACGTCTGCATGAACTGGTCCGGCGAAGGCGGGATCACCGGGGCCTCAAATGCCGGTACCTCACTGGATGTATGCGGAGGACCAGGTCAGCCCCTGTTCAGTAAGATGCCGACAATTACCAAGGGGCATGAATACCTGTTGTTAATCAGTCACTTCGATGGAGATTCTCAAAGTGGGTACAGCCTCGCATTTGATGGCGGTACCGCAGATATTACTGACCCGGCTGTTCCGGAACTACTTTCTGCCACTTATCGTTGTTTGAACAATACCATTAAAATCGCACTTTCCAGGAAAGTGGCCTGTTCCACCCTGGCCGCCAATGGGAGTGACTTTACTTTTGTGACACCAGGTGCTTACCAGATTACCGGGGCTGCCAGCACCCAATGTGGCGTAGGATTCGATTTTGATACC
>Ga0209436_100353_pt1 | contig 20730 bp, 8 predicted proteins | sample AraplaF_Cvi_mTSA_FD_184263 | JGI IMG/M metagenome (GOLD analysis project Ga0209436, IMG submission 184263) | Arabidopsis root microbial communities from the University of North Carolina, USA - plate scrape MF_Cvi_mTSA (SPAdes) (version 2) | ecosystem: Host-associated > Plants > Roots > Endosphere ...
AAATCAAAATTTCTGTCGGGTGAGCAAGTTGAATCCGCCAGGTAATTCATGAAATTATAATCTTCAAATCCTTCGAAAACCGCTTCCCGGTAACGACTGTTTTGTACCACCGCTACCGGTAATGCATTATCATAACCATAGAGCCCTGCGTTGTAACGGCCTAATGGATCTTTGTTTTCTATTTCGAAACCCTTTACATTAAACAAGGTAGATTCCGCATTCCATACCCAGGTATTGGTATCATATGCTGGTTTAAGGCTGCTGTCCACCTGCCTGTTCCAGAATGGGATAAAAGAGGCAAATGCCCCGCTGTTACGGTTGCTGGTTTCCTGAGCTACGGTCGAATCTGTCCGGTTACCATAATAAGTGTAGGAACGGTAAGGTCGCCAGTTACCTACAATACCGAGCGTATAAGGATTCACAGCTGTATCTAATATCGGATTGAAACATATGCCGGAGGTATCCGGCCGCATACCAACGCCGGCCTTTCCTTGCTTAGCTACTAACAGCAGCAGGGTACCGGTGAATAATAAAAATCTTAATATCGTATTCATCCTGTTAATATATTATGATGTAAGCTGGATTAGGCGCTAGTGAGTAACTGTAATTGGTGTATTGGGCAGAGTAAGGATCTGATTCAATGTCCGGAGAGGCGCGAAAATATTCCACTTGGTCATCGATCACTTGCTGCACTTTTATTACTTTACTACTCTCGTTAAGTGTAAAGGATTCCGGAGTATCAGCAAAGGTTAAAATCTGGTCCTCGGCATTTTCCGTATGGTTACGAACAGTTCTTGTCTTGTTAACCATAAATGTGAGATTATTTACACTGGCGGGAATAGTACATGCTGCATCCGAATAGAAACTAACTCTTACATCCCATTTATATATCGCTGTGACCTTGATTTCGGTGCTGCTGATTCTTGTGTTTATCATGCTGCCAGTAGAATTTTCATAGGTAAGTTTTGCATATACCACGCAACCACCATTGGCATTTGCCCATGCCTGCCCATTCGCATTTATCTTAGCCAGGGTTTTATTGTTGGCATCATTTACATCAATGTAAGAAGAATCCGTTTTTGCAGGTAAGGTATACTGAACGGGTACCCCTGCCCCTCCGTTAGGACAGTTGTTTCGGGTAAACGTACCGCTCTGGGGAGTATTATAATACATACATCTCCCTATACTGTTAGCATTAGTTACCCCATCGATATTCATCCTGGCCTTCGCCAGGTTATCTGCCGCCAGCTGGCTGACTACAGAAGAATCTGTCCTGGCTTTTTGCTTATAGAAAACCAGGTCTCCCACAGCCCCGGCTCCGCAATCATTTTTCCGGAAATATCCTGAATCAGCCTTACTATAGAAATAAACGCAGCTCATCTTTTTGTTAGCCAGGTATTGTCCGTTATGATCCAGATAGTCTGATGCCATCCTGTTGGCATCCCGCAAATCGATCACTGATTTGAAAGTATCTTTAGGAACGGTAATCGTAATATTCTGCGTGGGGCCATCCGCACCACATCTCGCTGCATAGGTGCGGCTCAGTGCATCGTTACGGAAAGTGTCAATGACAATTCCCCGCTTCTTCCTGTCAGGCACCTTCCATGCTTCCTTGTATTCCGTCATGCTGGCATTAATCACTTTAGAAGCATCGTTCAACACAAATGAATAGCCACCACCCGATTTTGGTACCAAAGGGCTTTTGAGCATCGATACACTACCTGCAACAGCACTGATATTTTTCCTGCCGGAGCGGATAATTTTAAGTGATATATCGTTACCTGTCAATGGAGATCCGTCTTCATTGACAAAATAAATATCAGGAGTACCGCCTTTCAGGATATTAGCGTCTACTGCCCACACTTTAAAGGAAACAGGCCAGCGGGCTATCTCTGGTGCACAATCGGTACCGGCTACTTTCCGCTTGGCGAACACCAGCAGTTCGTCGCCACTGAAAAAATAATCCTTTACATTTCCCTGTAAGCCAGCAGTAATCCGGCCTTCCCTGATATTAATATGGTCCATTACCACACCCACATTTTTATATGCACCACTCATCCCTTCATAGATCCATGCCGCAGGATAGGTAAAATTAAAAATGGGATCGTTAAACTCGTTTTGTACAGAAGTTAATACCGGGGCTCCGGTTTCGGCGTCAAATAACAGGTTATTGGTCACTACCTTGCTTCCTTTATCTATCACCACCACACTATCCAGTATACCATGCCGGTTAATCACCTTTGTTGCCGCCACCGACCGGAATACTACTTCTTCCCGTTGAGGAAGCTTAAACATGGTGAACAATGCCCATGGCCACCATCCGGCCATGAAAACATCCACGTTGGGGCTTACTCCCACTACGTTTGTAAGGGACCTTTCTTCTCTCATATCCATCATCAGTTCCACATCTTTCCCAATCAGGCTGCTGTCAATTACGCCTTGTGGAGAAATAGTCAGCGCCTTGTTGCTTAAGCGCATGACCGGGGCGCGGGAATTTTCAACTTTATAGAAATTCTCCGTATAAGCGATCCAGTTATCCGGGTCAGATTCTGCATAGGTTGCCTGCGATTTCAACCTGCCGTTCATGTCATTCAATTCTATCTTGAAGCCTTGCGAAACGGCCAGGAAATGTCTTGAGTTAATTTTGAGCAGATCATCAATCGGGTTCCTGAAACGTTTCCGCGTATCTTCGTTAATAGGTGTACGTTCCGTGATTGTTGGAAAATCTTTTGTAGTAAAAAAGCAGGTTTCTTCATATCCATTTGCAGATCGGGCTTTTTTAGCGTTGATGGTTCTTACCCTTACTTTGCTGTACCCTACCGAAGGTGCAGGAAAAAATCCCTCCCCCAGCGGTTCCTCTGTATATCCAATATCAATCGGGGCCAGTAAACTTACCTGTTCCTGGTATTCTATCGGTAAATGCCATGGATTTTCCTCACCGCCAATCGCCGGCTCATAGGCCGCTACTCCACTGCTTATAACTAAAGTGTCTTTATCAATAACCTTCTTTGTAGTATAAGTGTATTCTTTTCCATACCGGGACTCCCGCTGACCGGTCATTTTATTCCAGTTATCATAATAAGTCACGCTTTTCACACGATGCCCGCCACCATATTTTTTGAAATAAGGATTATTAAGCCTTACTACCGAACGCGTGAGATCAATACTCCTCACCCATCCGAGTGCCCTTACCGTTTCTTCATATGAGAGAACACTATTTATGATATTGGACGCCTGGCTTACCAATATTTTAACGGCATCGCCTCCGGTAAAACTGTCCCCATTATCGGAACCCGGATATGCTTTCGACGGAAGATTCAGTTTGAGGAACTGCGAAGCCACTTTTAATAAAGGACTAATAGGGCCTCCGTCATTACCGAGTTTATCGATACCCTTTAGTTTTACCCAAATCGTTTTACCGTTGTTAAAAAAGCCATACCCGGCTCCGGCATCCAACCTGGCATAGCAGGGAACATATTCATTTCCACTACCGAATTTATCTGTTGGCATTTTAACAGACAGGCGGAAGTATAATTTCTCTATCCCGTCAAGGTACCTGGAAAGCACTTCCGCATTGGATTTTACCGCATAAGGTACATTAATGGCAACATACATATAATCCCGTGCCGGGGTATATCCATATAGTTCATTTGTTACATCCGTGAGTGCTGTAGGTTTTGCGCCGCTGAAACCTGCGATGCTGCACATAGACATAGCACGTTTGTTTTGTACATATGCGTAGTCATCGCTTTCATAATTAATTTTGATACGTCCTCCGGCCGGAAGTAAGATCGAGTCAAGCGCCCAGGCTGCGGCATTGGCAGCCGCAACAGTACTATCCTGAACCGGGTATGGATAATCCGAGTTGCTGATGCCTCCGGGGTTCTGTGCAAAATCTTTATAATTACCCCATCCGTCATACTTTTTGGAAGAATAAGCCGGGTTCAATTTATTATAGTTGAATACATACGCATTCTTCCTGCCTTTTTCATTCCCATTATAGCTAAACCAGATCTTCTTTAATGTCAGTTTCCCATTGGCATTGGGTTTTCCGGTCATATCATTCACACCGGGGCAAAGCTCATAGGTATAATCAAAGTGGACTGATTTTATTGGCCTGGCGCGGGCACTGTCTTTTAAGAAATCAGCCTTGCTATACAAATCGATCTCTGTAAGACGTTTGGCGCCGCCATCGCTCTTATTCCCATTGGCGTCTATCTGCAGCAGGTCTTCCCGCTTATCCAATCTGAACACAGCAATCATATTTTTGGATTCAACAGAGTTGAGATACCATAATTCCTTCGCACCTGATACATAGCTGCCTTTATCATCCCTCTCATCTGTTTTCAACCCTTCGTTGTATGTCGCCTTTTCATTATACGGAATTTTCCATAGGAATGGATTGGCGATACCCGCCGTCTTCGTATAATTAAATCTGATCGCGTTACCCTGGTCATCATCTGTAATACCATTCCCGGTAAGATCGGTATAGTCAGGCGACAGAATACCAGTCAGCAGGTAGGAGTGGGCATAAGCAGGAACCATTTCCCCACTATAATAGCGATCTCGCCCTTTCTTATTATCAAGCCCATCATCTACCCCGGGAACATACCCTGTCAATCCCTCGGCAATATTTCCGTCGCTTTTATTTACAGAGAAAGTTGCTTCCTTCTGTCTTAAATTATATACCGGGATACCATAAACATATCTTCTGCCATCGGCATTCAGTACGTCTATCTCGGAAATATGATCCGCTTTGCGGAAAGCATTTATTCGCTTTTCATAAGATACCTGGTTCACCAAAAAGGAGTCTACATCTTTTTTCAGATAAAACTTGTTACCTGGAATCAGTTCATAGTCAGGATTGGGGCCTAATGCAGCGGACTGCCAATTCATAAATAATCTTGCGTCACGTCCGGCGTTGAAATATTTTACGCGGACGTCGTATTCCCGTCCTCCTTCTATATTTACTTTCACTACACTGGATCCGTTTTGCTGATAGTCCATATTACCGTATATGTATTCATCGTTCAGATAAAATTCATATCCGTCGTCTTTATCAAACCGGAAATAGTAAACACCCGACTGCGGAATCCGTAGTTTCCCGGAATAGATGCCGGAAAAATTCTCATTCAGGGTGATTTGTCCCGCCTGTTGTCCATTATTAAAAGACTGGTTATCCGGGAAATTAATCGCGGGTACTACCCTGTTAAATGCCCGGTCGGTAAAATATTTATCTGAGTAGTAGGTAGCCATTAAACCATCTCCGACACCTGTATACTCACTATTAAATTTTACGGTCCCTTTCTTCACCGGGTATTTATTCACCCCATAGCTTTCAATATACTTAGACAATCCTACTTCGCTGGCTTCCCGGGCAGTAAGATAGGTAATAACCTGTGTCCGTTTTTCACGCGCAGGCTTTACTGTATTAGCCGTATTCAGACTAATATCGCTCAGCGGTGACCCGCTTTTGAATGGAGTTAGTTTATTGGTAGTACTAATAATGCTACTGGTTTTACTAGCCTGAAATAACCTTGGCGTCACTATATTATCACCGCCTATTCCATCATAAAACGATTTTGAGTTGATGGTCATTTCAGATGGATTTCTGAAATACGCCGCTTCAAAAGCGTTATTCGTATTGCGAAATGATACCAGGTCAGCCAATGGGTTTTCATCTCGCCATGCGGCAGAGCGGGTGAAAGAACGTACGTTGGTAATGTCAACGCCAACGTGGGCCAAAGCACCGTATCCCACTTCACCGCCAAGACTAAGCGAGTTATCACGCGTCGTCATCTGATGATCAAAAACATATCCGATATCATTACGATAAGCCCTGAAATTGCCACCAGTTCCTTCACCGGAAATAGAAAACACATCGTAGGTATATGATGGTATTGCTATATTAGGTACAGCGGGTTTTTCACGGAAAACGATTTCTTTTTCGCGGTTAAAATCCAGTAAAGCAGTTTCGTTATTGGCTCCTGACTGGAAATTCAGATAACCGTATGCAGGTAAACTTAATCTCTTGTCCTTCGGTGCTATATATTGCCTGGCAACATAACCGCTCACAAATGCATTGGCGTAAATCGTATAAAATTCGCCTCCCAGTTTAAAGGCTACCGAAGTCATTTCATTGGTATAGGGAATATTTATAGTGGGTGTGTATCCGGGGAATGCGAAGGAAATACCGGCTCCGTCTCCACCTGATGTTCCCTGCATTTTGAATCTGCCTTCCTTATCGGTTAGATTCGTCTGTCTATATAGCGCAATCCCGGTTGACATCTGCAGCCCTTTTAAACCTCCTCGCGAATTATACGAGGTTCCTATTGAAACACTGCCCGCAAAGCCTCCATATTCGCTTGCCGTTTTACCTGCATACTGATATGAAAGCGTAGGGCTGAGCGTAACACCTTCCTGGGAGTTGTTGGAAAGTGATAATCCTGCAGTGAGCGGGCCACGATTTTTTCCACTCGAGGATATGCCCGCCGCAACGGTAGTTTCCATTCCCCATCCCCGGTAAGTATTCTTGAAAACCCCGAGGCTGGCAGACAAATCAATCGTCTTACCGGCTATCTTGGTGACCTTCCCGGCCAGCTCCAACCCTGCACCGATAGTTCCTCCCACCGTCTTATTTTCATTTATTGTCAGCTCTTTTGTGATAGAATCCTTCCCGTTAAAATCGTCCGGGATACCACGCAGGTTACGGCTAATAGTACCTGGATTAATATTCCACCCGAATCCTACCCAGCTGGCTTCCTGGTCCATACTTCCACCACTGTTATAACCGATGGTAATCGGGTATCCTCCAACATCCAATAATGGTACATTGTAAGTCATATCCCCCGTAAACAGATCTACCATGTCTACATTGCCGGCAGAGTGGAACGCCTGCATTTCCGGCTGGGTAGGGCCTCCAAAATCAGCATCTTCCTCCTTTAAACCGGTGGTTTTTAATGACCGTACGCTACTCTTGGTCTTTGTTATAGCGGCAACAGGTAATGGTGATACATATCCTTTGGGCGCCACTGACAGCGGATTACTCCGCGATAGCTTCTCTGGCTTAAAATGAGCATACACCGGAAGAGGAGCTCCAAACAGGTTTAATGGTATTATTATTTCAAGGTAAACAACAGCAAGCATCAGGCTTGCAAATATTTTCTTTCCTCTCGCAGCTAAGGCCAGTATCATGTAAAATATATTTGATAAAGTAAGGGATCTGTTAAGGTCAGGGATAATTTATGGCGCCGGGTGGTAAACAAATTTGATTTCCCAGTTCTCCGCCCGGCCGTTATGTAACCTGAACATATATAATTTTCCGGCAGACAAACGACTACCACGACTTAACGACAATTCGATCATATTGGTGCCTGGCTGCAGGGAGATATTTCCTTGCCGGACAATATGGTTGTCATTCTCCAGCGACATAATTTCATATTTTACCTGTTCATCTCCGGCATCATTTACATAGCTGCACTTCAGCGCATCGCCACAGTTGATGACATCATTACTATTTCTTTTCAATTGCACGTAGGCAGACAGATCTTCCTGCGCAACCATCCCGGATTGCTTCATGCGGAAAGTCCAGGTGTTGGTTTGTGCGGCAAACTGGCGGCCATTATTAGCGGTAACCATCCAGGCATAGGTAATGCCGGTGTCCAGCGCAGGCGCTCCTGCCGGGTAATTCATAAATGGCTGTCGCAAATTTGAGACGCGGTATACAGGTATGTTCACCTGTACTGCTTCTTCGGCAGATTGATCCACTCCCATTTCCACTAATACCAGGTCGTAATTAAGGTCATTAAACAAATTCAACGGCGCCGGTGGAATCCATGTAAATTGTGGCAATAATACATCCAGCAAAGCCTCATTCACCGGTGTATTCAACATAGGAGGACTTACAGGTTCCACGGTAAAATTGCGGCAATCCTCTGTTGCGGGATGGCCGGACTTATCACCACTCACTATTACGCTGTAACAAACGCTGTAATTTCCGGGCATTAACAATGCATTTTCCCGTCGGTCCGCCACAGATGATATGTACTCATAGGACACAGGGGCCAGGTCTTTCAGTTGAATCTGTTTGACGCCTGCAGGTAGCTCTATTTCATTAGAAAACCCTGTTAATACGCCCTGACCGGTGTTGGCTTCGGACAAGCGCATTATCACGCTCACTCTCACCGAACCAGGATACAGGTTGGTCAGCACCATATTCCACAGCTGCGATTGCTGTATAATGCCGGCTGGAGGCACCTGGGCCGCCATCACCACCTGGGCATGCAGTTTCATAGATGCAAGCAGACATAATAAAAAGCCTCCTGCCAATAGGGATCTGAACTTGTTCATATAATTAAAATATCCTTGTATAAGTTAATCTTCCTGTATTATTGGATACCAGCTGCCGGCCGCCACCTGGTAAATAAATTTTCTCTCCCCGCAGCTGGATCTCCCCTACGTGAGGAATATTTACCCTGGAATTGAGGCCATATCCCCACTGACGAATATGATACACTGTTTGCTCATTATATTTTAATGAACCACCGGTTTCCAGCCAGGGCAATGCCCTCCAGCTCACGTCTCCTGACAATCCGTACAAGGCATAGTCCTCTGTGATAGCAGCAGACGCCTGCGATCCCAACGTAAACTTTTTCAGGAAAACAGTATGGCTGGCCATGATGTTCCGACTATTAAAATAAACGAAGGCTGTATCGGTTTGCCTGTTATAAAACCGGGAATAGGTAAACATACTATTCATCATAATTCCCCTGTATTTATAAGTATGAGTGGCAGTACCAGTGAGCATATTAAAAAGCTGCTCTGTAAAATGGTTATCATTCAGTTTTACCAGCTGAGAAGATGGCTGATAACCAAGACTCACTACCGGCCAATGAGGTATTCGCAGAGATACCTGCAAACTTTTGAAAACCGTATTGCTTTCATAGTTGGACGGTTGGTAAAAAGTAGCGAACGTATTTTTCTGTATGGTACCTGTAACCAGCAGCTGTTGCCGGAAAAAAGGCTGCTCCGCCTGGATGCTCCAGGCCGTTTGGCGTGAACCGGTAGTATAAAGGCTGAAGGATTGAAAATCGCTTCCCATCAATTTATACATACTGCTCAACCGGGTTTTGCTGGTGTTGATCACCGTATTAAAAGAGGCGGTATAGGCTTCATTTGTATGTCCCGTAAAATTGAGCATACTATTAAAATTGGTTTCGCCATGAACTTTTCTTGCATTATATGGTAATGATGATTTTGCCGCTTCCGCCACCAGGTAAGTATTCTTTCCGAGCCGCCATTGCGCTTCCAATGCCAGGCCCATTAAATGGTTATCTACCGGCTCCTGCCCTTGTGGTAATGCATTAGCACCATATAACTGCTTCTTCCCCGTGTAATAGGTAAGAAAAACGTGATTATCTTCTTTCATACCTATACCAGCCCTTACCAGGTTTATATATTGTGGTGATCTGTTTTCCTTAACAATAAAATTCCGAAACCGATAATCTACTACCCCACTAGCCACCGCCAGATAATAAGAAGGGTTATACTCCACCTGCACACCGGTAATGCTTATATTCTTTGCCGTTAATTCAGAATAATCAGCCATTGTTCTGCCGATTCCAAAGCTTCGGATCGCCAGCAAAGTCCGAAACCCTTTGGGAAGAATACTATCAGGAAGATTCATGCCATCCAGGGCATCAGACAGCTCCCTGTTGTTCCTGCTATGCTGCAGTACATCCATCAGATTGGCTTTCTGCCGGTCTACCTTCTGTGCCAATACCTGGTATCGCTGTTGCACCTTATCTGAAATCCGTTGCAGTGAGTCAATTGTTTGTTTACCGGCTTCTGTTTTCGCTAAAAGATTATTGTATAGCGAATCTACATTACCAGGAACTGTTATATTCCCTGCTATTGAATCCCTTTGCCGTCTCAGGATCATCTCCCTCGCTTCAATCAACCGTTGTATATCGGAAGGCGTATTCACCACTGCCCTCAAAGCAGCTATTTTGTCGTCCAGCTTTTGCTTATAGGCACGAAGTGTATCCAGCTCATGTTGTTGTTTTATTTTTAAGGCTCCCCAGTTCCTGGCATTTGCTAACAATTGTTGCTTAAAATCACGGTTACTATAATACAACCTCGCTCCGGTAAGATTTCTGAACAACGACGAATTTCCGGCCTGGGTACTAAATGAAAAGCGAAGCGGGTACTTATTTCTAACGGTAATACTTAAATTGGTTTGTACAGTATGCTGATAAATATCTTTCTCGGTGTAGGGGGTATCGATATTTGACTGGTAATAATAATCATACATTACATTTCCATGTATAGCGAGGAAAGGCACATGTGTCACCGGCACATATGGAACCGGCTTTTTCCTCACCCAAACCCGTACTGCCTTAACATCTGCAGAATCGGGCCGGCCATAAAGTGCAACCGGTATCCTTATTAATTGTTTACAGCCACCATGAATATAAAAGTATCCGGTATCATTTATGTTGCGCTCTCCCATAGACAAACGCTGTCCCATGGCAATTTTCACCATTAGAAGTGTGACAACTAAAATACAAAGGGATATTTTCACAAAACGATTATTAAAAAAAGGTAACAACGTTGGTACAGCACATGATTGCTTTCTGTTACGGTTGCCGTATTTGCCCATGCGCCTCATCTATCCGGCCCGACGCCATAAAATGACTTAGCAATAAAAACAATACAGATTTACCTTAACAGAAGTTTCGGGGAAGACTCAAACCCCATTGCTAAATAACGAAGGTTCTACTTCCGGTATTAGCGGCCTTTCCAGTGGTATTGACGACAGTCTGCAAGAATTGTCATTTGAAACGCGACTCAAAAGGATTAACAATAAATATTCCATAGTACTTCACTTATACAGGGTTCTTAATTTTCCATTGTGACTCTTCAGGTAAAAAGAGATATTAATAACTATTACGGTTACACTAGAACAATGACAACACAACATCACTCTTACTCTTTCCAGAAATTGGCTGCAAGATATATCTACAAACAGACAATTTCTATAACACTTAGGTGTAATTTTAATTGATAATCAAAACTAACCACACCATACGCATTCTATCTGCGTAACAATAAATAACTTTTCAAATCCGCCAACTAATCAAGTGGCCCTCTTCGCTCATATCTTAAAATACACTTCCGTATTTTCTTTTCCGTCAATCCTGCTTTAAATTTCCATTACCATTAAAAACCATCCCCGCCTCCTCTATCAATGTCCGCATTAACACCCCAGCTTTTCTATGCTTTAATATCGGCGCTATTTGCCCACCCCAGAACAACACCATATCCCATTTCTCCTTATCCAATGCGGCTCTCCTTAAAGAAGACATAAACTGCGACTGTAACGGAAATGGCAATAACTGCGATTCCTTTCCCTGCAGGTCCTTTATCATTTGAGACGTTAGCCCTCGCCCAAGCCGGCCGGTAAAGGCCCTCATCAGCGTAGTATATTTCGCACGGTCAGAAAAAAGCATTTCGCGATGAACAGGCAATACATTGGATTCTTCACACGCGAGAAATGCCGTCCCCACCTGCACAGCATCGGCTCCCAAAGTCAAGGCAGCCGCAATACCGGCGCCCGTTGCTATTCCCCCGGCAGCAATAACAGGTATTTTCACTTTCTCCCTGATCAGCTGCAACAAAACGAACGTTCCGGTTACAGACGACTCCGCAGCGTCCAGGAACGACGGCCGGTGACCACCTGCTTCAAATCCCGATGCAACGATCATATCGGTTCCGGATGCTTCCAGGGCAATTGCTTCATCAAGAGTAGTGGCGGCGCCGATAGTGATGATACCCCGCCTGTGGCATTGCTCCACAACATCGGGCGACAACGTGCCAAACAGGTAACTGAATACCCTGGGCCGTAAGTCCAGTACCGTTTGCAACTGGTTCTCAAACCTGGACTGGAAGGGGCCTGGCGCTCCCGGTAAAGGAATGCCCATTTCATCAAAATAAGGCTTGAACAGTTTTGCTGTTTGTTCGTACCGCTCCTTTGAAATGGTTCCGCCGTTCCCGGGAATATCGGTATCCGAAACCCAGAGATTAAGATTGTAAGGTTTATTAGTAGCGGCTTTTATCTGCCGGTCTGTTTCTGCAATTTCATGGGGTGTATTGGTGTAAGCCCCATAACCGCCTAAGCCGCCGGCATTGGAAACTGCCGCCACGAGCGCCACAGCCGAAAGGTTTCCGCCAAATGGTCCTTGTAGAATCGGATACTCGATTCCCAACTGTACTGTCGCCCTGGTATTGTTCCACATGTTTGGAGATATTTGTTCTCCATACAAAGTAACAACAGGATTGGCGAAGATCAGGTGATCTGTATCACATTTTCAGGCTTACTAAATAGATGAAAGAAAGACGAAAAACAATACAAGCAAAAGTATAATGGCTAAAAAAGCAGGGATCAAACACTTCTTACTTATTATACACCGGACTCCTCTTCAACATATAAAACAGCGCATCATGATAAGACCCCTCATTATTTAAAAACGCAGTTCTCCTGTTGGTAAATATCTTTTCATTCCGCTGATTGAAAATCCCCAGTGTAACTTCATTCTCATACTGGTTTTCAACGGTAGTGCTGCTGGAGTTATCATGCCGTTTCTTATTGTCGTCATATTTGGTAGTCCCGGTATTGAAAGAGTTGACGCTTTCTTTTACGCTGCGGGATAAAGTACCCTGCAATACAAATTCTGCCCCTAATATCCTGCAAAGTTCATCATAGGTGTATCCTTTAATGGTATTGTTATCGATGCCTTTTTTATACAACAGGGCGTTAGTGGTGTTGGGGTCCTGGAACTTATACGGTCCGTTTCTTTTACTCAGGTACACATAAGTATCATTCTGTAACTTCTCCCCTTTTTCATTGACCTGTTGCAGCGGCTCATTTACGGCGATATACTTAAACGGCAGGATAGCTACCAAACCAGGTTCAATGGGACGGCCATTGTCAACAGGCTCCCGGCCGGTGTTACCGGCGGGAGCGCTGATCACTTCTACCCTTCCGCTGGAAAAGGTAATTTTACTGATATCCGACTTGTTCAGGTCATATACAAGCGTTTCCCCGCTATGAATAAATTTAATGGTAGTTGCCTGCATCGCGGTGATCTTACCATGCTTTTCTTCTCCGTTCAGCATAAGTATTACATCCTCTTTTGCAGGGGATGTTTTGCCTGTTTGCGCCTGCAAAAAAGAAGCGCCGCTTAACAATACCAATAAAACAGCCATTAAAAATTTCATTGCCTGGGTCATCATAAAAATTATTTTATTTTTTTTCTGTTTTAACGCGTTGCTGTTCTGCCGTTGCACCGCTTTCACGTTTATCTGTTGCCTCTTTCTTATCGTTTTTATTAAAGCGATAGGTGAACGCCAGTTTCAACACCTGTGATTGCCATTGTCCGCGGATATGAATATCAATGTTCTGATATCGGCTAATAGCATTGTAGCGGTTCCATCCAAAAATATCAGAGGCGCTCAAACGGATGGTGCCCTGTTTGCCCAGGATATCTTTCTGTACGCCTGCATGCAGCGTGCCTATGGGCTGCTGCAGGAAGGTGCCGTCTATGCTCCGGGAAGACCAGGTCCCCATGAACTGCAGCCCCCATCCATCTTTCAGCTTCACCTGCTGCATCAGCTGGCCTGTAAACACGCCTGCTTTCAGCTGAAAGGGTTCATTGTTGATCATACCTGAATAATCATAATGATTATAATCAATGTAGATAACGGTCGTTAAATTATCGTTGATCGGTAGCTGTGCATTGATATTGGCACCGAGTACTTTCCGGGTATTCAGGTTCTCCGGCCGCTGATACGTTTCATTCCTGGCGGCGTCCTGCAATATTACTTCCTGGATAATATCTGTTGTCCGGTTATACAACAGCGTGGTAGTTAATGCTCCTTCCCAGATACTATAGCTCAGCTCTACGTTGTGGCTGTATTGCGGCTTCAGGTATGGATTCCCTTCATCGTAAGTATATTGGTCCAGGTAAAAACGGAATGGATTCATACTACGGTAGTCCGGCCTTTCTATCCTGCGTCCGTAAGTGAGTGTCACTTTGCTTTCCTTATCTACGTCGTAGGCCAGGAAAGCGGTGGGGAAGAATTGCAGATAGCTGCGGGAAAATGTTTGCCCGTTACTTTTTTGTTCTCCTTTCAGCCAGGTTTGTTCTGCCCGAAGCCCCGCCTGAAATTCCCAGTGATTGAGTTTATGACGGAGATTCAGATAGGCCGCATTGATATTTTCTTTATAAAGAAAATGATTACTCAGGGTATCATTCTTTATCCAACCGCCAGGCGCGCCATCGTAATACTGCGCGTTATTATCGGTGTTTACAAAGGAGGATTTCGCTCCGAGTTCCAGCCGCGTGTTGTCAGAAAACGGGTGGGTATAATCTGCTTTCAGGCTGTAGATATTAATTTTCCCTGGCAGATCTGCCAGGAAGAGCTTATGTGGCGCGGCTTCGCTGCTGTCGGGTTTATAATAACGATTATCAAAATACTGCTCGCTGGTGCTGTTGTAAGATAAATAATCAGCATTTATCAGCAGTTCATGCTCTGCCGCATCAAATACATGTTTCAGGCTAACATTCGCTTCTATATTATCCCATTTACCTTTTGTGGTAGCTGGTGCGTCTACCCTGGTGGTCATCACACCTTCACCTGTTTTCAATAAGGTATTATTGGTGCTAAACGACTCTGAAGGATTATGGAATCCGCCCAATGCTACACCTACAGTAGTTTTAGCGCTGGCATAGTAATCAAGCCCCAGTTTCCCGGTGATACTTTGTCCGGTTGTTTTGGTGTAAGTATGCTGGTCGTAAATACTGGATATTTCCTTACCACCGGTCCGGAAATTGCGGATAATATAATAGTCTTCAAAGCTCTTCCGGTAGCTATAACCGGCATTGCCATAGAAATTGATGTGTTTGTTGCTATAATTAAAATTGAGGTTCTGCGTAGTGCCAGGATATCTTCCCTGCAGGGCTGTAATAACGATGTTTCCATTGAAGCCACCGGTTTTCAGCTTCTTTCTTTTAATATTAATAACCCCATTACCGGCGGCATCATACTTTGCCGGCGGGTTAGACATGATCTCTATCTGGTCCAGTTGTGAAGCGGGCATATTCCGCAGGAAGGCGGTCAGCTCACCACCGGAGAGATAAGCGGGTCTGTCGTCGATCATTACCTTTACCCCTTGTTTGCCTTTTATGGAGATGTTACCATTTTTATCGACCAACACACCGGGCAGTTTTTCCATTACTTCCATAGCGCTGCCGCCCGCGGCCATAATAGATGATTCCACATTTACCACGGTACGATCCAACTGTTGCTCTATAAACGGCTTTTTAGCTGCTACCGTTACTCCTTTCAGGTTATTGGCGTCTGTTTGCAGGACAGCGCTTTCCAACGGCACCTGTAACTGATCCAGGCTAAAAACGGGGCTATTCCACTCTTTGTATCCTATGTAGGTCACGGTAATAAAATAACTGCTGAAAGGAATATTCTCCAGCTGCCAGCTACCAGTGGTATCAGATAATGCCACCTTTACCAGGGAAGAATCTGTTGCCTTTTTAAGCAGTACGGTGGCAGCTACAACAGGTTGTTGTGCTTCATCACGAATCCGGCCGGTTACTTTACCGGTTTGCGCTTTCGCGGCTGCTGATAAAATCAGCAAAACCAGCAGCAGCATCCATTGTTTTGTCGGGCAATTCCGGGAACTGGATCTCATAATAGTATTTTCAATAATGGTATACATCTTATAAAAGTATTATTGTCAGCTATGCTGCGGGGTTAACGCCGTGTCACGGATGAGCATAGCTATTTTTTGAAATTGATGAAGAATAAAGAAATGATTGCCCGGATAACGCAGCACACGGATCTCTCTTTCTGTTTCCTGGGCCCACCCGGCTACCTGGCTGGGAGTGATTTCTTCCGCAGCCCCGGTGATAACGGTAATACCGGCGTTATACCTTTCCAACGACTGGTACTGATAATTTTCCAGGGCCTTCATATCTTCCCGGATTACCGGCAGAAAAAATTCCATCAGGTCCAGATCTGCCAGCAAAACGTCGGGCATCCCACCCATACGTTTCAATTCTCCCATCAGCTGATCATCAGGTAAAAGATGCAGCTGCCGGCGCTGATCATTAAAAACAGGCGCGGCACAACCGGTAACAAAGAAATGTAAAGGAAGCGCTTTCCATTCCTTCTTCAGCCGGTGTATCAACAGGTTGCCCAGTACGGCGCCCATAGAATGGCCGTACACCAGGTAGGGAGATCTTATATGCGGCAATAGCTGCTGGTAAAGATCATCAACCATGGCATGCATATCAGATAACAACGGATCTGCAATTCTCTTACCACGGCCCGGCAACTCCAATGTAACCATATCTATATGCCTGCCTAAAAAAGGCTGCAGGTCACGGAAAGAGTAACTATTCCCACCCGCATACGGGATACATATCAGTTTGGTTTTCTGTAACATCTCAGGTACATTTTTGACGTTATTTTTCTATTTAGCATAGTGCAGGTCACTGGCTGCATTTACGAGTGTGTCACTGACAATATTGCCATAATCGAATTTTATTAATCTCTCCCCGCAATTAAAATAGGTGTCATCATGTGTTACCACGATCACCGTTTTACCCATCTGTTTTAATTCAGGAATAATTTTCTTGTAGAAGTAAGCCCTGAACACGGGATCCTGTTCTGCAGCCCACTCATCGAGTACAATTACATCTTTGTTCTCGAGCATAATATAGATCAGCGCCAGCCGCTTCTGCTGTCCCTTCGATAAATCAGCCCTGATGGATTTCTTTTCGTTGTCGAAGGTGACGATATTGTCCAACTCCATTTTGCGGAGCCAGAACATCAACCGCTCATTATCCGGTTCCAGCTCCAGGCCATCATAGTTTTCGTTAAAAAGCCCGCTGTCCGTGAATATGGCGGCAATACGGTTACGATAACCAGGATATGTTTTTTCCGTTATCACCCGGCCGTTCAATGCAATAGTGCCGCTATGCGGTACATATAATCCTGTGAGCAGGTTCACGAAAGTACTTTTACCACTGCCATTACCACCGGTAATAAAAATGCTTTCTCCTTTTTTTATATCGAGGGTAAGCGGTTTTAAACGGAAGGTTTCTGCCCTTCTTTCATCATAGTATTCAAACGTAACATTTTCGAAACGTATGCCCTGGAATTCACCGCTGGTAGCAGCCAGATCGCCATGCCCGATAGCGATGGCCCTGGAGGCATTGATCTTATCATGGAATTGCTCCAGCCGGTCTACCGCAATCTGCATCTGCGTAAATTCACTGATGCGGGCCACTACAATGCCTACCGGCCCCATCAGGTACAGCAGCGTTACTACAAACTGGTTGTTTACCACGTTGGTCATGTGCAGGATCACCGGCAACAGGAACACGATAATACCGATCAACAGGTACCATAAATAATTTCCCATCAGCTCATTGCCCATAAATTTGATGAGGGTTTTGATGGTCAACTCTTTTACCCGGTTGCGGTTTTGTGAAATATAATTATGGAAGATGTTATCGCTTCTCGTGATACTCATTTTCACATCTTTAAATCCCCGCAGAAAGTCATTGACATTCTGCTGGTATACGTTTGCCAGATCGCGTACGGTATTCAGATCCCGGCTGATAGACAAATTCCTGATGAAGTATACAACCGCCAGCGAAGTAAGTACCCCCAGGATCAGCAAGGCGCTCAGCCAATTGGTATAAAACAGATAGCCCAATCCGATAGACACCATAACGATGGAGTTGAACACTTCTATAAATACATTGGGGAAACGCTGCAGCGTAGTTACATCGGCAGTGGCAGTACGTACTTTTTCTTCTCCCAGTTTTATATATTCTTCATAATCGGCAAAACGCAGTTTTTCAAAAACAGACAGTCCCAGGTCATTACCCAGTTCATAGGTAAGCCGGATCGTGTAGGATTGAAATGCCCTGGCCGTAAAGAAAGAAACAAGGATCAGCACCGTATATATCTGCCAGTCATATCCCTGTACAAATGGAAGGGAAGTGCCCGCAATCCGGCTATTGATCAGCAACAGCAGCCCGGTGGACCATACGCTGTTAATGAGTCCAAGCAATAACAACAGGACATAAAACATCTTCGATTTTTTCTGAAGCAAACTTATTAGTCTCATACAATCCCGGGTTCTAAAAATTAGTTGAATAATACATATCAAAAAGAAATGCTGCCCCGCGCCAGCGCGCGGAGGCAGCGTATTCCGCCTAGTGTGATAACTGTTCGCTGAGGTATTGCGCCAATGCTATGGCGTTTTCCCCTGTTAACATAGCGTGGTGATCGCCCGGTGCGGTAAACAGCGCTACTGTTTTTCCATGAGCGTCCCATCCGAGTTCGTTTGGTTTCTCAGGCCATTTGGAAGAAGCAGCTTTTACAATATGGAGCTCCGCCTTCGCCTGTCCTTCCACCTGGTAGCTGTTCAGCACCTCCACATTACTCACCTTGATATCGGTTAACCGCATGATAAAGTCCACATGCGCCTGCTTATCCTCACTCATCTTTCCTTTCAGGTAGCTGGAAATAAACGGTACTACCGCGGTCACCTCCAATGGCAACACCAGTTGTTTTAATTCCGTTACCCATGCTGGTGGTGCAGTAGTGATCACGTTATTCTCTTCCAGCACTTCTACTACGGCCTGGTAGTAAATCTCCTGGTAGCTAAGCGTACCGCCGTTCAGCACATCTATATGCCCCGGGTGTGCATATGCATCCAGTATAGCGGCAAAAGCAACCGTTTCTCCCGCAGCTTCCAGCTGTTTCGTCATTTCATACAATACATACCCGCCAAAGGAATGCGCCACGAGGCGATACGGACCAGCGGGTTGCTGTTCTTTCATCCAGCGGATATTTTGTGCAGCGATAGCAGCCATACTGTAAAGCGGTCTTTCACCTTCAAATACACCCGGCATTTGTATACCATATACAGTGGCGCTATCAGCCAATGCTTTAGCCACTTCATCATAACCATCACTCAAACCATCTTGTCCGGGTATAATGAATACAGTGGTTTCCTGCTTACTCTTATTTAGCGGTATAACATGACGTTCTCCGCTGGCCGCGGTTTGTTCACCGGCATCCGATGTTAACAGGCTGGCGGCCAATCCTGCAATGGTAGGTGCATCGAAGATATTGGTAAGGGCTATTTCCTTACCCAGCTTTTTACGGATAGCGGCTATCAGGCGAATAGATAACAGGGAATGACCACCTAATGCAAAGAAGTCGTCATGAATACCTACCTGGTCGAGTTCCAGTAACTGCTGCCAGATCTCTGCCAGCGCGGCTTCCGTTTCATTACGGGGAGGCGTATACGCAGTTTCCGATAGTGTACCGGCGTCCGGATCAGGTAATGCTTTCCTATCTACTTTACCATTAGGCGTTACCGGTATCTTATCAATTTTTACAAATTGAGATGGCACCATATAATCCGGGAGTTTACCTTCCAGGTAGGCGCTGATCGCCTGCCGGTCGAATGTGCCATCCGGTAAGATGTAAGCGATCAGCGACTTGTTATCAGTAGCGCCTTTCGCTACTACTACCGCCTGGCTTACACCTTCAAACTGCTCCAGCGCATTTTCAATTTCACCCAGCTCTATGCGATAACCGCGTATTTTCACCTGGTCATCTATTCGTCCCAGGTATTCAATACTGCCATCGGGTAACCAGCGACCAAGGTCCCCTGTTCTGTACAAGCGCGCTTCCGCCTTGCCACCAAACTGGTCCGGTATAAATTTCTCTGCGGTCAGCTCTGGACGATACAGGTAGCCACGCGCCACGCCTTCACCACCGGAACAGATTTCACCGGTTACACCTACCGGGCACAGTTCCCCGTGCTGATCCAGTATATATACCTGTACCTGCCCGATAGGACTTCCTATCACAATGGTATCGCCGCGAAGCGGATCATCGGTCAAACTGGTACAAACGGTGTTCTCCGTAGGGCCGTAGGCGTTAATAACCCGTATGCCTTTCGACTGGAAGTATTTGGCATCTTCCCGGTTCAATGGTTCTCCTGCAGAAACAATTGTTTTGATGGAGCCCAACTCTTCGCGGATAGTGTGTTGGTAGGAAGGTGGCAGTACCACCAATTCTACCTGTTGCTTCCGCACCATATCGCCGAATTTATCGGCTGCCAGCAGGTCTTCTTTCCGGGGGAGTACCAGGCAACCGCCACTTAACAGGGTATTAAAGATCTCGTAACAGGATGCATCAAAGCCGAAAGCTGCAAACTGCAATGTTCTGATACCAGGTAATAATTTTAGGGATGCTGCCTGACTGAATGCCAGGTTTACCACACTTTTGTGTTCAATCATTACGCCCTTGGGGTTGCCTGTACTGCCGGATGTATAAATAACATATGCGAGGTGATGCGGTGCAGGTGCAACTGCCGGCGCCTGTGTTGGCTGCTGATTGATCGTTCTGCGCTCTGCATCAATTCTGATAATTTGAATGTCTGCCGGAATATCCAGTTCAGCTATCAGCGCATGACTGCTGATCAGCATCGTAGCACGGCTGTCTTGCAACAGGTAAGTAATCCTGGCCGACGGGTAAGAAGGATCTATAGGAAGATAGGCCCCTCCTGCTTTCAGGATACCTAAAATCGCAATGATCATTTCCGGTGAACGTTCCAGGCAA
>Ga0209436_100359_pt1 | contig 20620 bp, 19 predicted proteins | sample AraplaF_Cvi_mTSA_FD_184263 | JGI IMG/M metagenome (GOLD analysis project Ga0209436, IMG submission 184263) | Arabidopsis root microbial communities from the University of North Carolina, USA - plate scrape MF_Cvi_mTSA (SPAdes) (version 2) | ecosystem: Host-associated > Plants > Roots > Endosphere...
CATCCATTTGCGAGGCGCTCAAGTGTCTGGGTAAGCCAGGCTTGCGGATCGACGGCATTCATCTTTGCTGTCTGCAGGAGTGTCGCGATCGTAGCCCAGGTCCTGCCGCCGCCGTCGCTGCCAGCGAAGAGGCTATTTTTTCTGGTGATGGCCTGGGGTCTGATAGCTCGCTCGACAATGTTGGAGTCGAGCTCGACACGGCCGTCGGTCAGGAAGCGCTCGAATATGTCGCGACGCGATATGGCATACCGGAGAGCTTCGGCGAGTTTGGATTTTCCCGACACCCGCGGCAAAGTTGCCTGCCAGAGTGTGAAGAGGTCACGGACGATCGCCGCCGAACTTTCCTGACGCGCTGCGACACGAGCTTCGGGACTTTGGCCGCGGACGGTTTCTTCGATTTCCCAGAGCCTCGCCATACGCTCGACCGTCTCTGTGGCGACCTTCGAGCTCTTCGCCGCGTGCAATTCGTAGAACTTCCGCCGGCTATGTGACCAGCAGCCAGCCAGGACAACGCCGTCGTTGCCTCCATCCTTGCGGACAAGCTTGCTGTAAGCACCATACCCGTCAACCTGCAGGATGCCGCGATAGCCGCTCAGATGTCGTGCGACGCACTCGGTCGCTCGACTGTCTTCAAAGCGATAGGCCACCAACGGCGGACCGCTGCCTCCGAAAGTGCGGTCATCCCTGGCGTAAGCCCATAGCCATGCTGTCTTTGCCGACCCGGACCCAGGCGCAAGTGTCGGCAAGGTCGTTTCATCGGCAAAGATCCGCTCCGCCTTCTTGATCTCGTTCAGGATGTAATCGGCAAGGATGTCGAGTTCGAACCCCAACTTGCCCATCCATTGGGCCATGAGCTTGCGGTCAAGTTCGACCTTGTCACGCGCGTAGATCGCTTCCTGGCGATAAAGCGGAAGGCCATCGGCATATTTGGAGACCGCGATCTGGGCCAGAAGTGCTTCTGTTGGAATGCCGCCTTCGATGATGTGTGCGGGAGCCGCGGCCTGGATGACGCCGTCCTCGTTCCTAAAGGCGTACTTGGGACGACGCGTGACGATAACACGGAACCTGGCTGCGACGACATCGAGCCGTTCGGAGACGTCTTCTCCGATCAGGATCTTCTGCTTGCCCGCATGCTCCGGCAACTCTTCCGGCTCGATCACAATCTCGACGCGCTCAAGATGCGGCGCGAAGCCCTTGCGTGGCCGTGGTGCACGCTTGCCGTCCGCATTCCCGCGGCCCTTCGTGACCTGGGCCTTTATCGCCGCAATGCCGGTCTCGATCTCCTCGAAGACAAAGGCATGCTGCTCGTCATCGACCGGGGACGCCAGCTTTTCCGAACGCCGTCCAAAGCGGGCCCGATCAAAAGCCTTCAGGATTTGCGTCAGCCGCTCGATGCGTTCGTCGGCGTCAGCGTTCCGGGCCTCGAGGTCATCAACCTGCTTTTCCAAAGCCTCGACGCGGGCTGCCTTTTCGGCCATGGCGAGAACCATAGCTTTCAGGGCCTCTACATCATCCGGGAGCTCGATCTCGGGTCGCGTCATGGGTCAGATCAGAGCATATTTTGCCGTGATCCGCCCGCGGTTTCAGGCACCTGATTCACTTCGCCGCAGTGGTTTTACCCAACAATCTCGGGAGGCTTGACTGGCGTCGACCGCACCCGCTTCCAGTCCATACCATCCACCAAAGCCAGAAGCTGGGCATGATTCAGCTGGACGCGGCTGTGGCCGATACGTGGCCAGCAGAACTGAGCTTTCTCTAGCCGTTTGGCATAAAGGCAGACGCCCGAGCCATCCCACCATACGATCTTGATCCGGTCTGCTCGTTTCGCCCGAAAGACATAGAGCGCTCCGTTGAACGGATCACTGCCAGCATCCCGCACCAGCGAAAGCAGGCTGTCCGGCCCCTTGCGGAAGTCGATCGGATGGCTCGCAAGGAAGACCTTCACGCCTGACGGGATCATGCCGAGCGTACCGCTCGGATAACGCGCTGCAAATGCGCCTCGTCGATCTCAGCACCGGCCCGGATTACAACGTCGCCGATGACCACCTCGACGACAGAGCTGACCCCGATCATCGATCTCTGTCCACTTTCAGCCGACGCCACATGGTCCGGCTCGCTCTCGTTCAGAAGGTCTCGCCGCCACCGGTAGAGTTGAGAGGGCGTAATCCCGATCCGTCGTGCGATCGCCGAGATATTCACTCCAGGCCGGCAAGCCTCCTCAACGGCCTCCACCTTAAATTCGTCAGACCAGAAACGTCGCAACTGGCGGGGAGAACCCTCAAGTCGATCCGTTACCGCCTCAATCATATGGATCATTCTAGGGCTAGCCGTAGGCGTAGACATAGATCCTCACAGTCAGAGAAATCAGATGCCTGCCATAGCGTGACGTCCATCACCCCTGCCAGATGGGGTCTCCTTGTCGCTTACGAAGCAGTTGTAGACATAAAGCATGATGACCGATGGCAGGGTCTCTGCTGCAGCGAGGCCTTTACCATCAACGTAGTAGCTAAATAGCGCAACCGCGGCGGTAGCCAGGATAGCTTCCACAAGACCTCGCATCCCTTCCAGGCCGCCAAAGAATCGTCCCTGTTCATGGGGTCGAGCTAGGATTTTAACGCCCTTCAGGAGCGCCGCCCAGAAAGTCAGGCCGGATGAAATGCCCCAGCCAAGAAATATCCAATACAGGGCCGACTTATCTGGAATGCTGGCATACCAAAGACCCAGAATGCCGGTGGCCATCATCGAGAAGGTCAAGAGCAGGCGCGGTGATACGCGGTCCGCCAACCAGCCGCTTGGCAGATAGGTGAGCAGAAACATCGTCCCGAGCATCGAGTAATAGGTGCCAAGTTCGGAACTGGAGATGTGGAAGGTTTCGAGAATTGTCGTTTCGAAGTTCTGGCGAAGATAAATCAGCGGATAGATTGAGCCCGCCGCGAGCAGCAGGATGAAAAATTGAAAATAGCGCTGGAGGCCAGACTGGTGCGGTTGCGCATTGCCGATGCCTGTGGCCGGACTGAATTTAGCCATCGCCTTAACTCCTCCCAAGAGTGTGAAGCTGTGAAACCGTGCGGTTAGTGAGATGGGGTGAAATAGTAGGTCGCCCGCCAAGGCGGGCTTAGGCTTAAACGCGGATGGCGCTACGAACCTTCAGTTCCTGGTAGTCCTCGAGCCCGAAGATCCCACCTTCGCGGCCATTGCCCGATTGCTTGTAGCCGCCAAAGGGAGAGCCGTAGTTCGTGGCCTGGCCATTTACTGTCACGGTGCCCGCGCGAAGGGCGTCAGCAACGCGCTCAGCCCGAGCCACGTTCCCGGTTTGCAGATAAGCGGCTAGGCCAAAATCGCTGTCGTTTGCGATGGCGATAGCCTCGGCTTCGGTGTCGAAGGGAATGATAACTAGAACCGGACCGAAGATTTCTTCGCGCGCAATCCGCATCTCGTTGGTTACGTCTGCAAAGACTGTGGGTTTCACAAAGCACCCCTTTTCCAGCCCTTCGGGCTTGCCAGTCCCCCCCGCCAAAAGGCGCGCACCTTCGTCGATACCCATCTTGATCATGGTCTGCACACGGTCGAACTGCAGTTGGTTGAACAAGGGGCCAATATGGTCGCCGGGCTTGGCGGGATCGTCGACCATTTGCGTCTCTGCAACCATTTTTGCAATTTCGAGAACGCGATCGTAGACGCTTCGTTCGACCAGCATCCGAGTGGGTGCGTTGCACGACTGTCCCGTATTATAGAAGCAATGGGCAACCGATGCGGCAACACGGGTTTCCAGATCGGCGTCGGCAAAGACCAAGTTCGGGGATTTGCCGCCCAGTTCCAGCGTCACTCGCTTGACCGTATCGGCGGCGTCCTTTGAAACTGCGATGCCCGCGCGTGTGGATCCCGTGAATGACATCATCGCGATATCACGATGGCGCGACATCGCACTGCCCACCTCTTGTCCATCGCCGAAGACGAGATTGAACGCGCCCGCCGGATAGCCTGCCTCGTGCACGATCTCCGCGAACAGCGCCGCTGACAGGGGCGCATATTCTGACGGCTTAAGCACACAGGTCGCCCCCGTGGCAAAGGCGGGTACGACTTTCAGCGCTATTTGGCTGATCGGCCAGTTCCATGGAGTAATCAGCCCGCAAACCCCGATTGGTTCACGAAGCAGCGTATCACCATTGGCTAAGATCTCGCGCTCGGCCTGGCCTTTCAGTGCGGCGATAAACGCCTCGATATGTTCGACGCCGCAAAAAGCCTGTTGTTCTCGCGCCATGCTAATCGGCGCGCCCATTTCCGTGCTTATCGCCTGCGCCACTTCCTCCAGCCGAGAGGAAAATACCGCTTTCAACCGCTCCAGCAGAGCAATCCGTTCTTCTTTGTTTGTCTTCGAAAAAGTGTCGAACGCAAGCTTTGCCGCTGCCACTGCTGCATCGACATCGCGGCTGTCGCCTAAAATCACCTGACCAACAACTTCGCTGTTGGCGGGGTTTGTGATGGCAAGCGGTGTGCCTGATACGGGCGCGACCCAGGCGCCGCCAATATAGAATTTGTCCAGCTTCTTCATAGATCTCTCATTCCGTTTGGATGCAGGTCAGGGCGCGACCGGTTCGGTGATTAGGTTGAGGTGCAGTTCGGACCCCGTATAGGGACTTTGGGCGATCGCCTCGTCGTTCAGCGTCACGCCGAGACCCGGAGCCGTGGGCGGAATAACGAAGCCGTTTTCCCAAACGATCGGCTCGTTTAGAAACCGCATAAAAGGACCGTCGAAGCGGCCGATCGATTCCAGGATCAGGAAATTCGGGCTGCATGTCGCGATCTGGATGTTGGCGGCCGCCACAACCGGCCCGCAGTAAAGATGCGGCGCGATCTGCGCCGATCGCGTCTCCGCCATCCCGGCGATCTTTTTCGCTTCAAGCATGCCGCCGACACGACCGAGGTTCATTTGCAGGATCGAGGCAGCGCCCGCCTCCAGCAGGCGCGCAAATTCGTGCTTCGTCGTCAACCGCTCTCCTGCTGCGACGGGGATCGAGGTAAAGCGTGCCACCTCGGCCATGTCGGCGGGATTTTCCGGCGGGATGGGTTCCTCGAACCAGAGCGGATCGTAGGCTTCCAGTCGCCGTGCCAGGCGTTTGGCGCCGGAAACGGTGAACTGCCCATGGGTGCCGAACAGAAGGTCGGCCCTGTTGCCGACGGCTTGCCGGATGCGTTTGCAGAAAGCTTCCGACCGCCACAAATCTTCCATGCGGGGCTGATGACCGTCATAGATCGTATAAGGGCCGGCCGGATCGAACTTGACGGCCGTGAAGCCCTCTTCAACGGCGGAAGCGGCCACTTCGGCGGCGATATCCGGATCGTTATAGACGTTGGGAAGGCTCGGATCGGGATAGACGTCACCATGGGGGGGATAAAGATAGGTGTAGCTGCGCAGCCGCTCGTGAACCTTGCCGCCAAGCAATTGATAGACAGGCTGGTCGGCGGCCTTGCCTACGATATCCCAGCAGGCCATTTCGAGGCCACTCAGGACGCCCATCACGGTCACGTCGGGGCGCATCGTGAAGCCGGCGCCATAGCATCTGCGCCACATCCGCTCGATATGATGTGGATCGCTGCCTTCGAACTGGCGGCTGAACATGTCGACAGCCATCGCCGCGCAAAGGTCCGGACCGAAGGTGGCGTTGTAGATTTCGCCAACCCCGCTGATACCACAGGCGGTGGTCAGGCGGACGAAGATGAAATACCGGCCGCCGTGTCGCGGCGGCGGGTTGGCGACAACGAAAGTCTCTATCCGATCAAGCTTCATGAACTGGGCCCTTTGCGATCACGCATCTTGTAAAATCAGCTCGGCAGCTCGCGCAGCCAACATGATGGTTGGACCATTGGTGTTGCCGGACGTGACATTGGGAAAGGCCGACGCATCGACAACGCGAAGCCCCTTCATCCCATGAACACGCAAGCGTGCGTCCAAAACGGAATCGCTCGAATCCTGGCCCATCCGGCACGTGCAACTTGGATGGAAAACTGTGCCCGCGCGACTACGAAAGTTCTCCAGTAGCGCAGCATCGTCCATGGTGGAGATGTCGGGCTGAAGTGGTTCCTTGGTCACTGCGCGGATAGCTTTTGTCTGAGCCAATTGCTTAAGAAGGCGGCTGGCCTTGATCACCGTTTCGCAATCCTCAGTGGTAGCGAGCGAATTGGGCTGGATCAGCGGCGGGTCCGCGGGATTGGCCGACGCAATTGTCACCTGACCCCGGCTGGTTGGGCGGCTGGGTTGGACGCATAGGAGAAACCCCGGAGCAGGATCCACGGCCACCGCGCCTGAAGTGTGTGTAATGTAAGACATCGGATTGCAGTACACCTGCACATCGGGAACTTCCGATTCCGGCGATGAGCGGACGTACCCGCTAATCTGATTTACAGGTATACTCAGCGGTCCCTTGCGCGTCAGGATGTAGCGGAGCCCGGCCAACATCCTGCCAAGTCCGGTGCCCAAAGTGTTGTTCAATGTAGGCTCAGTCGCGCGATAGTATTGTGAAACCGCCAAATGATCTTGCAAGCCTTGGCCGACTTCGGGCAGTTCATGCAAAACCGTAATGCCATGCGCCTCCAGCAGTGCCGCCGGGCCAATTCCTGACAATTGAAGAATCTGGGGAGAATTTATGGCGCCCGCGGATAAGATTACCTCCTTGTTCGCCCCCACGATATGTTGGACGCCGCCAGAGCGGAACTGGACGCCGGCTGCACGCCCATTTTCAAGGATGAGCTTTTCGACGAATGCCCGCGAGATGACGCGCAGGTTTGATCGCTTCATTGCAGGCCGAAGGAATGCGTCCGCAGCCGACCAGCGTCGACCGTTGCGAACCGTGCTGCGCATGCGCATGAGCCCTTCGGCATCCTCACCGTTCAGGTTGCGGGCGACCGTCCACCCCATTTCACGAGCGGCATCCAGGAAGTTCCGCACAAAAGGGTGCATACCCGCACTGACGTCGCTCACCACCAAAGGCCCGCTACCCTTTTCGACAGCACCCTCGACCTGGCATTCTAGCGCTTCATAGGTTTTTCGGACGGCCTCCCAGTTCCATCCAGTCGCACCTGCGCGCTCCCAATCGTCAAAGTCATGCGGCAATCCCCGCAAATAGGCCATCGCATTGATTGAGCTTGACCCCCCGATCACCCGGCCACGTGGCCAATATGCCTGCCGCCCATTCAGTCCGGGGTCGGGCTCAGTCGTGTAACCCCAGTTCACCGCCCGATCGGAAAAGGTCTTCGCATATCCCAACGGGACCTTGATCCAGAATCGCGCGTCGCTGCCTCCGGCTTCGATCAGCAACACCTTGTGACGAGGGTTTTCACTCAGCTTGTTCGCCAAGACGCAGCCCGCGGATCCAGCGCCTACGATGATGTAGTCAAATCGAGCTTCATTCATCGCCGGATCAGCCTCCCAACTGACATGTGGACATACGCGGTTATGGGGGAGGTCTATCGCAGCCCTGGACTTACAACACAAACAATGCTTTCTTAAGCAAAGGCATCATTTTCATTGTAGGTATAGTATGGCTAGGCTACCCCATGTCACGTGGCTCCACAGTTTCGAAGCAGCGGCTCGACATGCCAGCTTCTCGGCAGCAGCAGAAGAATTGGGGATGACCCCTGCAGCAGTTAGCCAGCAAATACGACTTCTGGAGCGCAAGCTCGGCACAGAATTGTTCGTGAGGCTTCCGCGGGGTGTGACCCTGACGGACACTGGAAAAGCATACGCCCAGCCCATCCGGCGATCTTTCGCAGACATGATGTCGGCCACTAACAGCCTGTTTCGAAATTCAACGATGCGGACAGTGCGCGTGCGCGCTTCCATCTCGTTTGCAGGGCTTGTGATTGCGCCGCGTATTGCTGAATTCTATGCGCTGCATCCCGACATTTCAGTCCAGTTGACGTCCTTTGTCTGGGCGGACAAGTTCGACGATGATCCCGCCGACATCGATATTCGTTATGGCACAGGGGATTGGGACGATGGCACCGTGCAGCATCTCGGCCATGAATACGCAATCCCGGTTTGCCATCCAGAGTATGCTGCATCCTTTCCGCAGCCGCTGACCATTCAAGCATTGGCTGCGGGAAGGATTGTCAGCATCATGGGGTCTGAATCCGACTGGGTTCAATTGTCCGAACAGCACGGATTGAATCTTCAAACAACCGGTGACTGGTTCAAGGTAGACTCCTCATTTATTGCGCTGCAATCGGCGATCGCTCGCGCTGGTTCCGTGATGGTGCTAAAACGCTTCGCGGACCATTACCTCGAGCAGGGTCTTCTAATTGCTCCCTTCGATTATCGGCTTCCGATCCGATTGGCCCATTTCTTAGTGCGCAGCGGCAAATCTAACCCTGGCGAAGAGGTTCAGATTTTCTGCGACTGGCTCATGTCGGCTTTGCCGTGAAAGAACTTCGGGAGTCAGATATAATATGCCGCCCTCGGATGCCCGCCCGTCCCTCAAAATGCGAGATCCGCAGATCCGCGCGGTGGTCTCAGCCAAAGGCGGTGTGGCGGCGCGGGTGGCGGACTGCGATGTTACCTCTTCAAGAACTTGTTGCACCTACGGCGCGCCCGTATAGCCCCAGCCCTCGAGGTCGGCAGGATGTGGGCCGGTGATGTCAGGTTACTCAGAAGGCCCGTCCTGTCTATAGAGGGTGTCGTTATGACGGGATTAGTACGAACTTTCCGATGTGTCGCTTCTCCTGAAAATCCTTCTGCGCCCTGATGATCTGATCGAGCGGGTAGGTTCTAGCCAGAAGTGGCCTGATTTCATCCCTCTCAATATAGCCAATGAGATTTCGAAACACCGGCTCGTCCCATACCGTGCAGCCGATCAGCGTGATGTCCTTGAGATACATGTCCCGCATGTCGAGGGTAACGATTGGCCCTGCAATCGCGCCGGAGGAGACATACCGCCCACCGGGCCGAAGCAGTTTCAGCATCGTACCGAACTCAGCCCCAGCAACGTTATCGATAACCACATCGATACTTTCCGGCCCCAACAATCCCAACAGATCATCCTCGCGTGACAGGACGTGGTGTGCGCCGATTCGCGAAATCGCATCGCGCTTTGAGGCAGCGGTCACTGCGAATATCTCGGCCCCGCGGCGAGTGCAGAGTTGCACGAGTGCCGATCCGACCCCGCCCGATGCTCCCGGCACGAGGATACGCATGCGCGCCTCTACGCCTGCACGGTGAATCATGTTCTCGGCCGTGCCATAAGCGCACGGTATCGTCGCGAGTTGAGCGTCACTCCAGTCAGAACGCACTGTAAAAATTTCATTTTCAGGAACCCTTACATATTGCGCGAAGGAACCGTCGAAGTCAGACCCCATCCACATGTGGTCCATCCGGTCGAAACCGTCCTTGCGTATGCAGGGTCGTACCAGAACACGTTGACCGAGGCGGTTTTTATCACAGTTTGCGCCCACCGAGACGATTTGCCCGCAGCAATCAGTACCTTGTATAATTGGAAAGGGTGTTGCTCCCTGCCAGCCGCCGTCATGGCGTTCGGCTACGACTGTGTCTCCGGTACCCTCTGTGACCGAATGTGAATACCAGCCGAGGCGCGTGTTGATATCGGTGTTATTCACTCCCGCTGCGAGAACTTTTAGCACCACTTGACCGGGGCCGGGAACGGGGACTCTTACCCTCATGAGCTCAAGCTTATCGTAACCTCCAACACCAGTGGTCACGACCGCCTTCATTTCGCTAGGTACTTGGCTGTGTTCGAGCTGCATTCGGCCATCATCGTCAAATGAAGTGATAAGACAATGCGAGAGTTCCGTCTCCACGTCGACGGATAACGACACGCGAGTCGGCGTCGATTTCAACCGTACCATTCGACTGAGCGCCGATGCCGTAGCGCTCTTTCCCGACGAATTATGGGATTTTTTTCAGCCCATGCACGCGAGGAGATGATGTGGGGCGCCGCCGTGGATGAGTTTGGTGGAGGCCGAAGACGTGCCGCTGGCCAGGTCGTTCATTTCGGTTAGCAGTACCTTGTAGCCGCGGCCGGCCGCGTCACGCGCGACGCCGCAGCCATTAGTGCTGCCGCCGATGACGAGAATGTCGTAGTCGAAGGCCATCTTCACAGTGCCCGGTGCATGCGTTGCTGTTCCGCGCTCCCCTTTGGTCTCCGGCCTTGGCTCCACCGGCTCCGCCGCCGGTTGTCCGGCTTTGTTCGTTGGCTTCGCAGCTACTATGCCAGAGTCTGACTTCTCCTGTCCGTCCATCATCGGCTACGGCTCCTCGCCTTTCCGATGCGGACCGGCGTGGCTGACGCCACCCGACGGCGCCTCGCGTATCGGCTCCGCACATATTGCCTTCGACGGATGAGAAAGTCTCGGCCCCTGCGATCTGATCATTATCGTGGCTCACTACCCATGTCCCACATGATTGCTGTGTACGCTTCGCCGGGGTCGTCCGCCCACGCCGCAACACTCACTACCGGGCGGGCGCTACCCATTACCCGAGCCGGACTTTCACCGGCAGGAACGCGCCATTGCCGCCGCGCATGGTTCCGGTCGAAATTCGTCGATGGCATTCATCTGAGATCCAGGCTGAAGTCTCTGCGTTCGCTTATTCTTTATTAGCACTCACAATAGGATGTTGACATGGCGCCCATGCGCGCCATTTCGAATCTAACGGTTGAAGCTCCCTCGGTATACGACGGAACAATCTCCTAACTTTGTGGTGGGAACAGACCCATGGAGAAAAGTCAGCGAAAAGCATCGGCGCAATCCATGCCTTTCGACAGTAATATCGAGACGATCCTCAACGCGATCCCCCAGCCGATCTTTATCAAGGACGAGCAATTTCGCTTCCGTTACGTCAATGAGGCCGCGTGCGCCTTTCTCGGCGGGGCGCGCCGCGACCTGATCGGCTGCACGGATTACGACATTCTGTCGGCGTTTGAAGCGACGCATATTCGAGAATCGGACAAACGCGTTCTTACCGGAGAAGAAGTTGCACTGGAGGAAGAAATGGCGCTGCCCGACGGCACGGTGAGAACTGTCGTGACACACAAACGTCGGGCGGAGTTGACAACAGGGCCGGCTGGGAACGTGGTCGTGACGACGATCTTGGATGTCACGGCACAACGCCGGGCAGAGGCAGACCTCCAGGCCAGCCAGGAACATCATCGAGCGCTGATAGAGCTCCATCCACAAGTGCCGTGGACTGCGGACCCCTCGGGAGAGGTTCTCGAGATGGGTCCACGCTGGAAAGTTACCGGATTTGATCCGGCGGATGCACTGGGGACACGATGGGCGCAGGCAATGCATCCTGATGATCTGGCGAATGTACAGCGACAGTGGTCGAACGCGCTAAAGACTGGGCAACCGCTCGACATGGAGTTTCGCTTGAAGTCAGCAGAAGGAGGCTATTGTTGGTTCCGCAGTCGCGCGGCCGCGCGCCGGTCTAAAGATGGAACGATCCTTCGATGGTACGGCACGGTCGAAAACATCGATGATCGGCGCAAAGCCTTGGAGGCACTCAAGGAGAGCGAGGCTCGTTTCCGCGCAATTGCCGACGACGCGCCGATCATGATCTGGGCAACCAATGAGACGGGTGAAGACGATTATCATAGTCGTCTTTGGCTTGAGACAACCGGGCAGACCGCGGAGCAAGCGGCTGGGAAAGGCTGGTTGCGCGCTATCCACCCTGATGACCGCAAGAGGGTCGAGGCGGGCTTCACTCGTGCCTTCAGTCTGCGAACATCGATCCGAACTGAGTATCGATTGCTACGCGCTCAAGGTGGATCGGCCTGGGTCATCGACATAGGACAGCCGCGCTTTGCCGAGGACGGTAAGTTTCTCGGCTTTGTTGGCATTGCGCTGGACATTACCGAGCGCCGCAATGCAGAACAAGAACGACTGCTGGCGAAGAAGCAGATCCATCACATGGCGCGGCACGATGCGCTGACCGGATTGCCGAACCGTCAGTTCCTCCGCGAGGAATTCGGACTTCTATCGGACGAGGTCGCACCGGGCACGCGGATCGCCTTTCTCTGCCTTGACCTCCATGGCTTCAAGGCCATCAACGACGCCTATGGTCGAGCCGCCGGCGACTTGCTGCTGCGGCGTGTGGCTGAGCGCCTGAGAGAGCGTGTATTACAATCCGACATCCTCTGTCGTCTCGGTAGCGACGAATTTGGGGTCTTGCGCATTGGCCTCAAGAGCGATGACGAGGGTCGCAAGCTCGCCCAACAACTCATAGATGCGATTGAAGAGCCATATGTGCTCTCAGGAACGCAGGTGGATCTTAGACTTAACATTGGATTGGCAACCGCTCTCAAGGGCGACCAGTCGCTCGACGAGTTTATCCAGGCTGCCGATATTGCTCTTCATCAGTCCAGAGCCGGCGGGCCCGGGTCATATGTGCAGTATGAGCCTGGCATGGACGCGCATCTGCGCGCAAAACAAGCGATGAAGGTTGCGCTTCCGCGTGCACTCGAGCGTGGCGAACTGGAGATCCACTACCAGCCACTGGTCAACCTTCACACAGACCAGATCACGACATTTGAAGCGCTGGTCCGCTGGTCCCATCCGGAGCGAGGGTCGGTGTCGCCAGCTGAGTTCATACCTGTTGCCGATTGCCTCGGTGCAGGCTTCACGAAGGATCCACTCGCCGAGCGAGCCAATCAGGCCGGTCTCCTCGGCGTCCGGAAGATCGGCAACGAAACTGCGATCGACCTTGATCTTGTCAAAGGGAAAGGTCCTCCAAGCGTGAGGTTATGCCGGCTGTCGAGCACCAGGCCCACAAGGGTCTCAACAATCGAGCGGAAAATTCTCATCTGCCGCTCCGAAAACGAGAGCGGATGATGCAGGGTTTCCGATCAGCCAGCAGCCTGCAGCGGTTCATCTCGATCTTCTCGGCGCTCCGAAATCTCTTCGTCACCCCGCATCACAAACGATCCGCCCTGGCCACTCACATTCACCGCATCCGCGCAATAGCGCATTGGAAAGTCGCGACGGGCGCGGTTGCCTGATCTCAGAGCGCCGCGGGGCTAGTTCGATCATCGCTCGATAACGTGACAACTCCGGCGGCGATATTCCTTTCAAATTTACTCGACTTTTTGTTGTGGTAGCCACGATCGTAACTGCCGGCATGGTTGCGCCTTCGTTCTGGTCCCGACTACTTTTGTTCCCTCTAATTTTAGGGGTTTCTCATTATCCATAACGGAGCGGATCGAAGTTCACCCGTTTGCGTGATTGCAGTGAGCCAAGAGGGTGAATAGGCTGCGCACGACTGCAGAGCCACTACAGTGAACGAGGATGATGATGGCGATCGGTACTGTTAAGTTTTTCAATCAAGACAAGGGTTACGGCTTCATCTCACCTGAGAACGGTGGAACGGACGTGTTTGTCCATGTGTCCGCGGTTGAAGGCGGCAGTCCGCTTCGAGACGGCCAAAAGGTCAGCTACGACATTGGCCAGGACCGTAAGACAGGAAAATCGCGAGCCGAAAACGTCAGGTCAGCCTGAGTTGCCAACTGTACAACAGTGACAACGACGGCGGGCGCGAGTTGGATTCAACGAAGAACTTGCTGACCTTCGCTTCGAAGGCCAGCAAACCACCGTTCAGTTTGTTTCGAAGCGTTGAAGCATTTTTCGGATCAGCAAGTTTTCCTGCCGAAGCCGTTGCGCGAGCAGCGCTTTCAGACGGCGGTTCTCCTCCTCGAGCGCAGCAAGGTCGTCAATTGCTTGGGGAGCAGCGATAACCGTCCGGCTGCCAATAGGACGACCCCGGCGCGCTGAGCCCTGACGCTTCGGCTTCGTTTTTTGTCGGATAGCCTTCGGGCGATCCACTTCCAAGGGTAGGATCGGAGCAGAACCGGAAAAAACATCCTCGCTGCCAGTGCCGCCAACTGTCAGGGCCGCCAGATCTGCGATTGGGGCAGCAGCCTCGACTACGGCGTCCTCGTTTGGCAAAACTTCTGCACTGGCCTCTGGAGAAGGCAGGTTCATGCGCTGAGCCGGTTCGAACAGATGCGGTGCTTCTGTCTCCGCCGCACGCACGAGGGCTTTGAGGTCCGTATCACCCCAAATTGAAGTCTGGCTGGTAGACGACCGCCGGCGAGCCGATTTGACTTCGACGATAAACTTTCGCTGCTGCGGTTTCATGCGGCTCCAACGTTTAAGGGTGCGATATCAGTTTACGGCGTGTCATACCGCCCGAGCATTTGTCTGAGCTGCGTATTCTGCAACCGCAACTTTTCTGCAAGCCGGCGTCTTAGTTGCCTGATGTCCTCGTCCAGTGCGGTCATCTCATCGACGAAGGTCATCGGCGGCTGTGGGGCACCGGAACTGCGAACTCCATACTCGACGACTTCGGCCACTGCAATATCGCCAGCGCTCGTTTTCCGGCTGCGCCTCCGCCTTTTCGTCGGCGGTGGCTGTGGCGGCCCGGCGGGCTCCGGAAGCATCCCCGGAGCGTCGGCAGGTGACCGGTCGACTGTTGCAGCGAGCGTCCCGTCATTTTGGTCAACCGCAGTAACTTCGGTGTCGATGTTCGGAGCGTCGAGACTGCTTGGCTCTTCGTTTGGGGCCTCCACAATCGGGTCGGCAACTTCTCGTGCCGGGTCCTCGGTCTCGATTTCAGGAGGGGTCTCCGGCTCCTTGCCCGTTCTTCCCAGGGACGCCAGCTGGACCAGATATTTCCATGGTGCTTTCATAGTGCGCCGCCAACCCGATCAAATGGCACCGGCATCCTCGGCAGCAGCCCTCAAAGGAACTCCAGCCAGAATGCGATGACAAGGGCCAATCAGGCTATCCGATCGGCCCTCTATCAATTGATCAGGCAAGGCCCAACCGCTTGCGCAGGTCGGCGTTCTCGGCCCGCAGTTTTTCGGCCAACGCCTTGCGCAGCCGCGCATTTTCCTCTTCGAGCTTGAGAAGATCTGCAATGTCGTCGAGGACTGGAACTGGAGCCGTCGTCGCCGTCGGCTGCTTTGCCCCACGGGGTTCGCCGGCGCCCTTGGCGACCTTCTTTGCCCTGGTCTTGCGAACGGCCGGCGCCTCTACCGAGAGCTTCCCGTCTACAGACTTATCTGCGCGCTTCCTGCGCCCCTTCGCCGGCTGGGCAGCAGCTGCCTCCGGTGCTTCAGCAGTCGCGTCCGCAACGACATTCTTGGGTCGCGGCCCCCGACGCTTCTTGGGCGGCGCGACTTCCGCCGGCGGCGCGGTCTCCACGATTTCGGTATTGCTCTCGTCTGCCATGAGTGTTTCCCTCTCGAACCGATCATCTTTTTCCATTGGGCGGAATGCAGAGTCAACAACCGCACTTCGCGACACCATCTTGCCTTGGCGCATGCCGCTGTGCCGGCAGCGATGTGAGGACAGACGGCTACCAGGCGCCGGCCGCGCGGCCGCTGCAACGCTAGCGGCCGAGTTTTTATGCAAGGGCGTACCAAAATAAAGAAATCCGACCTTCTCTCCCCTACGCTATTCGCTTAGCGTCCTTGAGCAGTTTCTGTTGGACTGCAATCCTCCCCGCGCCCAGTGAGCCATCTGGGTGCGATACTCGCCCCGCCCAACGGCGGGGCCTTTCTTTTCCGCACATTGAATGAATTTGAGCTCGGCCACCAATCTTTGCCAACGCTTCAGGCAACATTGCCGGATATTTGCGCCGACGGCACGGCCGTGAAAGACGGCTCACGAACGACCTTTTTTTCGAAAGCGTACCCAAACCCGGAAATCCGTCCTTCCCTCTCGTGAGATTTGCCGCCAACTTACATCAGCAGCCAGAATCCTCCGGAAGGCAGAGATCGCTTGCTCGATATCCGCGAAGTAGGTGCTCCAGAGTCGACCCGCGGTAGTCGACCCCTTCGTTTTTGCGCAGTCGCTTTATTGCCATCAACCGCAGGTCCAAACTTGAATGTCAGCAAATCTGAATCGTCGGCTTCATGAAACCTAGCAGCCTCAACGTACTGGTCATCGATGAAAACCGCATTCGCGCATCAGTCATTGAAGACGGGTTGCGGGATGCAGGATATGTTCAGGTGACAATCATTGCCGACATGAATGGACTTGCCAGGAAGATCACCGAGATCGACCCCGATGTCATCGTCATCGATCTCGAGAATCCCAACCGGGACATGTTGGAAAGCATGTTCCAGATATCACGTGCGGTAAAACGACCTATCGCGATGTTCGTCGACAAGTCCGACGAAGCATCGATCGAAGCGGCTGTGGACGCAGGCGTCTCTGCATACATTGTCGACGGTCTGAAGCAGGAACGCGTGCGCCCCATCCTCAAAATGGCAATTAGCCGTTTCAATGCGTTTTCGCGACTGAGCCGGGAGCTCGAAGAAGCGCGTGGCGAGTTGGAAAACCGCAAGTTGATCGACCGGGCCAAAGCGGTGCTGATGCGCACCCGGGGGCTATCTGAAGAAGAGGCCTATGCATTATTGCGGCGAACGGCCATGGGTCAGAATCGGAAAATCGTCGAGATCGCTCAAAGCCTTATCACCGCGGCAAGCCTGCTCGATCCCGGAGCTGATGTATGAAGAAGTACAGGCATGAAATCACGGCGGGCTTCCTGCCACTTCTCGATAGCGCTCTCCTGATCGTCGCCAAAGAGAAGGGCTTTGCGGAAATCGAGCAGATCGACCTTACGCTCGTGCGTGAACGATCCTGGGCAACAGTCCGAGACAGGCTGGCTGTCGGACATTTCGAGGTAGCCCACATTCTTGCGCCCATGCCGATTGCCTGCAATCTCGGGCTGACCGCGCCTGCACCGCGGATGATCGTTCCAATGGCGCTGGGGCTCGGGGGCAATGCGATCACTGTGTCGGGCAATCTCTGGTGGAAGATGGTCGACAGCGGTGCGACCGCCGACCTCGATGCCCGATCAACCGGCGACGCCTTGCGGAAAGTGATCACACAACGGGCAGGCGACCGCCTTCGGTTCGGGGTCGTGCATCCCTACTCCGCGCATAACTACGAACTGCGGTACTGGCTTGCGGCGAGTGGCATCGATCCCGAAAGCGAGGTTGAGATTGTGACGCTGCCTCCCGCGGATATGGGCAACGCGCTGAAAGACGGGACAATAGACGGTTATTGCGCCGGTGAACCCTGGAACACTTTTGGTGTACTCAAACGTGGGGGCCATCTCGCGACCGTCAAGGCAGCAATCTGGAAATCCAGTCCGGAAAAGGTGCTCGGCGTCAACGCACGCTGGGCTGACAGTCATCCCGAAGCGCTCGCCGCTCTGCTAAGAGCGATCTACCATGCGTCCGTCTGGTGCGCCGAGCCGGGCAATCATGAGGAACTTGCCCGATTGCTCTCGGGAGACGCCTACATAAACAAGGCCGCGGAATGGCTGCGACCCGCGCTGACGGGAGAACTCAAAATTGGCCTGCGTTACAAACAGACTGTGAAGGACTTTTTTGTCCCGAACGCTAAAGCCGCTACCTTTCCATGGAAGAGCCATGCACTCTGGTTCTACACGCAGATGGTTCGCTGGGGGCAGATCGAACATACCGGGCCCCATCAGCGGGTCGCGGGCAATACCTATAGGCCAGACATCTACCGAAGCGCGTTGAAGTCATTGGGTATCGCCATGCCCGCTGCAAGTTCCAAGGTCGAAGGTGCGTTGGGCATGGAGACTCCGGTCGGCTCCAGCGGCGCATTGACGCTCGGTCCTGACGGATTCTTCGACGGAAACCTGTTTGATCCCGATTGCATCGACGAATATCTCTCTGCCCAAAAGCAGCCGTGAGCTCTGCTCATAAACTGTGCAGTGCACAATTTTCAGCGCCGTCAGCCGATGTTTTTGGCCACCGCCTCAGTCCAGTTGGGCAGGATTCCGCCAAAAAGGCGCGAAACCATACCAATTCTGAAACTGGCACGGCCCTTGCATTGTAATTTCTGAGCCGAGAGGCCGCACAGCGTCCAACGACGGGCGCTTCACGCAAAGTCGCTGAGCGGGATTTTCCGAGTACTTTCGTACTCGGCACCTGACGTGCCCCTTTCCGCATTTCTGACCCTCAACGTTTCATGGGCACGACCTTGTCGGGCCACGGAGAAGTCATGTCTAGTTCTAAGAAAAGCTGTTCGATGTATACCGGCGAACCCGCGAAAGCACTGTGGATCTCCACGGGTGCCTTCACGGTCTGTTTCGCGGTCTGGACGATCTTTGCGATCATCGGCGTTCGCATCAAGCAGGATCTCGGCCTCTCCGAGGCGCAATTCGGCTTGTTGGTTGGCACGCCCATCCTGACTGGTTCCGTCGTCCGTCTCGTCCTTGGAATCTGGACCGGGCGTTATGGTGGTCGTTTGGTCTACACGCTCACCATGCTGGCATCGGCACTGGCGACCTTCCTGCTGAGCTACGCCACGACCTACACGGAAATGCTCATTGCGGGCCTCGGGGTCGGTCTCGCCGGCGGATCCTTTGCGGTCGGCGTTGCTTACGTTTCACCATTCTTTCCGCCGGAAAGACAGGGAACAGCGCTCGGCATCTTCGGCGCGGGCAATGTCGGCGCCGCCGTGACGAAGTTCGCAGCACCCTTCGTGCTGATCGCATGGGGGTGGCAGACAGTTGCCGAAATCTGGGCCCTCGTGCTTGCCGCAACAGCAATCATTTTCTGGTTTTCGACCACCGATGATCCTGCGTTTCGTGAGCGCCGGAATCGCGGCGTCGTATCCAAGAGCCTTCTGCAGGAATTTTCTCCGCTGAAGAACATTCAGGTCTGGCGCTTCTCGCTCTATTACTTCTTCGCTTTCGGCGGCTTCGTCGCGCTTTCGCTCTGGCTGCCGCGTTATCTCGTCGGCGTCTACGGCTTCGATATCGCCGTGGCAGGCATGGTTGCCGCCGCCTATTCCATCCCAGGCAGCATCTTCCGCGCCTTCGGCGGCATGCTTTCTGACCGCAAGGGCGCGCGCACGGTCATGTACTGGATGCTCGGCGTCTCTGCGGTGGCTACACTGATCCTGTCGCTGCCGGCAGCGAGCGAGGGGCATGCCTTCGGCATTACGCCTGCCGTTTTCATCGTCACGGTCTTCGTGCTCGGTTTCGTCATGAGCCTCGGCAAGGCCGCCGTCTACAAGCACATCCCGGCCTATTATCCGGAGAACGTCGGTGCCGTCGGCGGCATCGTCGGGATGATGGGTGGCGTCGGCGGCTTCTTGCTCCCAATCGCCTTCGGCCTTCTCAGGGACATGACCGGCCTCTGGTCGAGCTGTTTTCTGCTGCTTTTTGCGATCGTCGCGATCTCTCTCATCTGGATGCACGTGTCCGTAGCGCGGATGCAACGTCGGGCGCATTCTGCAACCACCACGGCAACTGCCTAACCTAGGAACTGGAATCATGACTCAAAAGCTCGTCATCATTGGCAACGGCATGGCGCCCGGACGCATGCTGGAGCACCTTTTCGAACAGGCCCCAGAGCAGTACCAGGTCACGATCTTCAACGCCGAGCCGCGCGTCAATTACGACCGCATCATGCTGTCGCCGGTGCTGTCGGGCGAGAAGGACTACGAAGAAATCATCATCCATGGCGACGGATGGTACATCAAGCATGGCATCACCCTCTACAAGGGGCACAAGATCGTCGCCATCAATCGTGATGCCAAAACCGTCACTTCCGACCACGGCGTCATCGAGAGTTACGACAAGCTGGTGATCGCGACCGGCTCCGTCCCCTTCATCATTCCGGTGCCCGGCAAGGATCTGCCCGGCGTCATTACCTACCGCGACCTCGACGACGTGCAGGCCATGCTGCTTGCAGCCCAGTCGCGCGAAAAGGCGGTCGTCATCGGTGGCGGCCTGCTCGGACTTGAAGCGGCAGCCGGCCTTGCCTCGCGCGGCATGGACGTCACGGTGCTGCACGTCATGCCGACCTTGATGGAGCGTCAGCTCGACCCGGCCGCCGGCTACCTGCTGCAAAAGGCCGTCGAAGATCGCGGCATCAAGGTCATCTGCAAGGCCAACACGAAGGCCATCATTGGCGACGGTAAGGTCGAGGGCATCGAACTCGACGATGGCCGCGTCATCCCGGCGACACTGGTGGTGATGGCTGTCGGTATCCGACCGAATGCGGGTATAGCCAAGGACGCCGGCCTTGCGGTCAACCGCGGCATCGTCGTCGACGACGGCATGATGACCTCCGATGGGGACATCATGGCGCTCGGCGAATGCGCCGAGGTCGGCGGCATGGTCTATGGTCTCGTCGCTCCACTCTACGAGATGGCTCGCGTCGCAGCATCGCATCTGGCCGGAGATCGCTCGCCTGCCTTCGTCCATTCCGATACCCCGACGAAGCTGAAGGTGACCGGCATCAACCTGTTCTCGCTCGGCGATTTCGCCGACGGTGATGACCGCGAGGAGATTGTGCTACGCGATGCGGCGGGCGGCATCTACAAGCGCGTCGTTTTGAAGGACAACCGTATCATCGGCACGGTGCTCTACGGAGAAACCGGCGACGGCGCCTGGTTCAACGATCTCAAGAAGAAGCAGACCGATATTTCCGAAATGCGTGACACGTTGATCTTCGGTCAGGCCTACCAGGGAGGATCGCCGCTGGACCCTATGGCGGCCGTTGCAGCCTTGCCGGATGATGCGGAAATCTGCGGCTGCAACGGCGTCTGCAAGGGCAAG
>Ga0209436_100369_pt1 | contig 20349 bp, 15 predicted proteins | sample AraplaF_Cvi_mTSA_FD_184263 | JGI IMG/M metagenome (GOLD analysis project Ga0209436, IMG submission 184263) | Arabidopsis root microbial communities from the University of North Carolina, USA - plate scrape MF_Cvi_mTSA (SPAdes) (version 2) | ecosystem: Host-associated > Plants > Roots > Endosphere...
CCGAACAGGATCGGCTTGTTGAAGTCATGCTTACCAGCGCGCATCCACCAGAAATGCAGGATGCCGAGCGGCGCAATCACGTACACCAGCTTGTGCAGCATCTGCCAACGCTTGCCGCCCAGGCGGCGCACCATGCCATTGGTGCTTGTTACGGCCAGCGGCACCAGCAGCACGAAGGCGGTGAAACCGACTGTGATGAAGGGCCGCTTGGCGACATCCTTCAACATCTCCTGCACATCGAAGAAGTGATCGAACCACAGGAAGGTGGTGAAATGCAGCAGCGCGTAGAAGAAGGCATACAGTCCCATCATGCGACGCAGCTTGAGCAGCCAGTTCCAGCCTGACAGGCGGCGCAGCGGCGTCACGGCCAGCGTGATGCACAGGAAGTACAGGGTCCACGAGCCGGTATTGCGCGTGATGTATTGCAGCGGTTCGACCAATTGGTCGGTGGCCACCAGGTAGATCAAAGCGAAGAACGGCACCAGCGCCAGCACAAAGGCGATGCTCTTGATTGCCGTTAGCTGGCGCGGTGTGGGAGTAAAGGCCATCAGTAAAACTTCTTCAAATCCATGCCGGTGTACAGGGACGCCACTTCCGGGTAGCCGTTGAACATCAGCGTCTTGCGCTTTTTGGTGAAGAAGCCGTCTTCGCCGATGCGGCGCTCGGACGCCTGCGACCAGCGCGGGTGGTCGACTTCCGGGTTCACATTGGAGTAGAAGCCGTATTCATTGGGCGCCGACTTGTTCCACGAGGTGCGCGGCATGTCGCGCACGAAGCGGATCTTGACGATCGACTTGGCCGATTTGAAACCGTACTTCCATGGCACCACCATGCGCACCGGCGCGCCGTTCTGGTTCGGCAGCACGTCGCCATACATGCCCAGCGTGAGCAGCGCCAGCGGATGGTTCGCTTCGTCAATGCGCAGGCCTTCCACATACGGCCAGTCCAGCACCCGGCTGCGCACGCCCGGCATTTGCTGGTGATCGGCCAGGGTGATGAATTCGACGAACTTGGCATTGCCGGTCGGCTCGACCTTCTTGATCAATTCGGAGAAGGAATAGCCGATCCACGGGATCACCATCGACCAGCCTTCGACGCAGCGCAGGCGGTAGATGCGCTCTTCCAGCGGCGCCAGCTTGAGCAGGCTGTCGATATCAAGCGTCATCGGCTTTTTGACTTCGCCTTCGATCTGCACCGTCCAGGGACGGGTGCGCAGCGTATGCGCGTTCTCGGCCGGGTCGGACTTGTCGGTGCCGAATTCGTAGAAGTTGTTGTAGCTGGTGGCGTCCTTGCGCGAGGTCTGCTTCTCCATTACGGCATAGGCAGGATTGAGCTTGGACGGGAGATTGGCGGCTTGTACCAGTTCCGGGCCGAGAATGGCGCCGGCAGCGGCCAGCTTGATGAATTTGCGGCGCGACTCGAAGACTTCGCGCGGCGTGATTTCGGAAGGGAGAATCAACATGGTCGGCTCCAACTGGTGCAAGGTAATAGCTAAACCTTACACCAGTTTGCTGAAGCCGATATTAAAGCTTACCGTAGGAATGCAGGCCGGAGAGGAACATGTTCACGCCCAGGAAGGCGAAGGTGGTGACCAGCAGACCGACCAGGGCCCACCATGCCGCCGGGCGGCCGCGCAGGCCCGACATCAGGCGCATGTGCAGCCAGGCTGCGTAGTTCAGCCAGACGATCAGCGCCCAGGTTTCCTTCGGATCCCAGGACCAGTAGCCGCCCCACGCTTCCGCCGCCCATAGGGCGCCGAGGATGGTGGCGATGGTGAAGAAGGCAAAGCCGATCGAGATGGCCTTGTACATCACGTCGTCCAGCACTTCGAGCGATGGCAGGCGGTCTTCCAGCATGCCGTGCGACTTCAGCAGGTAGGCCGAAGCGACCATGGCTGCCAGGGCGAAGGTTCCGTAGCCGATGAAGTTGGCCGGCACGTGAATCTTCATCCACCAGCTTTGCAGCGCCGGCACCAGCGGCTGGATTTCCGAAGCGCCGCGCGCCACGGTGTACCACAGCAGGAAACCGACAGCAGCCGAAATCACCAGCAGCACGAAAGGACCCAGGGCGCGGGTCTTGTAGTGTTCTTCGTAGTACAGGTAGAACATCGCGGTAATCAGCGAGAACAGGATGAACACTTCATACAGGTTCGAGATCGGGATGTGGCCGACGTCGGTGCCGATCAGGTAGGACTCGTACCAGCGCACCAGCATGCCGGTGACGCCCAGCACGATGCCGGCCCAGCACAGGCGGGAGCCGATCGCGCCGCCGAAATCCGAACGGGCCACCAGGCCGCCCCAGTAGAACAGGGTCGACAGGACGAACATGGTACTCATCCACAGGATGGCGGACTGGCTCGACAGCATGTACTTGAGGAAGAAACGCTTGTCCGCTGCCGCCAGGTCGCCGCCATACAGGCTGACCGCCCAAAGCGCCAGTGCAAACGACAGCGGCATCAGCCAGCGCAGCGGCTTCCAGTACCAGCCAAGCGCGGCAAACACCGGCGCCGACGCCAGCAGGATAGCCTTTTCGTAAATATCCATGTAGGCGCCGAAGCGGTTGAAGGCGTACAGCGCCCCCGCGCACAGCACCACCGCAAACAGCCAGTCGAACGCGTTCAGGCGCTTGAAGTAGCCCGGCTGCTGAGTATAAGTTTGTGTTGCTTCCATTTGCGATTCTCCAAAACCTGGCAACAGCTTACGCCGATTGCGGCAGTTTTTCCTTGAGTTCCTTAAATTCCTGTTCGAAGTCCAGCGTCTTGCGCTGGGTACTCATGGCCATCAGGGCCTCCGCACCATCCTTGCCATCCTTGATCCATACCCAGACGCGGCGCTCGCGGATGTAGAACATGGCGAATACGCCCAGCACCAGCAGCAGGCAGCCAATGTACACGATAGTCTTGCCCGGCGAGCGGGTCACCTGGAATACCGATGCTTTGATCTGGGTGAACTCATCCAGCTGCAGGTAGACCGGGGCGCCGTAGAAGAAGCTGTCCGACAGCGCGTTGGTGGCCAGTTGCAGGAAGCGGCCGTGAGCCTCGTCCATTGCGGCGGCCGGTTTCCCATCCTGGGCGCGGGCGGCTTGCCATAGTTCCCACATCGAACCGTTCAGGATTTTCAGGAAGATTTCAGCAGCCTTGGTCTGCTCGGCCTGCGGCACCTTTTCCAGGAAGCGGCTGATGGCGAAGAAGCCGGCGCCATTGGCGTCGCCGGCAAAGATTTCCAGGCCTTTCAGGGCGGAGGCTTCCAGCTGGCCGCGCAGCGTATCGCCGGCCTTCGATTGCGGCATGGCGTGCGCCGCGTAGCTGGCGGCGGCTTTCTGGCGCAAGGCCGGGTCCTGCAGGGCGGCACGCAGGCGCATCCACTCGCGTACGCTGTGTTCGTCGTCGGCAGGAATGCGCAGGTAGCTGAACGGGTCGGACGGGTTGGCGCGCACGCCGGCCAGGAACACGGTATCGCCTTCGATGGTCACCGGCTGCATGTAGTTCTGGTATTCGCGCGCCTGGCCGGTCTTGTCGCGCAGCTTGTACTGCACCGACGGTCCGACGTTCTTCAGGTCCTTGTTGTGGGCAGTCTTGGCGGCCGAGCCCAACTGCTTGTCCAGGCTGCGCGAGAAGGATTCATTCAGGCTCTCGCCCTTGGTCACGGCGCGTGCGTCCTGGCCGCTGATGTTTTCCACGTTGAAGGGGCGGAAATCGCTCCACTCCACGGTGTATTCATCGTTCAGCTTGGTAGTGCCGTTGACTTCGCCTTCCAGGCCGAAGGTGGTGGTAGCGGTGCCCTTCATCGGGTGGCCAAGTAGCTTCAGCTTGCTGCCGCCGTCTTCGAACGAGGACTGGTAGATCGCCACGCCTTCGAAGATCAGCGGCTTGTTGACTTCGACCACGGCATCGACGGTCTTGCCGCTGTCGTTGGAGCGCACGGTGACGTGGCTGGCAAACAGCTTCGGCATGCCGGTGCTGTAGAAGTCGATATCGAATTTCTTGAGCTGGATGGTGAACGGCAGTTCCTGGATCAGCACGCCATCCGGGCGCGCCAGGATGGCCGTGTTGCCGGCCGTGCCCTCAGGCAGCGCGATATTGCCGCGGTAGGTCGGATTGTGCACGCCAAGGCGATGCTGGGCTGGGATGTCGGCAATCAGGCCGGTGCCGCCGAAGGCGGTCTTCCCCAGCACCCACTGCTGGAAGCGGATCGGCAGGTCGGAGTCGAGCATGCCGCCGATCAGGATCACGACGATGGCGCTATGGGCAAAGATGTAGCCGAACTTGTTGCCGGCACCGCGCTTGGCGGAGACCAGGATGGCGCCGTCTTTCTCAATGACCTTGGTGCCATAGCCGGCATGGCCCAGGCGCTGGGCAGTCTGGCCGGCGAGCTGCTCGCGTGACAGCGGCGACTGCCAATGCGTCTTGTGGTGGAAATTGTTGAGCGAAGCTTCACGCACTTTCTCGCGCCAGCTGCGCATATCCTTCAGCATCTTCGGCGTATTGTGCACGATGCACAGCGTGGTTGACACCACCAGCAAGCCGCACATGGAAACGAACCACCACGACGAATAGATCGCGTACAGCCCCAGCTTGTTGAACACCTCGAACCAGAATGGGCCAAACTGGTTGATGTAGTTCGGCATCGGCTGGCTTTGCTGCACGATGGTGCCGATGATCGCGGCGAAGATGATCACCACGAACAACGCGATCGCAAACCGCATCGAGGACAGCAGTTCGACCGTCTCGGCCAGTGTGCCGCGCCGGTTGCGAAGCTGGATTCCGGAGGTACTTGGGGCGTCGCTCATTGCTACTCAGGGGAAAAGTCAGGAGGATACGCAAAAAAAGGGCAGCCTGCTTGCGCGGCCGCCCTTTTCATGTCCAGAACCGCCCTGCATCGGGCGGCGCATTGCAATTACTTCAAGCCGGCCATGTAGTCGGCAACCGCTTCGATTTCCTTGTCGGACATGCGGTAAGCGATGGTCTGCATTTCAGGGCTGGACTTGCGGGTGCCGGCCTTGAAGGCTTTCAGGGTGGCAGCGGTGTAGTCCTGGTGCTGGCCGCCGACGCGTGGGTACATGGCTGGCATGCCGCCGCCGGCCGGGCCGTGGCACGATGCACAGGCTGGCACGCGGTTTTCAGCGATGCCGCCGCGGTAGATCTTCTTGCCCAGTTCGACGGTGTCCTTGTTCTTGGCAGCGCCGGCCTTGCTTGGCTCGGTGGCCAGGTAGGCAGCGACGTTTTTCTTCTCTTCTTCGGTCAGCGCCTTGGCAAAGGCAGTCATCACGGTGCCTGGACGGGCATCGCCGCTGAAGGCCACCAGTTGCTTGTAAACGTAGGCTTCGCCCTGGCCGCCCAGCTTGGGATTGATGGTGATGGTCGAGGCACCCTTGGCGCCGTGGCAGGATACGCAGGCTGGAATGCCGCGTGCGTTGTCACCTTCAGCGTACAGCGTCGCGCCTTTGGCTGGATCAACCTTGGCTGCTGCCGGGGCATGCGCTTCATTAGCGGAGGCCACGCCGGAAACTGCCAGCATTGCGACGAACAAGGATTTTACAAATGGCGAAAACGCACGATTCATTCAGACACCTTGGGACAGAAGTAAATAATGAGTAGTATAAGAATTGGGCAATATAGCATGGCAACAATTCGTAACCCCTTATTGTACAATAGCTTTCCTGCATTTTTGCCCTCTTTTTGTTGCTTTCCCCATGTCCAAACTCTGGCAAGCCCGTTTTTTCACTACCGTTAACCATCTGCGCGACCTGCCGCGCACGACGGTGCCAGAGATCGCCTTTGCGGGCCGTTCCAATGCTGGCAAATCGACCGCGATCAATATCCTGTGCAACCAGAAAGGGCTGGCTTTCGCCTCCAAGACCCCTGGCCGCACGCAGCACATCAATTTCTTCTCGGTCGGCGGCGCCCACGTCGCGATGCACCGTCACGACCCGGTCAAGATGGATGAAGTCCAATGCCTGATCGCCGACTTGCCGGGCTACGGCTATGCGGAAGTGTCGGGCGACGCCAAGAACCACTGGCAGCGCCTGCTGGGCGACTACGTGCAGCAGCGCGAGCAGCTGGCGGCCCTGGTACTGATGATGGACGCGCGCCGCCCGTTCACCGACCTGGACCAGCAAATGATCGAATGGTTTGCCCCGACCGGCAAGCCGATCCACTGCATCCTGACCAAGGCCGACAAGCTGAACCGCAACGAATCCATCAATGTGCTGCGCCAGGCGAAGGCCAAGCTCGACAGCTACGTCGATGAAGACGGCGAAGGTTTCCCCTTCACCGTGCAGCTGTTTTCCGCGCTGAAGCGCATCGGCATCGAGGAAGCGACGGCCAAGATCGAAGAGCTGGCCGGCCTCGCCGATGGCGGCGACGCGCCAACTCCTGATGAAAGCGAAGCATGATCACTCCTGATTTTCCAGCCATCCGCATGCGCCGCATGCGCCGCGATCCGTTTTCGCGCGCCCTGATGCGCGAGAACACCGTCACCGTGGACGACCTGATCTACCCGGTCTTCGTGGTGGAAGGCTCGAACCGCCGCGATCCGGTCACCACCATGCCAGGCGTGGACCGCATCTCGATCGACAACCTGCTGAAGGTGGCTGAGGAATGCGTGAAGCTGGGCATCCCGGTGCTGTCGCTGTTCCCGAACATCGACCCATCGCTGAAAACCAACGACGGCGTGGAAGCCACCAATCCGGAAGGCCTGATTCCGCGCGCGGTGCGCGAGCTGAAAAAGAATTTCCCTGAGCTGGGCATCATGACCGACGTGGCGCTGGATCCTTATACCAGCCACGGCCAGGACGGCACGGTCGATGAGAAAGGTTCGATCCTGAACGACGAGACGACCGAGATGCTGGTGCGCCAGGCGCTGTGCCAGGCCGAAGCGGGCGTCGACATCGTCGGCCCGTCCGACATGATGGATGGCCGCATCGGCGTGATGCGCAAGGCCTTTGAGGACAAGGGCCTGATCCACACCCGCATCATGGCTTACTCGGCGAAATATGCTTCCGCCTTCTACGGCCCGTTCCGCGATGCGGTCGGTTCGGCAGCAGCGCTGGGCAAGGCCGACAAGTTCACCTACCAGATGGATCCGGCCAACACCGACGAAGCCCTGCGCGAAGTGGCGCTGGACATTGCCGAAGGCGCCGACATGGTGATGGTCAAGCCAGGCATGCCTTACCTGGACATCGTGCGCCGCGTGAAGGATGAATTCAAGGTGCCGACCTACGCCTACCAGGTGTCGGGCGAATACGCCATGCTGAAGGCAGCAGCGCTGAACGGCTGGCTGGATCACGACAAGGTGATGATGGAATCGATGATGGCCTTCAAGCGCGCCGGTGCCGATGGCGTGCTCACCTACTTCGCCCTCGATATTGCCCGCAAGCTCAAGGGCTAAAAAATAAATGGGGACGTACCCCATTTATTTTTCAATGTTTCCAATTAAATGGGGTACGTCCCCATTTATTTTTCAGGCATTCATGCCCTTGACGTGGTGCGCGCCTTCCTGCCGGTTCTGCAGGAATTGCGGCATCAACGACCCGGCGATCATGCCAACGAAGGCCATCGCCAGGCCAGCCAGCTGGCCGGGGAACTTCGCTGCCAGCGCTTCGCCGCCGATCTGCGGGAAGAACACCAGCCAGGTCACAATACCAAGCGCCAGCGACAGGATCGCGCCTTGGGTGGTGGCGCGCTTCCAGTACAGGCCCATCACCAGCGGTACAAAGGCAGCCACCAGCGGTACCTGGTACGCCGAGGACACCAGCTCATAAATCGAGGTGCCGCGCATGGCAATCGCATACGCCAGCACCGACGCTGCGAAGGCCACGATCGTGGCGCGCATCGCAAACAGTTGCTGCTTGTCGCCCATGCCTGGACGCAGGTTCTTCAGGATATTCTCCACAAAGCTGGTGGACGGCGCCAGCAGCGTCGCCGAGGAGGTCGACTTGATTGCCGACAGCAGCGCGCCGAAGAACAGGATCTGCATCACCAGCGGCATCTTGGTCAGCACGAAGGTCGGCAGCAGGCGCTGGTAGTCGTTCTTGGCCATCTCCAGGCCGTGGTCGCCCAGCACGATGATGGCGCACGAAACGATGAACATTGGCACCGCGGCAAACAGGATGTAACTGGCGCCGCCGATAATGGCGCCGGTGCGCGCAGTCGGCGCATTCTTGGCCGACATCACGCGCTGGAACACGTCCTGCTGCGGGATCGAGCCCAGCATCATGGTCACGGCCGAGCCGACGAAGAAGGCGATATCGGTGAACTGCGCCGGCGGCAGGAAGTTGCCGAGGTCCTTGCTGGCCACCAGGTCGACCACCTTGCCGGCGCCGCCGGCCAGGTCGGCCGAGAAGAAGGCGATCACCGACAGGCCGACCACCAGCACGATCATCTGGATAAAGTCGGTCCATGCCACAGCGAGGAAGCCGCCGATCACCACATAGATCAGCACCGCCAGGGTGCCGACGATCATGCCCATGGTTTCCGACATGGCGCCATTGGTCAGCACCGAGAACACCAGGCCGAGCGCGGTGATCTGCGCCGCTACCCAGCCCAGGTAGGAAAGGATGATGGCGACCGAGCAGAATACCTCGATGCCCTTGCCGAAGCGCTGGCGGTAAAAGTCGCCGATGGTCAGCAGGTTGAGCTTGTACAGGCGGGCCGCGAAGAACATGCCGACCAGGATCAGGCAGGTGCCGGCGCCGAACGGGTCTTCCACGATGGCGTTCAGGCCGCCCTGCACGAACTTGGCCGGAATGCCCATCACGGTTTCCGCGCCAAACCAGGTCGCGAATGTTGTCGTAACCACCATGATCAGCGGCAGGCTGCGGCCGGCCACTGCGAAGTCGGTCGTATTCTTGATGCGGGTACCGGCCCACATGCCCAGGCCGAGAGTGCCCAGCAGGTACAGCACAACAAAGGAAATCAGGGTGATGTTCATCGCGGGGAAAACTCCGGCTCCAGTCGGCAAATTTCGCGATTATAGCTGCAAGAACTTCGGCTGAATCAAGAAATTGGCGCTTTTTACACATCACCCTGACAATCTACAACACCTCAGCGGCCAGCAGTCCTCCGCGCCCCGGCGGCACGCGCTTGCGCCAGTTCGCGCTCAAAAGCAACGGCACTGGGAGCGGCTGCCGGCTTGCCATCCAGGGCCAGCCGAAAGCCCTCGCCCAGGGCGCTGCGGTTGTCCGGGCCTGCATGGCTGCGCAGGGACAGTGACAGCTGCGGCAGGTTGGCGCCATACGAGCCGCCGCGGGTGATCTGCATGCGTTCCTCGCCCTCCTTGCAGTGGCTGGTCCAGGCCGAGCCGTCGACCGGCGCGCCCTGGTAATCATTGTGCTGGCAATCCTCTACATATTCGGCAACATTGCCCAACATATCAAACAGGCCGAAGGCATTGGGCGGGAAGGAGCCGACCACCGCCGTATAGGGCGCCTGGTCGTCGCAAGGCGGCACCTTGCGCTCCCAGCCGAGGTCACGGGCAAAGGCCACCTGGCCGCTGGCATCGAAGCCATTGCCGTAGCGGCACATGCGATCGGGATTGCCGTCGCCCGGATAATCGCCGGTAGTGCCGGCACGGGCGGCGTACTCCCACTCCGCTTCGCTCGGCAGGCGGTAACGCTTGCCGGTGGCCTTGGACAGCCATTTGGCGTAGGCCTGGGCATCCTGCCAGCTCACGCACATGACGGGGTGGTAATCCGACGGCGCGTATTGCGGGCTGTTCCAGAGCCCCGGCGCCGGGGTGAACGGCACGTCAGGGAAGGCGCCGGCGCCTGGCTTGACCCATTTCCAGCATTCGCCCGGTTCGGCGCCGGCCTGATAGCCGGTCGCTTCGACAAACTGGCGGAACTGCTTGACCGTCACCTCATATTTGGACAGCTGGAAGGATTTGATGCTGACCTGGTGTTGCGGGGCGGCGGAAATCATCTGGCCATCGGAAGCGGGCGACTGCGGGTCGCCCATCAGGAACTTGCCGGCCGGGATCGTCACCATCGGCGGCTCGATCGCCTTGGCTGCCATGGCGGGGTCGTGCGACAGCAAGGCCAGAACGGCCAGGCTGGTGCAGGTAAAGAGTCTCATGCATTCCTCGTCAATAGATGATCCAACTCTACGGTTGGAATGCAGGCACTATCGGCTCAGGCGGGCTGCTTGTCGTCCGGGCCGATCGGCCCGGACGTGCTGCCGGCTTGCTTGCGCCACTGGGAAGGCGTGACGCCCATCACTTTCTTGAAGGCGGCATTGAAGGTGGAGCGGCTGTTGAAGCCGGCTGCCAGCGAGAGGTCGAGCAGGGAGTCATTGCACCTTGCCGGGTCGGCCATCATGCGCTGCACGTCACCCACACGCAGGCCGTTGATGTAGTCGTAGAACGTGACCTCCTGCACTTCGTTCAGGTACTGCGACAGCAATTGCGGCGAGGTGCCGACGCGCTCGGCCAATTCGGCCAGCGTCAGGTCGGGCTCGCGAAAATCGTGCTGCTGCCTGGATCGGTTAAGCAGGCGCCGGCCAATTTCTTCGGCGGTGGCGGCGGTCATGCCGGAACGGGCGTACTTGGCGTCTGCCGCCGGCTCAGGCTGCGGCTCCGGCATCGGCTCAGGCTCCGCCTCGAGCACGACTGCTGCCGTCGGCGTCGATGCAGCCTGCGCTGGCAGCGCCGGAGTCGAAGGCAACGCTCCCTGCCAGTTCGGCACGAAAACGGGGACATGGCGCATGCCGAACCATCCGGCAAAACACAGTACAGCCAGCCGTCCCAGCAACAGAAGGATGCCCCAGGCGCCATCGAGCAGGGTCGCGGGGAACCAGAGGAGCAGCAACACCATCAGGGCGGCCGTCAGGCGGCTCAGCCAGTGCAGGTCGCGCCGGCGCATCGAGGAGAAGTTCTGGCGCACCGTATGGTGATACTGGCGCAGGCGCCACAGCACTGCCAGTCCATACACCAGCGTCAGCAATTGCAAGGCCAGCACCGCGCCAAGGAACAGCCAGTCCGGCGCGGCACGAACGCGCACCAGCAGGATCACGCCGAGCCACAGTGGCAGCGGCAGCAGGTGCCAGGCCTGGCGCCGGCCAACGCCGAGACCGGTCATCCGGCGCGTGTAGCAATAAAAGGAAGCGCCGAGGCAGGCCAGCGGCAGGTCAAACAGTCCCCAAATCGCTGGATATTGGCGGTAAATGCCCGCGCTATAACAGAAGTCCGCCAGCGCCAGCGAGGCGAAGCTGGCGACAAAGGCGGCCAGCCAGCCGTTGGCGGGACGCTGCCTTGCCATGGCCAGCAGCGGCGCCGCAAGGAACAGTCCAAGCCCGGCGGTACACAGCTCCAGGCTGGCCGCAATCGGCGACAGCGCCATTGCTCAGCGTATCTTCCCGTAATTCGGCCAGAACTCGAGCAGCAGGAACGCTTGCAACTCCTTCTCGTCTTCCTTGCGCGCGCTCATCGGCACGTTGCGGCCGAGCCGATGCGATTCCCAGATGAAGTCGCCCGGCTTTTCCTTGCGGATCATCTCGATCATCTTCTTGACGATGGCCGTTTCGATATCTTTTTCCGTGCCCTGGTCGACATGGACCTGCTGCTGCCACGTGCGCTTGAAGTTGGTGCTGAAGCCGCGGAACTTGATATCGGCGCCATTGAAGGTCTGGTTGACGATCTGGAACACGCCGCCGGTATCGTTGCGCTCGCCATTGGCGTTGCGCCCCTGGGCGCCCATGATGTTGGCCATGGCGCGTGCCTTGCCCGTGGCGCCGGCATCCTCTTCCTGCGCTGGCTGCTGCGCGTCCCCCTGACGCGCCCGGCGGCGCTGCTCGATCAGGGCGGCCATATCGGGCACCGTATCGGGCACCGGCGTCAGCTTGGCCTGCTCGGGCGGCACGATCTTTTCCTGCGGCTTGATCACTTCGGTGATCGCGTTCTTGTTCGGTGGCAGGTAGGCGCGCGACGAGCGCGGCGTTTCCTTGGACGGCTTGGCCTTCGGCTGCGACTTGGGCTTGGGCTGCGGCGCCGGCTTGCCCGGCGTGATATAGACCATTTCGCCGGCCTTGGAAGGCGGCGTCAGTTCAATCTTGTCCTTGGGTTTGATGAAGTAGATCAGCACCACCAGCAGGTGCAGGCCGATGGTGAAAGCGATACCCCAGCGGTTCGGCTTGCTCGCACCATATTCGGGCACCTTGTCTTGCGGCCACGGCTGGCCGCAGGTCGGGCAGGTATGCCCGTCGTGGGCCGCTAGTTCGGCGTGGGAATGGGTGTACTGGTGCAAGATAGTGGCTTTTACTGAAGGTGCAGGGTGGAAGCTTACCGACTTTCGCCCTTGACGAATGTTACAGGTTGTAAGCGCCGCCCCGCATATTATCAGTGTTTGGCCCCTTTGACGGCCCTGAGCTCGACCGGCTGCATGACTTCCGTTGCAGATCCGTCATCAATGTCCTCATCCTTCATCGGGCCGTTGCCAGAGTATTTATCCAGGAACAGGTAAATCACCGGCGTGATGTACAGGGTGATCACCTGCGAGAACAGCAGGCCGCCGATGACCGCCAGGCCCAGCGGCTGGCGCAGTTCGGCGCCGGCGCCCAGGCCCAGGGCGATCGGCAAAGCGCCCATCAGGGCTGCCAGCGTGGTCATCATGATCGGGCGGAAGCGCAGGATGCAGGCCTCCCGGATCGCATCCATCGGCGCCTTGCCCTCTTCCCGCTGCGCCACCAGGGCGAAGTCGATCATCATGATCGCGTTCTTCTTGACGATACCGATCAGCATCAGGATGCCGATGATGGCGATCATGGTCAGGTCCATCTTGAAGATCCACAGTGTCAGCAATGCGCCAACGGCAGCGGACGGCAGGCCGGCCAGGATGGTCAGCGGGTGGATATAGCTTTCGTACAGCACGCCCAGCAGCACGTAAATCACGCCCAGCGCCGCCACGATCAGGATCAGCTGGCTGCCCTGTGAATCCTTGAACACCGCGGCATCGCCGCCGTAGCTGGTGATGATCGAAGCCGGCAAGCCCATCTGCACGCCCATCTTTTCGATCTTGGCCGTGGCATTGCCGAGCGGGACCTCCGGCGCCAGGTTGAAGGAGATCGTGATCGCCTGCAGCTGGCCCTGGTGGTTGACCGAGGTCGGGCCCACGGTGCGCTCGACACTGGCAAAGCTCGACAGCTGCACCAGCTGGCCGCTGCTGTTACGCACCGACAGCTTGGTCAGCGAATCGTCGAACTGGCGGTCTTCGTTGGCCGCTTCCAGGATCACGAAATAGCTGGCGGCCGAGGAGTAGATGGTCGACACCTGGCGCTCGCCGAACGCCAGGTAGAGCGCGGTGCGCACATCGGCCAGCTTGACGCCCAGCATATTGGCCTTGTCGCGGTCGATCTTCAGTTGTGCCTGCAAGCCCTTGTTCTGCGAATCGCTGGTCACATCGCGGAAATCGGTATCGGCGCGCATCTGGTCGAGAAACTTGGCGGCCCAGTCATTCAAGGCATCCGGGCTGACCGACTGCAGCGTGTACTGGTAGCGGCTCTTCGACGGACGGCCGCCAAGCTGCAGGTTCTGCACCGGGCTCAGGTAGACCTGGATGCCGGCGATTTTTTTCGTGGCCTTGCGCAAGCTGTCCAGCACCTCCGGCATTTTCTTGCGCTCGGAGCGAGGCTTCAGCACCAGGAACATGCGGCCGGTATTGCCGCCGCCGGTGAACGAGGTCACGTCCTTGACGTTCGGGTCAGCCTGGATGGCGGCCGCCACCTTCTCCTGCAGTTCCAGCATGGCGGAGGTGGAGATGTCTTCCGACGCTTCGGTGTTGACGCGGATCTGGCCCAGGTCTTCCTCGGGGAAAAAGCCTTTCGGGATCGCGATGTACAGCCAGGCCGTCAGCGCGAAGGTGCCGAGCGCAATGCCGAGCACCACAAAGCGGTGATGCAAGGCCAGGTCCAGCGTGCGCGCATACGCGTCGCGCGTGGCGTGGAAGGCGCGCTCGAAATGGCGGCCGATGAAAGTATCGTCGCCCGAAGTCTCGTGTGAATCGGCCGGCATGAAGCGCGAGGCCAGCATCGGCACCAGGGTCAGCGACACGATCGCCGATACCAGCACGGACAGGCCGACCACCACCGCGAACTCGTGGAACATCAGGCCCATCACGCCCGGCATGAAGAAGATCGGGATGAACACGGCCACCAGCGAAATCGAAATCGACACAATGGTGAAGCCCATTTCCTTCGAACCGACCAGGGCTGCCTGCAAAGGCTTCTTGCCCAGCTCGATATGGCGCACGATGTTCTCCAGCACCACGATTGCATCGTCAACGACCAGGCCGACCGCCAGCGTGATGCCAAGCAGGGAGACGTTGTCCAGGCTGTAGCCCAGCGCATACAGCAGCGCCAGCGCGCCGAGCAGCGAGATCGGCATCGTGACCGCCGGGATGAAGGTGGCAGCAAGGCGGCGCAGGAACAGGAAGATCACCAGCACCACCAGCACCACGGTCAGCGCCAGCGTCAGGTTCACGTCGTGGATCGCTTCGCGGATCGAGACCGAGCGGTCATTGACCAGGTTGATCGAGACCGATTCCGGCAGCTGGGCGCGGAAGCGCGGCAGCAGCTTGCGCACCGCATCGACCACCTGCACCGTGTTGGCGTCGGGCTGGCGTTGCACCAGCAGCACGATGGCGCGCTCGCCGTTGTAGCTGCCGGCCGCCTTGATCGACTGGTAGCTGTCTTCCACCGTCGCCACTTCCTTCAGGCGCACCGGCTGGCCATTGCGGGTAGCGATGATCAGGTCGGCGAAATCGGCGGCACGCATCAGTTGCGCATTGCCCTGGATGGTCAGGGTCTGGCTCGGGCCGTCAATCGTGCCCAGCGGCGTGTTGGCATTGGCTGCCTTGATTGCAGCCTGCAGTTCGTCCAGTGTCAGGTTGCGCGAGTTCATCAGGTCCGGCTTGGCGCGCACGCGCACGGCGAAACGCTTCTGGCCGTTGACCGAGACCTGGGCCACGCCAGGCAGGGTGGACAGGTTGGGCGCCACCAGGTTTTCCGCGTAGTCGTTCAGCTCGGACAGGCTCAGAGACGGCGAGGTCATGGTAGCGAACAGCACCGGCGCATCGGCCGGATTGACCTTGCGGTAAGACGGCAAGTCCGTCATTTCCTGCGGCAGCGAACGCTGGGCGCGCAGCAGCGCCGCCTGCACGTCGACCGCGGCTTCGTTGACGTTGATCGCAGGATCGAATTCCAGCGTCAGCGAGGTATTGCCCAGCGTGCTGGTGGAGGTGATCATCGACAGGCCGCCGATGGTCGAGAACTGTTTTTCCAGCGGCAGCGCAACCGACGATGCCATGGTTTCCGGCGAGGCGCCCGGCAGGTCGGCGCTGACGTTGATGACCGGGGTGTTGTAGCTTGGCAGTGCAGCGACGGGAATGTGCGAATACGCCAGCACACCCGCCAGGATCAAGCTCAGCGAGAGCAGCACCACCATCACGGGGCGCCGGATACTCAGCTCGGAAAGGTTCATTCTGCTTTACCCTTCTTGTGGGCCTTGCCGTTCTCGGCGACTGCTGGCTCGGCGATGCGGACTTTGCCGCCCGGGCGCAGGTTCTGCTTGCCTTCCACGATGATCTGCTCATCGCCGTTCAGGCCGGTGACTGCGGCCAGTGCGCCGAAGCCGTGGATGCGTTGGACGTTGACGACCTTGGCCGTCTGGTCAGGTGCAACGGCATAGACGAATGTGCCTTTGGTGTTCGTAATAATAGCGTTCTGCGGGACAACCAGGGCGTCTTTCAGCGTGGCCACCGTCAGCCTGGTGTTGACGTACTGGCCCGGCCACAGGCGGGTATCGGCATTGTCGAACACGGCCTTGACGCGGATCACGCCGGCCACCGGGTCGACGGTATTGTCGACAAAGCTGAGCTGCCCCTTGATTGGCTTGTCCGAATTGTTCTGGAAGGCTTGCACCGCCACCTTGCCTGCGCGCTGCGCGTCGAGCAATGCCGCCAGGCTGGATTCAGGCACGGTGAAGGCGACGTTGATCGGGTTGAGCTGGGTCACCGTGGTCAGCGAAGTGCTGAGCTGCACCAGGCTGCCGGGATAGACGTTGATGGCGCCGACGCGGCCGTTCAGCGGCGAACGGATTTGCGTGAAGCTCTGGTCGACCTTGCTGGCGCGGGCCACGGCAATATCGGCTTCCAGCGCGGCGCGGCTCGATTCCACCTGGCTCTTCAGGGTGTCGACGGCGCTCTGCGCCAGGAAATTCTGGGCGCGCAATTCCTGCGCGCGCTTGTACTGGCGCTCCAGGTCGGCCAGGGTCGCGCGGTCTTTCGCCACCTGCGCATCGGCTTTCTCGACATTGGCGGCTTCGGTGCGGGCATCGAGCGAGAACATCAGCTCGCCCTGCTTCACGAACTGGCCTTCTTTCACATGCACCTTCACGATGGTGCTGGTGGTTTGCGGGTGCAGGTCGACCGTCGAGATCGGGCTCACGGTGCCGTTGGCCGACAGCGCAACCGGCACGTCCTGGCGCAGCGGCGCCACCACGTTGACGGTGGTCGGGCCCTGCTCGCCTTTGCCCTTGCCGCCTTGCGCTGGCGCAGCGCCCTGCTCTGCCGGGCCCTTGTTCGCCAACCAGGCGCCGCCGCCGATGGCCACGGCCAGGCCCACCACTACTGCCAATGTTTTCTTCTTCATGTGAGGTCTAACTACTTTCCTGCATAAAATTCCGGGAACACCAGGGTGGCTTCCAGGCCACCGCCCGGGTGGTTGGCCAGGCTCAGGCTGGCGCCATGCTGTTCAGCGATATTGCGCGCAATGGTCAGGCCGAGGCCGGTGCCGCCCGAAGAGCGGTTGCGCGAAGTTTCAAGACGGTAGAACGGTTCGAACACCTGCGCCAGCTGCCCGGCCGGGATGCCCGGTCCTTCGTCGCGGATGCGCACGCGCGAGGCACCGGCTTCGCGCTCGACCGTCACGTGGGCGCGCTGGCCATATTTGACGGCGTTGTCGATCAGGTTGACCAGGCAGCGGCGGATATCGAGCGGGCGCCCCATCAAGTCCATGCCGGCGCGGCCTTTCAGGTCGACCTCCTGGCCGGCATCGACCGCATCGGCGCACACGCTGTCGAGCAAGGCATCGAGGTCGACGCGCTGCATCGCTTCGGTGGCGTCCATGCTGCGCGCCAGGTCCAGGCCTTCCTTGACCATCTGCTGCATGGCCGACAGGTCTTCCAGCAGCTTGCCCTGCAATTCAGGATCCTGCACCTTTTCCAGGCGCAGGCGCATGCGGGTCAGCGGGGTCTGCAAATCGTGTGTGATGGCCGCCAGCATTTCGGTGCGCTGGGCGATGTGCTGGCGGATGCGCGCCTGCATGGCGTTGAAGGCCGCCGAGGCAGTGCGGATTTCGGTCGCGCCACCGAGCGTGATCGGCGCGTGGTTGATGTCGTGGCCCAGGTTCTTGGCGGCCACGGCCAGTTTCTTCAGCGGCCCCATCGTCATGCGGGCCACCAGGTAGGCCAGCACGGCAATGCTGAGCAGGAATGGAACAAAGGCGGCATATTCGTTTTTCCCTGTCGGCGCCGGCTGGCGCGGCGGCAGGATGGACAATTTCAGGTGCTGGCCGTCGGGCATGGTGACTGCCAGCGATTCGCAGGTGCCGCGCCAGGTGCCGGTGCCGGCGCCGAACACGGAGAAGGCGGTGTAGGCCGGCGTTGGGCGTTCGCAGGCATCCGGGCGTTCCAGCAGCGACTGCAGGGTGTATTCCTTGCCGAGGCGGTTGGCCAGGGTGGCGCCGAACTCGCTCAGCTCTGGATTGATGCCGGCCAGGACGCTCAGCACCTCGAGCTTGATGGCCCCCATGCTGGCCACGCGCAGGTATTGGTTGCGCGATTCCGGCAGCACCACCCCGGCGGTCGAAATGATCTGCTCGGCACGCTCGAGGGCGAAGAAATCGCGGTAACGCTGCAGCGTGCGCTGGCGTTCGTTGACGGCGAGGTATTGGGTCAGCGCGGCAGAGGCAAGGATGCCCAGCATCAGGACCAGGAAGACCCGGCCCGTCATGCCCCTGAAAAACGCTTTCATCAGTCAGGCTCCACGGCCACCGTACCGGCCAGGACGTAGCCGCCATTGCGCACCGTCTTGATGATTTGCGGCAGGCGGGCATCTTCGCCCAGCTTCTGGCGCAGCCGGCTGATCTGGATGTCGATCGAGCGGTCGAACGGATCGGCATCGCGGCCTTGGGTCAGGTTCAGCAACTGGTCGCGGTTCAGCACGCGGTTCGGGTGTTCGAGGAAAACCTTGAGCAGGCGGAATTCGGCGCCGGACAGCATGATGACCGTGCCCTGCGGGTTGACCAGGTGGCGCGCAGTCAGGTCCAGCACCCAGTTCGAGAAGCGGATGCGGCTGGCTTTTTCGACGCCGCTGGCGGCAGTGTTGGTGGTCCGGCGCAGCACGCTGCGGATGCGGGCCAGCAGTTCGCGCGGCTCGAATGGCTTGGGAAGGTAATCGTCGGCGCCCATTTCCAGGCCGAGGATGCGGTCCAGCGGCTCGCTGCGGGCGGTCAGCATGATGACCGGCAGGGTCGAGTGGGCGCGCAGCTTGCGGCACAGGGTCAGGCCGTCTTCGCCGGGCAGGTTCAGGTCCAGCACGATCAGGTCGGGCTTGATGTTATCGAGCAGCTTCCACATGGCCGCGCCGTCGCTGGCGCCATGGGTGCGGTAACCGTTGGTTTCCAGATAATCCTGCAACAGGGTGCGGATATCGCGGTCGTCGTCGACGATGAGGATAGTGGCGGCATTTTCCATGCCTACAATTATCCCTTGATACGACTGGGCAGGGGAACCAGTTTGTATCGGCAAGTGTATACCGCGCCGGAGTACACATTGCGTTACAAACTCGTTTTACCCGGCACTCAACTGGTGCGCAACATCTGGATACAAAGTGCTTGCTCCGCGACACTTGTTCGAAACAGGAAAACGGGAAGATGCTTCCATGTGCAGTGCGAGTGCACATTTTCATAAATTTATTTCTGAAGGGATTAATGATGAAAACCTTGCATAAAGCATTCGTCATCGGCGCAGCGGTGATTGGTTTTGGCGCGGCAGCCTTGCCGGCCATGGCAGAAGAAGCTCCGCAGCATCAATATGCTGCCACCAAATTCGATCCGGTCAAAATGCAGGAGCGCATGGACGCGCATGCCAAGCGCATGCACGATGCGCTGAAAATTACCCCGGCGCAGGAAGCCGCATGGCAGGCATACCTGTCAGCACTGAAATCGAATATGCCGCAACATGGCCAATTCGATCGCGCCTCGTTCAAGGACATGCCGGCACCAGAGCGCATGGAAAAGCGGATTGAAATGGCGAAAGCCCACCTGGCGCACATGGAAAGCAACCTGGCAGCGACCAAGACTTTCTACGCCACGCTGACGCCGGAACAGCAAAAAGTGTTTGACGAAAAAGCTGGCCATTTCGGCCACCGCCAGCATTCACGCATGATGCGCCAACACGGCTAATGAAAATGGGCGCTTGCAGGCGCCCATTTTTTTATGGATTCAGCTTTTGCAGGGATCGCAGGAATTTCCCGCTGTCCTGGAATCCGATAACGCGTGAATCCGGGATTTCCTGGCCGGCGGCGTTGAACATGATAATGCCGGGCGGGCCGAATAAGGTGAACCTTTGCAGCATGGCTTTATCGGCCTCGTTATTTTCGGTAACGTCGACCTGCAGCAAAATCGTATTGGCCAGTTTCTGCTGGACTGCCGGATCGATAAAGGTCAGTTTTTCCATTTCCTTGCACGACACGCACCAGTCGGCGTAGAAGTCCAGCAGCACAGTCTTGCCGCCGGTTTGCGCCAGCACCTGGTCCAGGTCTGCCACGGTCTTGATGCGGGTGAACTGCAGGTGGCGGTCGGCGCGGCCGGCCAGCCTTTCGATCGGGTGCAATGGGTCGGCGCTGCCGGTCGCGAGTCCCGCGATCTGAATCAGGCCGATGGCCGCGAAGAAGACGGCAATGACTTTCGGCAGCCACTTGCCGCGCTCATGGGTCAGCAGGAAGAACGCGTAGCCCACGCCCAGGATGGCCCAGCCAATCATTTGCACTTTGCCCGGCAATACGGGCGCGACCAGCCACAAAGCCATCGCCAGCATCAGCACGCCGAAGAAGCGCTTCACTGCCTGCATCCAGATACCGGCGCGCGGCAACAGGGCACCGGCTGAAATGCCGACCAGCAGCAGCGGAATGCTCATGCCCACCGCCATCGAGAACAGCGCGCTGCCGCCAACCACAACGTCGCGGGTCTGGCTGATGTACACCAGCGCACCCGCCAGCGGCGCGGCGACGCACGGTCCGACGATCAGCGCGGAAATGGCGCCCATGGCGAACACCCCAGCCAGCTTGCCGCCGGACTGGCGG
>Ga0209436_100384_pt1 | contig 19938 bp, 15 predicted proteins | sample AraplaF_Cvi_mTSA_FD_184263 | JGI IMG/M metagenome (GOLD analysis project Ga0209436, IMG submission 184263) | Arabidopsis root microbial communities from the University of North Carolina, USA - plate scrape MF_Cvi_mTSA (SPAdes) (version 2) | ecosystem: Host-associated > Plants > Roots > Endosphere...
CATATCAGCCTTACAAATTATTTCCTGTTACTGATCATTAACAAGAGTACACGGCGTGCACTGGATCGCAGACATGCGGCAGGAGCGCTCACATTGCCTGCAGATTACCATGAAAAGTTTGAACAGATCGATGTGATAGGTAGTCGTTCTTTTGGCTGGATCAGGCCAGAACACCTGGAGCCTAGCGGGCTGCAGGATATGCACGAAATCAGAACGCTGCTCAAACAACAGTTTGCGCAGTGTATGTATAATCTTAGTCTGCTGAAGAACGGAGAGGGCAGGTTGGTACTCACCAACATGTCTGTGAATCACCTGGGCAAACTGGATATTTACCAGTACATCTACTTTTTGACCAAGCACATTGAGCGTCACATTCGCCAGATGGAAAGGTTGAAAAGAGAATACAACGGAGAAAAGGAACCGGCTACACGAATCGTGACAGCCATCGTAGATGCGCCAGATGAAGCAGCAGCAGATATGGCAGTGCTATAATATGGTCAACTATATTTCTCATCCTTTGTTTTTTAATTCCGCTGTTCTAATACCATCAGTTTACCGGTGACATTCCTGTCGCCGGTATTTTTTGTGAAGAGAGCAGCAGCCCCCAAAATTTGTTAATATGCCCAAATGTTATTGTAAGAAACATCGTACGTACACCGCGGGGTAATCCTGCCCTGCCAGTTTTCTTGTATAAGAATGTACCTTTGCAATCATTTTTAAAAATCGCATGGAAAATATTTTACAGCAGCGGGTGATCAGTGGAGATACTATTTTTGGCAATGGCTTGCTTGAAAGCAGACCTTTCTACCTGTATTATTTCAATAGAATACCTAATATAAGTATGGTTTATGGCATTAACGGCGAGAAGTCTTTCGCCGGCTTTAAAAATGCCTTTAAGGATAAAATAGCCGAAGTATACAGAAGAGAAGAGATCGATAAGAAGGACAAAACCTACCAGCATGACATCTCTATCGTGGTACTGAACAATGAGTGCATGGTCGAGTTTGGAGATGGATACTGCGAAATTCTGCACAACGGACAATCCGATGCCTTTGTCAAAGAGATTACGACCCTCGTAAGAAGATACCGAACCCGCGAAAAGAAAAAGAAATTTGAACTGAACCTCATCACCGTGGAAAATGGCGCTTTGACGCTGAAAGCCATGGAGTTTAAGCGGACCAAGCTGGACCTGAACCTCTATTATGAGGATGATTTTACTGCTATCGACCAGCTGATCTACAAGCGTCTGAATACCGACGATGATAAGGGGATTGTATTGCTGCATGGCTTGCCGGGTACCGGTAAGACCACTTACCTGCGCTACCTGATTGGCAGATTGAAGAAGAGAGTATTATTCCTTTCTCCGGCTGTGGCCCGCAATATTATGCAGCCAGAGTTTATAGATCTGCTGATTGACAACCCGAATACGATCCTGGTGATCGAAGATGCGGAGAACATCATCATGGACAGAAAGACCACGGGGAATTCTTCGGTGTCGAATTTGTTGAATCTGTCAGATGGATTGCTGGCAGATTGCCTGAACGTCCAGGTGATCTGTACGTTCAACAGCGACATCTCGCAAATAGACAGTGCACTGATGAGGAAGGGGCGCCTGATCGCCAAGTATGAGTTCGGTAAGTTATCTGTCGATAAGGCCCGTCAGTTGTCTGGCAACCAGGGTTTCCAGACATTGATCGATAAGCCGATGACAATAGCGGAAGTAATGAACCAGCATGAGCCCAGCTTTGAGAAGCAGGAGGCGACGATTGGTTTCAGAGCCGGTTTTAAAGGGTAACAGATTTAATTAAATAGTTCAAAAAAGAAGCCCCGGCCATTAGCCGGGGCTTCTTTTTTGGGAGACTAATTAAAGAGGGCTTGCTTTCAGTAAGTCCTCTTTAATTAGTCTATTAATATTGTGGACTAATTCGATTATTTTATGTAATATTGCCTTGATCTTGCTCCATTGGCCACCAACAGTAGGGCTTTTACCCGTAATTCGAAATTATTCTTGGCGTGCATTTAAATCACATGGCCTGGGCCGTTCCTCTGTTCCTGGGGTTAATGGGCTTGGAGTATCTTGTTGCCCGTAAAACCGGAAAGAACTATTTTGGTTTTGCCAGCTCCGTCAGCAACATTAATGTTGGTATCGCAGAGAGATTACTGGATACCTTTACCGTAGGGATCTTCTACTTTGTGTATGAGTTCCTGTATACCCACTTCGCAATTTTCGACATCAAATCAGGCTTATTGCTTTGGTTTAGCCTCTTGTTACTGACAGATTTTATCTGGTATTGGTACCACAGGTTGGCACATGAAGTGAATTTTCTTTGGGCGGCCCATGTGGTGCATCACCAGAGTGATGACTTCAACTACACTGTTTCGGCCAGGATCACTGTATTTCAGGCCTTTGCCCGGATGTGTTTCTGGTCCGTCCTGCCGGTGATAGGTTTTCCACCAGCTATGATCATCAGTGTACAGCTGGTTCATGGCATTTATCCTTTCTTTATTCATACCCGTACGATCCCGAAGCTGGGGTTTTTAGAATATATTTTTGTGACACCTTCACATCATCGTGTACACCATGCTTCCAATGAGCATTACCTGGATAAGAACTATGGTGATGTGTTTATATTCTGGGATAAGCTGTTTGGAACATTCATCGTAGAGAAAGAAGAACCGGTATATGGCCTAACTAAACCATTGGATAGCAATAGTTTCCTCTGGCAGCATTTCCATTTTATCCTTGAGATCATATATACTGTCAAACAGACCAAAGGTTTCAGGGAGAAACTCAAAGTGATCTTTGGCCGGCCGGACAAGATAGACCCGGAGATACGGCCTCAATTGGAGAAAAGATTCCTTACACAGCATAAGGCCAAAGGCAAATCGGTGTACCTGAAGGTGTATATTATCTGGCAGGTGGCCGTGATCTTGGTTGTGCTATTCTGTTTCCTGCTGCTGGAACATTACGTACCAGCCCTTGTACAGGTACTGGTGTCGCTGGTTATTTTCCTGACACTGATCAATACTGGTGCAATTATGGAACAACGCCGCTGGGTATTTTACCTGGAGTATGCCCGGCTGCTGGTGGTATTTGCCACCCTGTATTATTACTGGACCAGTCCTTTGCTGTTATTAATATTTGCTATTATCCAGCTGCCATTCTTCCTGCGGCAGGGTGATATAAAGCGGGGATACCTGCGCCTGCTTTATGGCTCCTGATCTGAATTATAACGATTGTGTATATAGAACTGCCTGATATTTAAGTATTATCAGGCAGTTATTGTTGTTTTGGGAAAGGTATGGGAGCACCCTGAAATTTCTTACCCCGGTCAAATAAGGCCCCCGTGATATTTGTTAAAAATTCTATAAAAGGAACCCTGGCGGAATATCTTCAGTTTTACAGGTTCCTAATCTGTTACAGATGTAATGGTTTTTTGATTAGTACTTTTTTCTAAAAGTATAGTCTTGGTGATCAGTTATTTAACTCTTTGATCCCGCTCAAATATTAAGAAATCCATATTTCGTATTAAACTCGATTTGATGTTTTTGAGTCCATTTGTGTGTTGCCAACACCTTTTCCTAACTTTAACATTTATAGGATATTTTTAATAGATTTGCACCTGTTTTCCTATCTGTTAAAGCAATTGGGATACAAGGTGTTAATCTAGTTTTATTAATCCTGTAAGGAATTTATCTGGTAATTCATGTCCAAAAAAATACTGTTACTGCAACTGTTATTGCTGATGATTGGCTTAGGAGTAAAAGCACAAATTACCTCGGGCAGTGCATCGGCCAGTCAGTTTAGTCAGATGAAGGTAGACAACCTCACAGATGATCAAGTCAGGCAGTTAGTGGCTGAAATGAAAAAGAATAATGTTTCTTTCGATCAAATAGGTTCTTATGCTCAACAGAAAGGAATTCCTGATTCCGAAGTTGAAAAACTCAAGGCCAGAATCAAGCAACTGAACCTGGATGGGGAACTGACCGGTTCGGGAAAAAGTGGCCAGACCACTGACACCAGTGGAGGCAGACGGTATAATACGGATGTAGCGCAGCAGGAGGAAGACTCCATCGCCCTGTACCAGGAAAAATACAAGAAATTCAAAAGCAGACAGGATTTCGAAAGGGAACTGAGAAGACAGAAAGTATTTGGTACTGAACTGTTTAGTAATAAAAACCTCACGTTCGAGCCAAACCTGAGAATGGCCACCCCTCCCAATTATAAAATTGCGGCCAACGATGAACTGGCCATTGACGTATACGGTTATTCGGAGTCGCAACAGACCCTGAAAGTAAGTCCGGACGGTTATATCCGCATACCTTATCTGGGGCCCGTATATGTAAACGGGCTGACCATGGCGGAAGCAACGCAACGCATTACTACCCAACTCTCTACTATTTATAGCGGTATCAAAACCGGGAAAACATCCGTACAGGTAAGCCTTGGAAATATCAGAAGTATCCGGGTAATGCTGATCGGCGAAATTATGCAGCCAGGTAGTTATACCCTGCCTTCCCTTGCTACCGTAGCCAATGCATTATATGTATCAGGAGGGCCTAACGAAAATGGTTCGTTCCGCAATATACAGGTGATCAGGAACGGAGCGTCTGTTGCTACTTTTGACCTGTACGACTTTTTGATCCATGGTGACCTGAGTAACAACGTTGTGCTGCAGGACCAGGATATCGTAAAAGTAAGTGCTTATAAAATGCGTGTAGAATTGATCGGACAGGTAAAACGGCCTGCGATATTCGAAACCAAGGAATCTGAAACCCTGAAAGATGTGATTGAGTTTGCCGGAGGCTATACAGACAGTGCTTACCAGGATGTGATCAGGGCATTTAGGGTAACCAGTAAAGCCCGTGAAGTGATCAATATTAGCGCTGACTCTGTGGCTTCTTTTCACATGAAAACCGGTGATAAGATATATGTAGATTCTGTTTTAACCAGGTTCACCAATCGTATTACGCTGGCGGGTGCCGTATTCCACCCCGGCAATTACGCCCTGGAAGAGGGAATGACCCTGGGTGACCTGTTGAAGAAAGCAGATGGTGTACGTGAAGATGCGGTGATGTCAAGAGGTCTGATCCGAAGGCTGAAAGATGACTACACCCCGTCTATCGTCAACTTTAGTGTAGATGATGTAATAGCGGGAAGACAGGAAGTAAAATTACAGCGTGAGGATAGCATCATCATTTTCTCCAAACTGAAAGTTCGTGAAGACTACCTGGTAAAGATTGAAGGTGAGGTGAACAAGCCGGGTTACTATTTCTACGGTGACAGCATGCGCCTGGAAGATCTGATCCTGCTGGCAGGTGGTCTGAAAGATGCAGCGAGTCTGAAACATCTCGATATCACAAGACGTATCCGCTCAGACGGCACTTATGATTCTTCTGATGTCCGTATGGCCATCATCAACCAGTTTGACATTAGTGCAGACCTGAGTGCAAATACTGAAGCGGCTTCGTTTACATTACAACCATTTGATGAAGTGATGGTACGCAGGGCGCCAACTTACAACGAGCAGGCAAATGTAATGGTAGATGGTGAAGTGGCTTACCCTGGTGCATATACTATCAACAGTAAGCGTGAGCGCATCTCCGATGTGATTCGTCGTGCCGGTGGTCTGAGACCGGAAGGTTATGCTGAAGGGGCGGTGTTGTTGAGGAGGACATTTGTAAATGAAGCTGATAGTACATTATTATTGAATAAACTGGAAGTATTCTACGACAAACTCAAAGACAGTTCCGACGTAGGGAAAGTGCAAAAGGCAGTAAATCGTAAGGAACAGCTGCTGGGTATCGAGCTGAACAAGGTTTTGGCTAATCCGGGTTCCAAGTATGACCTGTACCTGGAAGATGGTGACATTATCAGGGTACCTAAGAAACTGCAAACCGTACAGATGTATGGTGAGGTGTACTTCCCTAAGAAAGTGAGGTATGATAAAACTTTTACCTTTAGGGAGTATGTGAGAGGAGCCGGTGGATTTACATCGCAGGCATTAAGGAGAAGAAGCTATATCGTGTATTCCAATGGTGAAGTAAAGAGTACCAGGAAGACCATATTCTTTAACAGGTATCCAAAGGTAATGCCTGGAGCCGAGATCTATGTGCCTGCGAGAAGATCAAAGAGCCCGATGACGAGTGGTGAAGCGGTTGGTCTGGCCAGTGCGCTGGCCTCTGTAGCGCTTGTGATCGTGACCATTATCAATAATGTAAAATAATAAATCCTTAGACCTCCAGGTGCTTTTAAGCATAGATGTATGAATGAAGTAAAACAAACACCTATTGTTAAGAATGATGAGGAAATATCATTAAAAGACCTGATCTACAAAGGTGGGCAGTGGTATAGATATGTGTTAAGTAAATGGCTCATCATCGTTATTGCAGGAGTATTGGGTGCGGGCATAGGATTGATCGTTGCCCTCAGGCAGAAACCCCGTTACAAAGCTATTTTGACCTTTGTTCTGGAGGAGGGTAAGTCCAGTGCCTTGAGCAGTTATTCGAGCATTGCCAGTCAGTTCGGTGTAGATCTTGGCGGTGGCGGTTCCAATGGAGGTCTGTTTGCCAGCGACAATATCAAAGATTATTTAACCTCCCGCCTTATTGTTGAAAAGGCTTTACTGGCCCCGGTAGAAGTTGATGGTAAGAAAGAAACGCTGGTAGAGATGTATATGGACTTCATGCATATGAAGGGAAAACAGTCAAAGGATACAGTGCTTAGAAACCTGCATTATCCGTTAGGCGCTGACAGGAAAACCTTTACCCGTGTACAGGATAGCGTATTATTTTCCATTGCACAACGTGTTGTAAAGGGAGAATTGGAAATAGAAAAAGGAGAGGCAAAAACATCGGGATTTGTAACCGTATTCTGTCTTTCAGAAAATGAAATATTTGCAAAAGCATTTGTTATACAGTTAGTAAATGAAGCTACCTCTTTCTACATCGGTATTAAAACCAAAAGATCCCAGCATACAGTAGACAATCTTCAGGCGAAAGCTGACTCTATCGAACAGTTACTGAACCGCAAGACTTACACATACGCCATGGAGCAGGATGTAAACCTGAATCCGGTGAGAAAAGTGGCTACGGTCAATTCGGAAATGGTATCCCGTGACAAAGTGGTATTGCAAACCATGTTTTCTGAAGTAGTGAAGAACCTGGAGCTGAGTAAAATGGCGATGGCTCAGGAAACGCCGGTGATCCAGATCATCGATGCACCTATTCTGCCATTGATGGTACAAAAACTGGGCATTACGAAAGGTATTGTAATAGGTGGTATCGTCGCAGGATTCCTTTGTGTGTTTGCGCTGACGGGTATCAGGATCTATAGGGAAATCATGCAATAAGGATCGTTATGAAGAAGAGGGTAATAATCAGATTTCAGGGTGGTTTGGGTAACCAGTTCTTTATATATGCGGCCTCCCTCGCCTTGCAAAAGCAGAGAGGTGTAGCACTGGTCGCAGATACGATCACCGGATTCAACAATGATCCTTATAAGAGAGTATTTGAGGCCGGACTTTTTAATTACAGTTCTACGGATACCTGCTCCCGCTTCTTTGGATTTTGGTTCTTTCAGTTAATCCGGGTATGCCGGAAACTAGGACTGGCCAACAATTTCCTGCTCAAACAGATCACCGAAAGTAATTATACAGCTATTCTTGAAGGCCGGTCTAAGCCCGGACTTTTTAATTATCTGGATGGTTATTTCCAATACAGGGATGTACCGGAGATAAACCGTGAACTGCTCTATCAAAAATGTACCACTTACTTCCGGGAATACCTGGAAAACCAGCCGGCAGCAGTAGTTGCGCGTTTCAACCAGCTTTCCGCAGGTAAGTATTCAATCGTACATGTAAGACGCCAGAATTACGAACAACTGGATTTTTCTTTTTATACCGGAGCGCTGCAGCAAAAGGAATACGAAGGGCTGCCTGTCTGCTTTATCTCTGACGATATCGCCTGGGTGCAGGACGAGTTGAGCAGAAATCAGATAGATCAGGAGGTACGGTTATCCCTGCTGGATGACCCTTTGCTGGAATTGTACCTGCTGGTGAAAGCTGAAAAGGCGATTATCTCTTTCAGTACTTTTTCCTGGCTGGGTGCATGGTTGTCCTGTATCAGAAGGGGCAGCTTTGCAGGTATAAGTTATCCCTCTTATAATAGCCAGGTGATCCTCTCAGATAACTTTTTGTTCCCGGATTGGAAGGGAATAGACTATAAAAAGGCTGTTGAGAATACCACGCTGTAACAAGATGGGTAATTGTCCGTTTAATAAATTGAGAGATTAGTAATTAAATGATAATAATTATTATTACATGATGCCGTTCATCTCGATAATAATGCCGGCATACAATGCGGAAGCAACAATTGAAGATACAATCAGATCTGTCCTACAACAAGATTACACTGATTGGGAATTGATCATTGTGGATGATGCTTCGAAAGATACAACTTCAGGTATAATCCATCGCTTTATTGAAAACGGTGAACAGCGAATTAGGTATTTCTATAATGATGGGGATCAGCATGGCCCTTCTATAGGAAGAAACATGGGGATCACGGCTGCAAGAGGGGAATGGATCATGTTCCTGGATGCAGATGATCTGTACCTGCCGGGCAGGCTGACTGCCTACGTGCAGTTAATACAGCGGATTGGCGGCCCTGCTGCCATTCATAGTAACTACCTGTATTATATTAACGGACAGCATAAGAAAAGATGGGTCTCGTTACTGGGTGAACCTGCTAAGTACAAACGTGGAAATCTCTTTGAGAATAAAAAAATCCTTGAAAAATGTACAATTGGCATTCTTACTGTAGCAATACATCGCACTATACTGGATAAGACGGGTTTGTTTGACACCAGTCTGAAAGGAACTGAAGACTATGACCTCTGGATAAGGATCGCTATGGCCGGATATAAATGGTATTATATCCCGGCATCATGGTCCTTGTACACTATCATACCAAACAGTTTATCCCGGAACATTCATTCTTATTCTAAGGCCTTACTGGATATCTATCACAAATACAAGGCACATTATAGCAATGATAAACGTCTGGATCATATGTTCACCGCTATGTACAGCAGGTGGAAAGCAAACATGTTTTACGATAGCCGGGATTATGTCAGGGCTCGCAGATACTTTGAAATATCGATCCGGCATGATCAGTTTTCATACAGAAAGCTCACCGCATGGGCTTACCTGGCCATTATGAAATTAAAAGGCAAATAAAAGGGAGTACGGTAATTTAAAAAAACTTATTTGATGATAAAGATCAAATTATCATTAGTCGAACCAACGCTTCCAATTATTCGCCAGACACCAGGAAAAGCAGGTGTGTGGGATAATTGCGAATTCTATATAAATAAAGATATTAGTGAGTGTGATTACTGGGTGGTATACGATAATCTAAACAATACGGAAACCACACTTTGTGATCAGCACAACACGATTTTGATCACTGCAGAACCGCCAAGTGTAAAACGTTACAGCAAGGATTTTCTGAAACAGTTTCATACCGTGGTGACCTGTCAGTCTACTATTAAAAGGCCGGAAACGATCATTCGTCAGCAAAGCCTGATCTGGATGGCTGGTGTCACTTATGATCGTAATGAGAGAAGGTGGGTGACGGAAGATTGTTTAGGTTATGATGAACTGAAAGAGAACAAGCAACACGATAAAGAAAATAAAGTCTGCATCATTACCTCCAACAAAACCATCACAAAAGGACATCAGTTAAGGCTGGACTTTGTGATGCAGTTAAAGGAGGCATTGGGTGACAGGCTGGACATTTTCGGACATGGTTTTTCATTAGTAGGTGATAAGTATGAGGTGTTCAGTAAGTACAGGTATGTGCTGGTGATCGAGAACAGCTATTTCAATGACTACTGGACAGAGAAATTATCTGATGCCTATCTATCAGATGCGTATCCGATCTACTATGGTTGCCCGAATATCAAAGAATATTTTTCTCCTGATGCGTTCACGGAAATAGATATTACAAAGCCGGAAGCTGCCATCAGCAAGATCCGTGAGCTGCTGGATGGAAATGTGTATGAGCAATCGGTAGCTGCGTTGAAAGTAGCCAAGACACAGGTACTGGATCAGTACAATCTTTTTGCAATGGTTGCTGATCTTGTGAAGAACAGGCCTGTCTCTGCAAAGGTGCCTACTACTATCCAACCACAACAGCCTGGATTCCTGTCGAAGATGAAACGATTAGTATTTAAAATAGCTGGTATAAAACGCAAACAGTAAGAGCATATATGAGCACATTGTTAATCACATCCAGCGTGAAAGTGATAGCACCGCAAACAGCGGTAAATGATGACCGGGAACGGCTGGAACAGTATATTGCAGCCATCCGTAAATGGATCATCAATACGCGTATCAGCCGCATCGTAGTATGTGATAACTCTGGGTTTATATACGATCGTACTTCTTTTGAAGAACTGGGTGCAGCGCATGGAACGGAGGTCGAGTTTTTATCTTTTTTGGGTGATCAGCAAAAGATAAAAATGCAGGGAAAAGGATATGGCGAGGGAGAGATCATCAGGTATGCCCTGGAGAATAGTCAGCTGCTGCAACAGTCTACCGGTTTCTTCAAAGTAACGGGCCGTGTGTTTATTACGAATTACAACAGGCTATCCCGCTTTGTAAAAGCAGATCAGGCGTATTTCAATCTGGGTATAAATGCCAGTCAGGGCAATTACATTGATACCCGGTTTTACTATTGTCCTGTTACATTTTACAAGCAGTATTTGCTCACTGCTTTTGAGCAGGTAGATGACCTGGGTGGTTATGTGTTGGAAAATGCGTTTCATACAGCATTGAAAGCTGCTGTATATCGCCGCTTTTTTCTGGCGCCTGATTTCGAAGGTGTATCTGGTTCTACCGGTAAGAATTACCGCGAGCGCAGGCCTGTATTTTATGTAAGAGCAATTATCAATTCAATATATCAACTCCTGGGAAAATAACGATGGGGATCTTTAAAAATAATAAGGGTAGTGATTTGCAATCGGGCCGCACGAAGAAAATGCTGCAGGGTTCATTTCTGATGACGATAGCAACGGTGATAGTGAACCTCACACGGTTTGCCATGATTGTAATATTGCTGCGTTATTATTCTAAAGAGGAGTTTGGGATCTGGTCTGCCATTACCTCTTCTGCAGCAGTCATTGCAACGGGTGATTTTGGTATTGTGAATGCATTGCGGAATAAAGTAAGTGTGTTGATCACGCAAGGAGAGGAAGGGATAAAGCTGGCGCGTGAGTATTTCTATTCCTCTTTTTATTTCTTCTTTGTCGTCTCCTTATTGTTCAGTGGTGGTATCTTTCTGCTGGCACAATTTATTCCTTTCTCACATTTATTTAAAACGGATAACGTATTCCTGAAAGAGCAGGGTGCCACCATCCTGCTGTGGGTTCAATTCCTTTTCTTTCTCAATGTACCCTTGTCTATGGGAAGCCCATTATTCTTTTCTTTCCAGGAATCGAGGTTCAGTTCATTCTTTTCATTTTCACAGGCGATATTATCATTTTTCCTGGTGGTGATACTGGCATATTTCCATGCAAGTATCGTCGCGATTTCCATTGCTTATTTCTGTACGAATGTAATAATTGGACTGGCTGGTACACTGAGTTTTATTTATGTGCGAAGATGGTTTGATGGCAGGGTCGATAAGCAATTATTCTTTCCAAGGATCAAAGAATTATTTGGAGTAGGTATCAAGTTTATGGGATTGCAATTCTCCGGTAGTTATTTGCAGAACATTGCTACGATTATGGCTAGTGCATTCCTGAGTGTCTCAACAGCCGCAGAGTTTAGCATGATTCAGAAGTTGTATACATTCGCGATAGGTGTGTACCAGAGTGCTGTTAATCCTGTATGGGCCGGTTACTCCGATGCTTATGCGCGTGGTGATGCGGAGTGGTGTAGAAAGACGCTGAGCAGAACATTGATGGCAACCGCGGCATTGTTCATTGGAGCACTTGGATTCTTTGTATTGTTTGGTAATAAGATGATATTGCTGATGGGAGGGAAGGGCTATGTATCTTCTCCTGTATTATATTTCCTGTTAGGGATCGTATCCCTGTTCTATGCGTTGTTCATTTGTACAACGGTAGTACAGTATGCGACGAATAAAATAAACTTAATTCTTGCTTTATCCGTCGTGATGTGTTTTGCAGGATCTGCGGTGTGCCGCTGGTTAGCTGCCCGCTATGCTATGACGGGGCTGGCAGCAGGAATGGCGGGTATCTGGGTGGTGTTGTTTGGGGTGTTGACATTCCAGTCGTTTGCCATCATTAATAAGATTGAGACTAAATGAATCTGACCAAATATATCGATTACATTTTGTATGCACTACTGTGTAATATATTGGTATTTGATTCAATTACCGGTTTCTTTCTCAACAAGCATTTGCATCTGCCCTTGTCGCAGATTGTAAAGTTCGCCTTACTGGGATTGCTCATTGTGCGTGTGCTTACATTTAACAGGTCGAGACTGGTTGGTGTAATGTATTTGTTTTACTCAGTAACGATTGCGATATTTTTCTATTTCGCATTGGAGGATAAGTATTCGGATACACTGATCCTCTATAGTAAGTTCCTGATATCAGCACTGGTCTTTCTGTATTTAAAAATGCTGTTCCGTACGGCACCGGAGGAGACGATGCGAAAGGTAGACAGGATCATGCTGGTCAATATGATCGTGTTGTTTGTGAATGTGGTGGTGTTTGGTGCGCTGGGTATTGGGTTTGCGCAGTATGACGACTCGGTGGGTAGTAAGGGTTTTTTTTATGCGGGGAACGAGATGTCTGCGGTACTGAATATCTTTTTCGCATACTATATGGCAAAGGGTTTGACAATGCCCAAAATGAAGCGCTGGATCCTGAGTTTTCTATTACTGCTATTAGCAGTATTCTGTGCGACAAAGACGGGTTTATTGGGCTTCTTTATCCTGTTTGTTGCCACACCGATGGTACTGAAGGAAAAGGAAAAGAAGTCGATGTCTACACGTGTGATAAGGGGTGTATTGGTAGGCGTAGGGGGATTGGTAGTTTGTGGTGCCATGTATGCGTTGGTGATGCGGAGTGGGATGGTGGAGCGCTGGCAATATTTCTATCAAAAGAACGGCGTACTGGCCCTGATCTTCTCCGGCCGTATTGAATATATACAGGAAGAGATCAAAGATTTTGTCAAGGGTGGTTTATTGAACAAGATATTAGGACTGGGAGGGGAAAGGACAGTGGAGATGGATTTCTTTGATATCTTGTTGAACTTTGGCTATCTGGGCTTAGTATTGGTCTATAGTCTATATTTCTATATTCTGGCGTATGCCTACAGGTGGCGGAAGCTGAGAACGCAGTATCCGTTTGCACGCTGGGGTTTATTACTGTTTGGGATGTTGTTATTTGCTTCGTCTATAGCTGGGCATACTGTGTTTTCCGCTATGGCAGGGCCTTTCATCGGACTGGCAGGAGCATTGGTATTTTACCGGCGAGACGTGACCGGCATTCAAGAACAAAAACATTGAATTTGGGACAGAACAGGTACTTTCTGATATCCAATATGTATCCGTCGGAGAGAGACAGGTATTATGGCATTTTTGTACGGAATATTGAGAATTCCCTTGCAGAGCGGGGTGCCAGCTTTCCGGCTAAAGCCCTTATCCGTGGCCGTAGTCAAAGCTCGGCGGGTAAATTACTGGCCTATCTGAAATTCTATTTTGAGATCTGCTGGCTGGGGCTGACCTGCAGGTATGATTATGTATATGTACATTTTATAACGCATGCTGTACTGCCATTAACCTTTCTCAGGTTGTTCAAAAGGCGGAAACTGATCATTCATATCCATGGTGGGGAGATCTTTCCGGTAGGTACCTGGACCCGGTTATTACATCGTTTATCTTGTAATATCGTCCGGCAGGCAGATGTTATTATCGTGCCATCTCCCTTTTTCAGAGAAGAAACCATTAAAAGTTACGGTTTATCCGGCAGTAATATTATAATTTCGCCGTCAGGTGGTGTTGATCGGAAGTTTTTTACCCCTCAGTCTGCCCCAATTTCCGGAAGGTTTAGAATTGGCTATGTAGGAAGAATCGACCCGGGTAAAGGATGGAACGTATTGCTGGATGGTATTGGAATACTGAAGCAACGCTATCCTGAGTTAGATCCTGAAGTAGTGTTTGTGGGAGATGGAGCTGAAACGGAAGCTTTTAAAGCCGCCGTGGCAGGTTCTGCCGTAAGTGCCCTGATAAATTACAAAGGCCCATTATCTCATGATGAGTTACCGGCGTTTTATGCAGGACTTCACTTATTTATATTCCCGTCCTTATTACCTGAAAGCCTGGGATTGGTGGGGCTGGAAGCAATGGCTTCCGGCGTGCCTGTGATCGGATCTGATTATGGTGGTATCCGTGGTTACCTGAAGGATGGCGAGAATGGATTTACATTTGAAAGAGGAAATAGTTCCATGTTGGCCGAAAAAATCTACCAATATTACAATTTAAGTGCATCAGAAAAGCTATCTCTGCAAGCGAATGCAATCAATACTGCCAGATCATTTAGCAGTGATCATGTGGGCAATGTACTTATTGAAGATCTGAAAAAAGCACTGCAAAATGGATAAAGGGCTGCAATTTGGAGCAATCAGGTTCTCTGCCCTTCACAGGGCTCCGCTGATGGCGTATTCCGGGCAGATGAAGCATGTGGTAACGGTGAATGCACAATTTGTGATTGAGTCAGAACAGAGTAGCCGCTTCAGAGAAATCATCAATAACAACTGGGCAACGGTGGATGGGCAGGTGGTTTACTATCTGCTGAAGAGAAGATATAAAACGGAGACGTTCGAGAAAATAGCAGGTTCTGATTTTATATACGACGTGTGCCGGAAAGCGAAGGCAGAAGGGAAGCGGGTATATTTGCTGGGCGGCAAGGAAGTGTCCAATGTGGGAGCAGTGGCCAAATTACGGGAACAGTTTGGAATTGAGGTGGATGGTTTTTCGCCGGCATATAGTCCATATCCCTTCAGCACAGAGCTGAACCAGCAGATCATGGCGAAGATCAGGGCTTTTAAACCTCATTACCTCTTTGTAGGTTTTGGCGTGTTGAAACAGGAGTTCTGGATCGACGATCACAGGGCTGAACTGGAAGCCATGGGGGTGGAGCTGGCTGTAGGCTGTGGTGGTACAATGGAATTTGTGTCAGGGAAGTTTAAGCGTGCCCCGGTGTGGGTACAGAAGATCGGTATGGAAGGTGTATTCCGCCTGATCACTGATCCGCAAATGGCGAGGGTTCACAGGTTAATTCAATCATTTAAGGTATTAAAGTACCTGTTTAAGCGATAAACGGGGTAAAATTATAATCAGTTATTATGTCAAAAGTAGCACTTGTAACAGGAGTGACAGGCCAGGATGGCGCTTATCTTACTGAACTCCTGCTGGAAAAGGGATATGAGGTACATGGTATCAAGAGGAGAAGTTCACTGTTTAATACAGATCGTATTGACCATTTATATCAGGACCCCCATGAACAGCAGGTAAATCTTAAGTTACACTATGGAGATCTTACAGATTCAACCAACCTGATTCGAATCATTCAGCAGGTACAACCGGATGAGATCTTCAACCTGGGTGCCATGAGCCATGTTCAGGTAAGCTTTGAGACACCTGAGTATACTGCCAATGCTGATGGTATTGGTACATTGAGGATCCTGGAAGCTGTACGCCTGTTAGGATTGACACAGAAAACAAAAATATACCAGGCTTCTACTTCGGAGCTGTATGGTCTGGTGCAGGAGATCCCGCAATCTGAGCGAACTCCATTTTATCCACGCTCACCATATGCAGTGGCTAAAATGTATGCTTACTGGATCACAGTAAACTACCGTGAAGCGTATAATATGTTTGCCTGCAATGGTATCCTCTTCAACCATGAGAGCCCATTGAGAGGTGAAACTTTCGTAACCCGCAAGATCACCCGTGGTGTGGCGAAGATTGCACTGGGTTTGCAGGACAAGCTTTTCATGGGTAACCTGGATGCACAGCGCGACTGGGGCCATGCAAAAGATTATGTAGAAGCAATGTGGCTCATTCTGCAACAGGAAAAACCAGAAGATTATGTCATCGCTACGGGTATCACTACACCTGTTCGTGACTTTATCAGGATGGCTTTTGCCGAAGCTGGTATCGAACTGGAGTTCATTGGTAAAGGTGTAGACGAAACTGCAGTAGTAAAGAGTTTTGACGCTTCAAGAGCGAAGGTGGAAGTAGGACAGGTAGTGGTACAAATTGACCCACGTTATTTCCGTCCTACAGAAGTAGAACTGTTGATCGGCGATCCTGCCAAGGCACAGCAACAGTTGGGCTGGAAACCAAAATATGACCTGCCCGCACTGGTACAGGAAATGGTAGCCGCGGATCTGGAATTGTTCAAACGTGAGCAGTTACTGAAGAATGCCGGATTTAAAATACTTAATCAATTCGAATAGTAGAGATGGAAAAGCAAGATAAGATCTATGTGGCAGGACATCGTGGAATGGTGGGTTCTGCTATTGTAAGACGTTTAGAACAAGAAGGATTTACAAATATCGTTACCAGATCATCCAAAGAACTGGACCTTCGTGACCAGGCAGCAACTGCGGCATTCTTTGCCACAGAGAAACCTGATTACGTATTTCTGGCAGCTGCCAAGGTGGGTGGAATCGTAGCAAACAATACATACAGAGCTGATTTCATTTATGAAAACAGCATGATCCAGAACAATGTGATCCATCATGCTTACAAGAATGATGTAAAGAAACTCATGTTCCTGGGTTCTTCCTGTATCTATCCAAAGCTTGCACCACAGCCGCTGAAGGAAGAATACCTGCTCACCGGTTTGCTGGAGCCAACGAATGAACCTTATGCTATTGCAAAGATCTCAGGTATCAAAACCTGTGATGCTTACAGGGCACAATATGGTTGTAATTTTATTTCGGTAATGCCAACAAACTTATATGGTCCGAATGATAACTACGATCTAAATAACTCGCATGTACTGCCAGCCCTGTTGCGTAAGTTCCATGAAGCCCGTGTAAATAATAGCCCTGAAGTGGTTGTATGGGGAACAGGTTCACCGCTGAGAGAATTTTTGCATGCTGATGATATGGCGGATGCCTGCTTTTATCTGATGCAACATTATAACGAAGACGGATTAGTGAATATTGGTGTTGGTCACGACATCAGTATCAAAGATCTGGCCCTGTTAGTAAAAGAAATTGTAGGCTATGAGGGCAAGCTGGTATTTGATACTACGAAGCCTGATGGCACTCCACGTAAGCTGATGGATGTAAGTAAACTCCACGGTTTGGGCTGGAAAGCCAGGATTGAACTGAAAGAAGGAATCTCTGGTGTATATCACGAATTGAAGCATACCCAATGGAAACAATGATTCAGAACAATTATGTTTTTATTATGGCAGGCGGCGTTGGTAGCCGCTTCTGGCCTAAAAGCCGGAATGCCTATCCCAAGCAGTTTATAGACATATTAGGTGTTGGAAAATCTCTCCTGCAACTGACCTACGAGCGTTTTCTGGGCATCTGTCCTGTTGAAAACATTTACATTGTAACGAACAATATTTATAAAGAGCTTATCAAAGAACAGCTGCCGGACATCCCGGAGGCGAACATTCTTTGTGAGCCATCACGTAATAACACTGCACCATGTATCGCATGGTCTGTGTTTAAAGTGGCTGCCAAAGATCCAAATGGTTGCATGATCATTGCGCCATCCGATCACTTTATTCTGAAGGAAGATGTATTTATCCGGAACGTAAAGCAAGCACTGGCTATTGCCGGTACGAAAGATGCGCTGCTCACAATGGGCATCACACCTACCAGACCTGATACCGGATACGGATATATTAAATTCGACAAGCAAGAAGAAGATGGGCTGCATGCTGTCGTACAATTCACAGAAAAACCAGTCATTGCAAAAGCACTGGAGTTCCTGAACAGCAGGGAGTATGTGTGGAATGCCGGCATCTTTATCTGGAAGGCGGCCGTTGCAAAGGAAGCATTGAAAAATTATGCTCCTGAGATATATGACCTGTTTAACCAGGGTGCAACATTATATAATACTGACAAGGAACAGGCATTTATAGAAGAATATTATCCAAAGTCTCCCAATATCTCTATTGACTATGCTATCATGGAAAAAGCACAAAACGTGTATACCATGCCGGTAGATATAGGATGGAGTGATCTGGGTACCTGGGCATCGCTGTACCAGGTGGCAGATAAGGATGTTGATGGACAAAATGTATTTGCAGGAGGAGAACGTCACTTGGAAGATACAGAGAATTGCATCATTCACGTACCAAATGAAAAGCTGGCGGTAATACGCGGACTAAAGGATTTCATCGTTGTTGATGATAGAAATGTATTGCTGATATATCCAAAAAGCGCAGAACAGGAAATCAAAAAAATAACGGAAACATTGAAAGCTCAGAACAGAACGCTTCATTTATAATGATGTTCTAATCTGTTCCGGACTGATTTTACGCTGTAAACGGAATATATTTGCAGCTGGCAAGCAAAACCTTAAATATGTTCATTCACCGTAGTATCCACCTGGCCTTACTATTTGTTTGTGGGGCCTTCTATCAGTCATTGAATGCTCAGAGTATTGGCAGACAGTATTCACTGGGCTTTTACCAGTCATCAGCAGATTCAGGTAATTACCACTCTTCTTTGCGTGATTATTCAAGAGAACCATCTTTTGAATTACCACAGGGTGATACCACCAAAAAGCAGAGCTGGTTGTACCGTAAGCTGTTCAGAGAACACCTGCTGGAACTGCAGGACGATGACTATACGTTCTATGCAAGTATTCTGCCCGATTTTCAGGTAGGACACAGTAGTCAGAATGGTACGATCTGGTTGAATACCCGTGGTGTGATCGCTGGTGGTACTATCGGTAAGAACCTTACTTTCAGGACTGAGTTCTATGAGAACCAGGGTAAATTCGCAAAGTATATTGACGACTATGGCAGAAGTACCAACATGGTCCCTGGCCAGGGAGAGTGGAAACCTTACTCTGGTGGTAAAGCATTTGATTTTGCTTATTCTTCTGCATTGATCAATTATAAGGCAGGCCGTCATTTTGATTTTCAGTTAGGTTATGACAAGAACTTCATTGGCGATGGTTATCGCTCTATGTTATTGTCTGACGCAGCATTCAACTATCCTTTCCTGAAAGTTATTGCGAACCTGGGTCGTGTACAGTATACCACCATGTGGGCACAGTTCATCGACATGAAGTATCCAAGATCTTCTTATGGTACTGGTTATCGCAAGAAGTGGGGTGTGTTTAACTACCTCGACTGGAATGTTAGTAGCAAATTCTCTGTAGGCTTATTTGAGGCCGTGATCTGGCAGGATTCTGATTCTACAGGCAAACGCGGTTTCGATGCGAGTTACATCAACCCAATCGTTTTCCTGCGTCCGGTAGAGTTCTCAAATGGCTCTCCTGATAATGCACTGATGGGCCTGAATCTGAAATATTCCCCATCCAGGAACAGTACCATCTATGGTCAGTTCATCCTGGATGAATTTGTATTCAAGGAAATGACATCCGGTTCCGGATGGTGGGGCAATAAGTACGGCGGCCAGATAGGTTTCCGCTCTAATAACCTCTTCCATGTGAAGCACCTGAATATGCTGACGGAAGTAAACGCAGCAAGACCATATACTTATTCTCAGCGTACCACACTGAATAATTATGGTCACGCTAACCAGTCACTTGCTCACCCGCTGGGGGCTAACTTTGTAGAGTGGGTAAGTATTGCAGATTATCAATACAAGCGTTTGTTCCTGCGTGGACAGATCACTTTGGCAAGATATGGCCTGGACTCAGCCGGGATCAATTATGGGAAAGATATCTTTGAATC
>Ga0209436_100388_pt1 | contig 19878 bp, 13 predicted proteins | sample AraplaF_Cvi_mTSA_FD_184263 | JGI IMG/M metagenome (GOLD analysis project Ga0209436, IMG submission 184263) | Arabidopsis root microbial communities from the University of North Carolina, USA - plate scrape MF_Cvi_mTSA (SPAdes) (version 2) | ecosystem: Host-associated > Plants > Roots > Endosphere...
CGGGTAATTTCTTCGTTGGTGAAGAAGAATAATTTATTCTTGATAATAGGGAATCCTACCCGAACACCTGTTTGGTATTCATGAAAATCGCTGGGTAATTTAGATCCGTCACCGGCGTTGTTTTTACCGATCATGGAAGCGTTACGGCCATAACCATAGATGGAACCGTGTACTTCGTTGGTACCGCTGCGGGTTACCGCGTTTACGCTACCACCGAGGAAGTTACCTACTTTCACATCAAATGGAGCCAGTAAAACCTGTACATCCTGGATCGCATCCAGTGACACGGGGTTAGTACGGGTGCTGCTACCTGGCTGACCGCTGGTGCTGCTCTGTCCACCTAAGGAAGGGCTGAAACCAATCGCGTCGTTGTTGATAGCACCATCCAATGTTACGTTGTTGTAACGGTAGTTGGTACCGAGGAAAGAGTTGTTGTTACTCTGCGGAGTAACTTTTGTCAGATCCTGCAGGCTGCGGCTCAGGGTTGGCAGGGTTTTGATCTGCTCCTGTCCTACTCTTGTACCGGATTTACCACCACCGGCGTTACCGGTTACCACAACTTCACTGAGGGCGGTAGATTCTTCCTGTAATTTGAAGTTGAAGTTGGTTGTTCCCAAACCAAGGTTTACGTCTCCTTTTACTTCTTTCTTATATCCTATAAATGAAACAGTGATTGTATAAGGACCACCTGGATTCAGGTTAGGCAGGATATAACGTCCGTCGGTATTTGTTTGCACACCGGATTTGGCGCCAGTGCTGTTATTGACAACAACAACAGTAACGCCGGGGATGGCTTGTCCACCCGGATCGGCTACTTTACCCGATATAACGGAAGTGGTTACCTGCGCCTGCGCGTTGTTGAAAAAAATGATTACAAGTAAGCTAGCTAGTAGCGTAAAGAATGATTTCATAAACTGTCTGTAAGTATTTACAGGTGCAAAGGAAACAGTCTAAAACAACCAGAATGTTAACAGATTATTACGGAATTGTTAAGGAGTACATAAAGCAGCTATTAAAAAGACAAATATTGATTTTTTGAGTTAAAATAATATTAGTTTTGGAGGAGAATATAACCTTAATGTTAACAGACCAGACAAAATGCAGTATAAATTATTTGTTAACTCAAGGTGAACAATAAACAAAATAATATAACCTTAACGTATATACGAAAAAAGCCCTGTCTAAACAGACAGGGCAGGTGTGAAAAATCATAAAAATGATGTTTAATAAATTTCGACTTTAAAAGTCCCGTCCGTTAAAGGTTTTTCGATATCACCATTTGTTAATACACCGGAGAAGGTACCCTCCGCGTGTTTACTATTAATGCTCGTTATATTTACTTTGATATTTTTACCCAGGTAGCCGGTTCCTTTCTGCTGTATGCTCATCAGCGACATTTCAGTATTTGTAAAGGTACCTGCCCGGAGAGAATCGGGGAAGTTGATCATCAGCTCCATATGGTAACCAAAGTTATTGGTTACGCCATCTACTACCAGCGTTTTTACACCTTTATATATGGTGTCGGTAACATAGGCTTCGGTAGCGTTAGATTGATAAACATCTTTATCCAACTTAAAAGTAAAACTGGTGGAAGGCTGTATGTCTTCTTTTGTTGAATCGCAGGCACTCAAACCAATTCCCAATGCAACTGCAAGGGTTATGAAGAATAATTTCATACGCATAACGCAATAGTTTTTTGTTTCGGTATGCCATTTTTAGTCAGGAGAAAACCAGTGCCGGCCGCTATGGTTGCGGCCAGCAATAATTCAAATTATCATAGGATACTGGTCTGTTCTGTTGGCATAGGGATAATACGGGTGCAATATATATAAAAAATAATGAATTAAATAAATTATATATGGATATGAAATTAATTAATTGTTTTTTTGAGTAGGCCGCTTCGTTTTCATCTTACTGCTTCTCCAGTGTAGGTGGAATACGATAATTAACAATTTTTTTGAACCCGAATTGCGTATTATTACGGGGTACTGAACAATCAATTAAAAGCACATTATGTCATCGGAAGTAATAAAGCAATTACAGGAGGCGGTACAGTTTTCGCCGGAGAATGTGCCTTTACGCATGCACCTGGCGCAGGTACTACTGCAGGATTATGAATATACCGCCGCGGAAGAACAATACAGAAAAGTGCTTGAACTTTCTTCTTCCAATACCGCTGCACAGCTTGGACTGGCGCGTACATTTTATCATCAGCAAAAATACTCAGCGGCCATCGTGGTGCTGGAACAACTGGAACATCGCGAGCCGGATCATTTTGACGCATTGTTATTGCATTGCCGCATCCTGGTGAAAGAGCAGTCCATACCACAGGCAAAGGAAATATATCAGCATTTACTGCAAATAAATCCGGGCTTCCGCGATGAAGCACTGGATGGACTTTTCCGGGTTGCCCAATCAGCCCCGGCTTCTTTTAGCGGAGATGATGAGGAAGAAGAAGAAGTGGAAAATATGTTTATGCTGGAAAAACCGGAGATCAATTTTTCCGATGTGGGCGGTATGGAAAGAGAAAAGCAGGAAATAGACCTGAAAATTATCAAGCCCCTGCAATTCCCGGATCTTTATAAAGCTTATGGTAAAAAAGCCGGCGGAGGTATTTTATTATATGGCCCTCCCGGTTGTGGTAAAACATACCTGGCCAAAGCCACCGCAGGCCAAATACAGGCAGAGTTCATCAATGTAGGTATTCACGATGTGCTTGATATGTGGGTAGGTACCAGCGAAAAGAACCTGCATAGCCTTTTTGAACTGGCCCGGCAGAGTAAGCCTTGCGTGTTGTTTTTTGATGAGGTAGATGCACTTGGCGCCAACCGTTCCGCACTCCGTCAGTCAGGCGCAACGCATATTATCAACCAGTTCCTGGCAGAAATGGATGGCATCGCCGCCAGCAACGAAAACATCCTTATCATTGGCGCTACCAATGCCCCCTGGAGCCTGGACCCGGCATTCCGCCGCCCTGGCCGTTTCGACAGGATTATTTTTGTAGCGCCGCCGGAAGCAGATGGTCGGGAGGAAATTCTCAAACTACAACTTCGCGATAAGCCTGTGAGCGACATTAATTATAATGCACTGGCCAAAGCAACTCCGGGTTACTCCGGAGCAGATCTGAAAGCAATTGTGGATATCGCCATCGAAGAAAAATTGCTCGAAGCATTGCAAAAAGGAGTACCACAACCGATCACACAAAAAGAATTATTAAAAGCCGCTAAAACGCATAAACCCACCACAAGAGAATGGTTTAATACGGCACGTAACTATGCGCTGTATTCAAATGAAACCGGGCTTTATGATGATGTGTTGAAATACCTGGATATTAAGAAATAACATTTATGGCTGTACTAATTCAGCGCGCACAAATTTTGCTGCAACAAGGCCGTTTCGACGATGCCTTTACCGCGCTACGTCAGCACCTGAGCACTAATGCACACGATACGGACGGACTTTTCCTGCTGGCTATCTGTTACCTGGAAACAGGCAACACCGCAGAAGCGGCACAGGTAGCTGCCAATACGCTTGGCTTTGCACCTTATGATGATCGTTTTCTGTATCTGCAGGCCCGGATCGCATTCCAGAAAAATCAGTTTAACGAAGGAATCAGGGCTATCAGTGCAGCAGTGGCTATCAATCCTCATCATGCAGATTATTTTGCGATGTGGAGCCAGATACTGCTGAATAAAAAGGAATATGAGGCCGCCCTGCAGAAAGCGGAAGAAGGACTGGCTGTAAATCCTGAAGATGAAGCCTGTCTCAATCTGCGCTCCCACGCTTTGTTTAGCCTGGGGAAAAAGGAAGAAGCTTTTTCTGATCTGCATGAGGCATTGGAACATAACCCTGAAAACGCCTATACCCACGCTAACCTTGGCTGGAAATGGCTGGAAGCTGGCGATCACCGCAAAGCGCTGGAACATTTCAGGGAGTCGCTGAAAATAAATCCAAACAACGACTGGGCCCGCAACGGAATGGTACAGGCCATGAAGGCAAGGTACTGGTTGTACCGGCAATTCCTCAATTATGCGTTTTTTATGGGCCGGCAAAAAGCCCGTACACAATGGGCTATCATCGTTGCCATTTTTGTGCTAACACAGATTGCCAATAAATATTTCTTTCCGCTGTACGTTGTTCTCGCGTTAATGGCTATCTCTACCTGGCTTATTACACCGGTGAGCAACCTGTTTCTACGCTTTAATCCGTATGGTAGATACGCGCTGAGCCCGGAACAAACAAGGGTATCCAATATTGTAGGAGCGTTACTGAGTGTATCATTGCTTGCTGCTATTGCATTCTGGATCACCAATATCAGCAGTTTACTGGCGTTGTGTATTTGTACCGCAGTCATGTTGCTGCCCTCGGCTGGTCTTTATATGTCGGAAAGTGAAAAGAGCAGACGTGTGATAAAATGGTATACACTGGGGCTCGCTGCCCTCGGCGTATTGGGAATAGGGTTTACTTTTTTTACAAACGACCCTTTTAATATATTCGTTACCGTTATGCTGATCGGTGTTTTCGGGTACCAGTTTTTAGTGAATTATATGCTCACCAAAGAAGGATAAAAAAAAGCAAAACGTTATAAATAAAAAATCCTTCCGTTTTTAGCGGAAGGATTTTTTATTTATAACCTAAACGTATATACGTAATTAAGCATCGATCTTTGCATACTTCGCATGCGATTCAATAAACGCTCTGCGTGGTGGAACCTCATCACCCATCAGCATACTGAATACGCGGTCTGCTTCTGCAGCGCTTTCAATGGTCACCTGTTTCAGGGTACGATGTTCAGGGTTCATGGTAGTATCCCACAGCTGTTCTGCGTTCATCTCTCCCAAACCTTTATAACGTTGTATCGTTACGCTGTCTTCTTTACCGCCGGCTGCGAGTTTTACGGTTGCCGCCTTGCGCTCTTCTTCTGTCCATGCGTAAGTTTGTTCTTTACCTTTTTTCACGAGGTACAGTGGTGGTTGCGCAATGTACACATAACCCTGTTCTACCATGGCTTTCATATAACGGAAAACGAAGGTCAGGATCAATGTCGCAATGTGGCTACCATCCACGTCGGCATCTGTCATGATGATAAGCTTGTGATAGCGCAGTTTGCTAAGATTCAGTGCTTTATCATCTTCTTCGGTTCCTATGGTTACACCGAGTGCGGTAAAGATGTTCTTGATTTCATTGTCCTCGTAGATTTTGTGCTCCATCGCTTTTTCTACGTTCAGGATCTTACCACGGAGAGGCAGGATTGCCTGGTAGTTACGGTTACGGCCTTGTTTGGCAGTACCACCCGCGGAATCTCCTTCGACAAGATACAGTTCACATTTGGTAGGATCATTATCAGAACAGTCGGCCAGTTTACCCGGTAAGCCACTTCCGGTCATCACGCTTTTGCGTTGTACCAGCTGACGGGCTTTACGGGCAGCTTCGCGGGCCTGTGCCGCCAATACTACTTTGTTGATCACTGTTTTAGCTTCCCGTGGATTTTCCTCCAGGAAAGCATCCAGTATTGCAGCTACAGAACTATCTACCACACCCATTACGTCGGAGTTACCGAGTTTGGTTTTGGTTTGTCCTTCAAACTGAGGCTCAGGAACTTTTACGCTGATAATAGCACTCAGCCCTTCGCGGAAGTCATCTCCGGTAACTTCTACCTTCGATTTCTCAAACATTTTATTTTTATCACCATACGATTTGAATACACGGGTAATAGCACGGCGGAAACCGGCTACGTGTGTACCCCCTTCAATAGTGTTGATATTATTCACATAAGAGAAGATGTTCTCACTAAATGCGTCGTTGTATACCAGTGCTACTTCCACAGCTACGTTGGAAGCCGCATCATGCGTTTCTACATAGATAGGAGCCGGCAGCAGGGGATTACGACGGCCATTCTTATCGAGCATCTGTATAAATTCCCGGATACCACCTTCGCTGTAGAAGGTTTCCGAGAAGAAATTGCCCTCTTCATCCTTTTCACGCTCATCTGTTAACGTGATCTTGATTTTGCGGTTCAGGTAAGATAATTCACGTAAACGACCCGCCAGGATTTCCCGGTTATAGGTAGTTTCCTTGAATATTTCGCCATCCGGCTTGAAGTGCGTAGTGGTACCCGTTACTTCACTGGGGCCGATTTCACGCACCGGATATTGCGGTATACCACGATGATACTCCTGTTCAAATAATTTGCCTTCACGTTCTACAGTCACATGCAGCCTGTCACTCAGGGCGTTTACGCAACTTACACCCACACCGTGCAAACCACCGGACACCTTATAGGTGTTCTTATCGAATTTACCGCCGGCGTGCAGTACAGTCATTACAACTTCCAGTGCAGAACGACCCTCTTTGGGGATGATACCGGTGGGAATACCACGGCCATCATCCTTTACCCGGATGGAATTGTCTTCCAGGATGGTCACATCAATATTTTTGCAGTATCCGGCCAGGGCTTCATCGATAGAGTTATCGACCACCTCGTAAACCAGGTGGTGAAGACCCTTGATGCCAATATCGCCGATATACATGGCTGGACGCTTGCGTACGGCTTCCAGGCCTTCCAATACCTGTATACTCCCCGCGTCATATCCGTTGCTGCTGGGGCTGGGTGCTTGCACTAATTCTTCGCTCATATGTTGGTGTAAAATCTATTAGAAATAAAATCGGTAGACAATCATGCAAAAATACGAAATATAAGCCTTATTTCCACAAAAGAATGCCTGTTTTTAAGCCATGAGGATCGGCCAATTTTCAGGTCACAGATTTCCTGCGCCAGCAATGTCTTTTACCCCGGTAAATAAAGTTTTCCACACCAGGTTAAAAAAAGACTTTTGGATGTCGCGGGTGTAAGTAACATTGGCGGTACGCACTTTTCCGTCTTTTAAAGGATTAGCATCTTTGATAACGAGTGAATTAGCGAGGAAGCTAACCAGCCCTTTCCGCTTAAACTCCTTATGCTCCGGATCTTGTTTGAGTACGGCTATTTTCAGGCGTTGGTACAACAGTTTTACATTCCCGCTGGCCCTGCGCTCATCCCCCCTGATATTAAAGGTCAGATCCTGTATATCGCAGGAGCGGATTTCGATCTTCCCAAGGGGTTTCGTGGCCACATTCAGGTCTTTTCCATTCATATTTTTGAGCTGGCCGGTTACCCCGAAATGCCCGGAAGGGTCATTCAGCAGGAAATCAAACCTGGCGGTCAGCTTGCCGCTTTGCATAAAAACAGCATCAAAATCGGCTACCATGTGCTGGTTGTGGGCTACAATACTATCAATATTGGTGATGTGCCTGAATGTACCATGTACGTGGCTAAAGTTAACATAGCCGCTTTGCCCGGTTACAGGGCTCAGTTCGGTATATTGAATATCAACATTACTGCCGGTAAGGGTATCAATATTAACCGGCACTTTCAGTTTATACAGCAACTGATGGGGGTATCGTCCCAGTTTGTTACCGGAAGGCATAGGTAGCGCACGGTTTCGGTATATCTGCACTTTGCCGCTTTTTATGTTCACCCGCTGTGCCCATATCTGTTGTTCCTGAAGTAACAACCGTGGATTCAAGTCTCGTACGCTGATATCGTTCAGCACTATTTCATACCGGTCCTGTTGTACGCCTGTTCTTTGCTGGAATGCGACTTTCCCGTAACGGGGCTGGATCTCAAACTGGCCTATGTGCAGGGTTCGTAACGCCGCGTCATACCGGATACCCCGTACATACAGCCAGTAAAGGCTGTCACGGGTCCGGTTCATATAATCTTTCATCGCGATTTCATAGTTGCGGGCATATAAAAAACGGGTGGGATCGTCCAATGCCACAGAATCTATCAGGAAATCATTGATACTTACCCGCAGGTTGTGAAACTGGTGTATAACGCGGGAAGAGTCTTTCCGGGTAAAAACATATTTAAAATCGGTACTGTCAAGCACCAGTTTGCCAATGAAAATGGACTTCATTTTCTCTGATATGTGCTGGTAAGCTGTTTGGGGCCGACTCGTATCTGTAACGGTGGCATTTTGCTCCATTATTATATGGGGACTCGTTACTGTAAGGAATCCGGCGCTCAGATCCTTTCCGATGAAATAACGCCACGGTTTGAAATACTTTAGTTCTAGTTTATCTACACTGATAGTATAAATCTCGGAAGGGGCCATTTTCCGGGCCAGTAACCGCTGATATACAGCTGAATCAGCCACCATACTTGCTTTTTCTACGGTAACGCTGCCAGACAGTACGTCGAGGTACAGGTCTTTGAATTTCACGGTATAAAGACTGTCTGAGATCTCGGTTACATAGCCCTGTAGCTCTGATTTTAGCAGCTTATTCCAGTGCCGGTTAAGGTACCAGCCTGTACAAAATACCGCCAGGATAAGGATGCTGAACGTGATCAACACAATCTTTACCAGTCTGCGTATATTAAATCCGTTTGTTGCCATCTGTAAAGCATAAACGAAATTTATACCAATAAGTGCTGCCAGAGCGGTACTGCACCTTGGGAGGGATGGTATCCAGGCATGGTCTGTTTTGTAACTGGATTGTCAAAACGCATTTGTTTAAGAAATGAATCCCTAAATTTGTGACTTCGATAACAGCATGGCATTAAAAAACAGGTAAAGTGAAAGAAATACAGGAAATATTGGCCTTAGCCATTCCGCAACCCGCGATGAGCGACCAGTTACAACTGGCGGAGCAGGATAGTGTGTCAGTTCCTGACTGTCTGGATTTTTCTTTACAGCGTTTTGTCTATGATAAGCCTTTGCCTGTGGAAGATGTGGCCATGGTGGTTTACCAGCCTGCCAAAAGAGGGCAGTCTGCCGCTATAGAGCTCAGGTATTGCGTGGCGGGTAGTAAATATTGTAAAAATCCATCCTGCACTGATCAGCTTTGTTCAGAAGGCAACAAGGAAGCCTGTACAGACCGGGTACCATCGGTGGATCTGATCACGGTACGTTTCCAGCCAGCCTTTATACAGTCCCTGCAGAAAGGAACCACTACTTTCTCCTTATTCGAAAATCAATCCCGCAAGCCTTTTGTAAAAACCATACAGCCCTGTACGAAGTCTAAGTCAGTACTGGAAACCATGGTACATCACGATTACGAAGGCATGCTTAAAAATATATTCCTGCAAAGTCGTGCACTGGATTTGTTGCTTTACAGCTCAGACCAGTTTATGCAAAATGATACTGATGAGCGCTATGGTTGCCGTTTTCTCACTCACCTGGAAGACCGTGAAAAAATAGAAAATGCCCGTGGTATTTTGCTGGAACAGCTGGACTCTCCTATTACTATCAGGGATCTGGCGCGCAAGGTGGCAATGAACGAATGCTACCTGAAAAAAGGCTTTAAAGCTATGTATGGTACCACCATATATGATTATTTCCAGAAAGAAAGAATGGAAAAAGCCAAGGGGCTGCTTTATGAAAAAGGTATGTCCGTATCAGAAGTAGCTATGCTGATGGGGTATTCCTGTATCTCACACTTCTCTACTGCCTTTAAAAAACATACAGGTTTGAAGCCCTGTGAACTGCTTCTGCGCTAATTTACCGGTGTTTGTTTAACATCTCCCCCTTAACTTTATTTCCTGATATCGGTATTTTCCCTTTTTGATCATTTGTTTTCCCGATTTGAAAAGTGGAAGATAAAATATCGGTGTTTCTTTGTAACACGATAGGCAGATATCTATTTGCATTTCCTATAAGCTTCCTTATCAGATTTGACCATGGAAGAAGCTTGGCTGGCAAAAAGTAAGTAAAGCCATAAATAATACTTGCATAAATATCAAACACCATTGAAATTAAGTGCAATTGCCAGAAAAGTTTCTACCAGATTTTATAAAGTCGTTCGCATCAGCGGACGACTTTTTTTATGGGGTGACGGTGATGTGAAGAAGGAAGGATACGGGTGTTGAAACTAAAGAGCAAAAGAAAACCCCGCCCAAAAGAGCAGGGTCTGTCCTATTTATCCCTATACCTATGAAATACTTGTTTGTGTTACTCAGTGATGGTACCTGCTTCGTTCAATAACACTGCTTTGTCTGTACCGTTGTCCTGAATATTTACTTTGTAGTATGAAGCTACATCTGATCTCTCAATTTTCCAGCCATCTTTTATGGTTGCTGCCGGATATTTTGTTTTCAGTGTACCAGCCACTGATTCCGGAAGAGTTTGAGCATCATAAGCGCTTCTTGTGGCAATCCATTTGCCATCCGCATCATACTCTGCAATTGTGTTTATGTTGTCTTTTTGGAAACTTGCTGTCCAATGTCCTGCACTTGTCTTTGTCCACTTAGCAGCTGATGTTCCCGCAAAATTCTGATCAAAAGAACTTTTAACTGCCTCTGGTGCCTGCACCATTTTGGCAACTAGTTTTGTTTTCTTAACTGATTTTTTTTGCTGTGCAAAAGTTATGCCGGAAGTGAATAGAACCGCGCAAAATATTAACGTCAACTTTTTCATATTCGATATGGTTTTTTCCGTTGGGTTAAAATTAACTACTAGGTTTTTCTAATCTTCCTGGCATATTAGCTAAAACAATGCCAAAAACGTAATTTCTTTGCTCTTTATTGCAAAGTACAAAAAAATCAATAAAAAATATGCAAAAAGCTTTGTTTTTAATAAAGATGCCCCTTTAGGAGCCAGTGTATTTTCTTAACTTCGCACAATTTTAATCAATTATTGTCTAAATAACATCAAAGGGCGGGGAATTGTTTTATGTCCAGCAAATATCAGGAATATAACCAGTTGAATTTACCTCAGATCGAGAAAGATATACTGCAACAATGGGAGCAGCACCAGGCTTTTGAGAAAAGCGTGGAAGTGCGCGATGGCGCCACCCCATTCGTTTTTTACGAAGGCCCTCCAAGCGCTAACGGTTTACCGGGTATTCACCATGTTATTTCACGTACGTTAAAAGACCTGGTATGTCGTTATAAAACCATGAGAGGTTTCCAGGTAAAGCGTAAAGGCGGCTGGGATACTCATGGTTTGCCGGTGGAATTGGGTGTGGAAAAAACATTGGGTATTACCAAAAAAGATATCGGTACCAAGATCTCCATCGAGGACTATAATGAAACCTGTAGAAAAGAAGTATTAAAATATAAAGACAAATGGGATGACCTTACCCGTAAAATGGGCTATTGGGTGGATCTGAAAGATCCTTATATCACATTTGAAAATAAATATATCGAAACCTTATGGTGGGCGTTGCAAACGCTTTATAAGAAAGGCTTGCTATATAAAAGCGTTAGTATCCAGCCTTACTCTCCTGCTGCAGGTACAGGTCTTAGTTCTGCCGAGCTGAATCAGCCTGGTACCTATAAAAATGTAAAGGATACCACCATAGTGGCCATGTTCAAGGCCCAACAGGCAGATAATTCACGGTTTCTTTTTGAGGCGGCAGGTAACAGCGAGGTGTTTTTCCTGGCCTGGACCACCACCCCATGGACTTTACCGTCCAACCTGGGGTTAACAGTGGGGGCTAATATAGAATATGTGCTGGTGAGCACTTTTAATCAATATACTCACCTCCCGGTGAATGTAGTGATGGCGAAAGTATTGCTGGGCAAATATTTTAAAGCAGAAGGTGAAAATGCTGATTTCGACGCCTATAAAGAAGGAGATAAGGTAATTCCCTGGAAAATTCTTACCAGCTTTAAAGGTAGCCAGTTAGAAAATATCCGCTATGAACAGCTGCTGCCTTTTGCAAAGCCCGAAGAAGGAGATCCGTTCCGTGTAATCCTGGGAGATTTTGTTACTACCGAAGATGGTACCGGTATCGTACATACTGCTCCTGCCTTTGGTGCAGATGATAACAAGGTCGGTAAAAAGAATGGAATTGGTATTTTAACGCTGGTAGACAGAGAAGGGAAATTTACAGACAATGTTGGCGAATTTTCAGGCCGTTTTGTCAAGAATTACAAGGACGATCCTGAATATAAGGACGTGGATGTAGATATTGCGGTGAAACTGAAAAAAGAGAACCGTGCTTTTAAAGTAGAGAAATACGAGCATACTTATCCTCATTGCTGGCGTACAGATAAGCCGGTACTGTATTATCCGCTGGATGCCTGGTTTATAAAAACCACTGCCATGAAGGATAGAATGGTGGAATTAAATAAGACGATTAACTGGAAACCTGCTTTCACCGGTACCGGACGTTTTGGTAACTGGCTGGAAAACATGGTGGACTGGAATCTTAGCCGGAGCCGTTATTGGGGTACCCCGTTGCCAATCTGGCGTACAGAAGATGGCAGTGAAGAAAAATGTATTGGCGGGATAGAAGAATTGAACGCTGAGATCCGCAAAGCCAATGAGATATTAGGTGGTGATGTGAATAAGTCATATTTGCATGAAGGTATACTGGACCTGCATAAGCCTTATGTAGATGATATTGTGCTGGTGAGCGATTCGGGTAAGCCGATGCGTCGTGAGCCGGATCTGGTGGATGTTTGGTTTGACAGTGGTGCTATGCCTTATGCCCAGTGGCATTATCCGTTTGAAAATAAAGAGTTAATAGATAAAGGAGAGTCATTCCCGGCCGACTTTATTGCAGAAGGAGTAGATCAGACACGTGGATGGTTTTATACGCTGCATGTGCTGGGTGTGATGTTGTTTGATAAGGTGGCATATAAAACAGTGGTATCCAATGGTTTGGTATTGGATAGCAATGGTAATAAGATGAGTAAGCGCCTTGGCAACGTGGTGAATCCATTTGAAACGATTGAAAAATTTGGGGCGGATGCAACACGTTGGTACCTGATTACCAATGCTTCCCCATGGGATAGTCTGAAGTTTGATGTAAAAGGTATAGGTGAGGCACAGCGTAAGTTGTTTGGTACCCTGTATAACACATATAACTTCTTTGCAATGTATTCTAATCTTGATAATTTTACATTCAAAGAGGCATACATTCCATTAGAAGAACGTCCAGAAATTGACCGTTGGATCATTTCAGTATTAAATACCCTGGTAAAAGACGTAATTGCCAGTTTTGATGATTATGAGCCAACACAGGCGGGCAGGGCTATTGAGCGTTTTGTGGATGAGCAGCTGAGTAACTGGTATGTACGGCTTTGCCGTCGCCGGTTCTGGAAAGGTGATTATGGGCACGATAAAATCAGTGCGTACCAGACCTTATATGAATGTCTGGAAAAAATTACCCAGTTGATGGCCCCGGTTTCCCCATTTTTCACAGATTGGTTATTTAACAACCTCAACAGTGTAAGTGGTCGTGTAAAGGTGGCTTCCATCCACCACACTGATTTTCCCGTGACAAATGAGGCGGCCATTGACGCTGATCTGGAAGAAAGGATGCAACTGGCCCAGGATATTTCATCGCTGGTATTATCCTTGCGTAAGAAGGTGAATATCAAAGTTCGCCAGCCGTTACAGAGAGTTCTGATTCCGGTAGCAAATGCCCGGATGCAGCAACAAATAGAAAAGGTAGCCGACCTGATAAAAAGTGAGGTGAATGTCAAAGGGATTGATTATCTTACGGAAACGGAAGGTTTTATCAAGAAAAAGATTAAACCGAACTTCAAGTCGCTTGGTGGTAAAATGGGTGCAAAGATGAAATCTGTGGCGGCCGTTATCGGCGGGTTTACAGATGCAGATATTGCCACGATAGAGCGCGACGGCCATTTCAACCTGGTTGTGGAAGGAGAGCAAGTGCAGATCCAACTCTCCGATGTTGAGATTATTTCCGAAGATATTCCGGGGTGGACAGTAGCTAATAAAGGTGCTTTAACGGTAGCGCTCGATATTACTATTACCCCTCAGTTACAGGATGAAGGAAATGCCAGGGAACTGGTGAACCGGATACAAAAAATCCGCAAGGACAGTGACTTTGCGTTAACAGACAGGATTGATGTGGCAGTTGAAAGTGTGGACGCGCTCAAATCGGCCATTGTGAACTATAATGACTATATTTGCACGGAAATTTTGGCAGATAGCCTGGAATTAGTGGAGCGATTACATGATGGTACAGAAATAGAGGTGAATGACCTTAAATTTAATGTATTAGTTAACAAAAAAAGCTAATCCCCCATGGCAACAAAAAAGAAGGTTGCTAGTAAAACGACCCAAAAGGCAGCTCCGGTGAAAAAAACGGCGGCCAAGGCTCCGGCAGCAAAAAAGGCTGCTAAACCTGCCCCGGCGAAAAAAGTCGCACCCGCGCCTAAGAAAGCCGCTGCTAAAAAGGCTGTCCCTGCAAAGGCGGCACCTAAAACAGCAGCAAAACCAGCAGCCGGAAAAGCCGTGGTGGCCAAAAGTACTGCTAAAAAGGTCGCCCCGGCGCCTAAAAAAGCAGTAAAAAAGGCTTCAGCCATACCAAGTAAATCAACATCCGTCAAGAAAGTTGCTGTACCTGCAAAATCGACCGTTAAAAAAGAGCCTGCTGTAAAGCAGCAAGTGGTTACGAAAAGTGTTTCCGCTGAAAAAGAGAAACCATTTATTTCTAAGTCAGAAGAAAAAGAACTTAAAACGATGGCAGTAAAGAAAGCAGATACTAAGGTAGAAGTTGCTAAGGAAAAAGAATCCTCGAAAAAAGCAGCTGAAAAGCCAGTTGTTAAGGCTGAAAAATCAGTGAAGGCGGAAAAATCCGAAAAAACCGAGAGAACGGAAAAAACCGAGAAAAAAGGTGGAAAAGCTACTTTGGTAACTTACCAACCGGAATTTACCAAATCAGTGCTGGATCAACCAGCAGCGCCCACCGGTCCTGTATACAGATACAGTGATTCTGACCTCCAGGAATTCAGAGAACTGATCCAAAAGAAGCTGGAATCAGCTAAAAAGGAACTCATTTACCTGCAAGGCTTAATCACCCGTAAAGATGAAGCTGGTACCGATGATACTGAAAACAAATACATGAGCATGGAAGATGGCAGTGGCTCTCAGGAAAGAGAGCAACTTAACCAGATGGCCAGCCGTCAGATTCAGTTCATCGATCACCTGGAAAAAGCAATGATGCGTATTGAAAACAAAACCTATGGTATTTGCCGTGTAACCGGTAAACTCATAGACAAAGCGCGTCTCAGAGCTGTTCCTCATGCTACATTGAGCATTGAAGCTAAACTGGCTAAAAGTAAATAATCTTACGACCTTATAAAAAAGGCGCAGCGGAATTTTCCGCTGCGCCTTTTTCTTTTTCAATGCAATACTATCTCAGCAGGCAACCTCTTTTTTTGTGCGCAATTGCCGCATTGCGAAGTAAATTAGCCCGGCTCCTGCCAGTCCTACCAGGCTTCCCACCCCAATCTTACGTGCCTGCTTTTTACTGATAGCTGGTAATTTAAATTTAGCCGGACTCGCCGGTGCTATATCTAATAGTGGAGCAAGCGACAGACCGCTGATAATTTTATCGGCAACCTTTTCTACAATCTCGCCCCGATACTGTGGACAAAAAGCAACGCCTATGCCCGCTTCGGCAAGCAGCTGGCTATCGCGCTTTCCATCACCTACGTAGATAATATTCTGCGTATTAATATGATATTGTTGTGCGATATACGGGAATACGGCGCTTTTGTGATACTCGTTGTCCTTCAGGAAGTAGTCTGCTACCGTGAAGTCGCCGGTGGCCACACTGTTTACAAGATGAAGTTTGTTGGCAAACACGAAATCCATTCCCAGCTTATTTTTGATATGACGTGCTACTGTACCGAATCCATCAGTCATCAAACCGCAGGCATATCCTCTTTTCTTCAGTTCACGCACTATTTCCCGGATACCAGGCACCAGCGGAATAGCATCTGCCACTTCCAGCATCTCCGCGAGATTGCGTCCTTCAAAGATAGTAGCGCTTAATTGCATGGTAGTAAGTGCATCGCGGCGGGCGGCAATAATATCCTGTAGTCTTTCTTCCTGGTCAAAGGCCACTGCAGCCCATTGGAGGTAGCTCTGTGTAAATACGGCATGGTCGAGGTTAAAGATGACCATCTTCTGTAATTTATCGATCGATTCCAGGATAGAGTATTCCATTTGCTCCCGGATCAGGTTGATGTTCCCTAAGGTTTCCAGGTTTTCCTGCGGGATATTTTCCGCTTTGCGAAGGATAGTGCGGGATACCTCTCTCGACATTTTGCTCAGCTGCTCCCAGGTTTGCATGGCATTTTCCACCTTTCCTATATTAGCTTCTGTAATACGGGCGCCGAGGTGATGCATATCTATCAGCAGTCCTATATCTACGCCATAATCATTCTCAAAATGCACCCGTGAAAGAAATGATTTTCTGGCTGCAATCATACCGCTGAGCGGCTGTTGGAAATGCGATAGCTCGGGGTATAAAATACTAAGCAGTGGCTTGGCCACCAATTGGGTGACCCTGCCTGCCTGCCGTTCAAAGTAGGATTTGACGAAGTCAGCTTCATCTTTTTCAATAGGACCAGTTAAGAGGTCTATAATATTGTCAGGGTAAGTAAGGATGTCGCCGTCAACATAGGCAATAATATCATGTTTTGCAGCCATCATACCTTCCCGCATGGAAATGCCCTTTCCGCGCTGACTGCTGGTAATCACTCTCACATGCTCTTTCATCGCCTCTTCTACAGTGTTGTCTGTAGAATTATCATCCACCACAATGATCTCGATTTTGCGGGAGGTTTTTTTGATGGTTTTAATAACCTGGCGTATGGTAGCACCTTCGTTTAATACAGGAATTACGATAGATATCATAGGAGTTCGCTATGTTAAAGGTTAAAAAATAGTGCTGCAAAGAGCTGGTGTTGGCATTATCAGGGCGCAACAATAACAAAAACCGTACCCATTGCCAATTTTTTTTGTAGAAGATCACATAATGAAAATGCAGACGGGTATTGGCTAAACGTGAAACGTCCCGCATTTTTGCGGGACGTTTCACGTTTACGTATATTCTTTAACGTTATAATCCGGTTATTTAAATTCCTGCATTTCCACCAGCTTATGATAGATGCCCTGTTGTTGCAGTAACTCATCGTGTGTACCGCGTTCTTTGATTTCACCATGATCCATCACAATGATTTCATTGGCATGCTGTATGGTGCTTAAGCGGTGTGCAATTACAATAGTGGTGCGGTTTTGCATTAATTTGTCCAACGCGCCTTGCACCAGTTTTTCAGACTCTGTATCGAGTGCAGAAGTGGCTTCATCCAATATCAGAATAGGTGGATTTTTAAAGATAGCTCTTGCAATAGTCAGCCGCTGACGCTGTCCGCCGCTGAGCTTCAGGCCGCGGTCGCCAATAAACGTATCGTAGCCATTTTCAAGCTGCTCAATGAATTCATGCGCATTGGCAATTTTTGCTGCTGCTATTATCGCTTCCCGGTCGGCGTTTGGCTGGCCAAAGGCGATGTTGTTGATCACGGTATCATTAAACAGGATGGCTTCCTGCGATACTACGCCGATCAGGCTGCGAAGGTCATGAATTTTAATGTTACGGATATCGTTCCCGTCTATACGAATTACGCCTTCGTTTACATCATAGAACCGTGGCAGTATATCGGCCATGGTAGATTTACCGGCGCCGCTGCGGCCTACCAGCGCTATCATCTGTCCTTTTTTAATTGTCAGTTTGATATGCTTTAATACATATTGCTGTTCGTATTTAAAGGATACGTTATCATATTCCACACTGCTGTTGAAATCTTTTACTGTTATGGCATCCGGCTTTTCCTGAATGCTTTCTACAGTATCCAGAATTTTAAAAATTCTTTCACTGGCTACAATTCCTTTCTGCATACTGGTAACAGCAGTTGAGATATTTTTAGCCGGCTGCATGATCTGCGAGTAAAACACCAGGTAGGTCATGAAAGTAGCGCCCGTGAGCAGGTCGCTGCCATTTAACACCAGTGTGCCACCGTAAATTACCAGGATGACGATTACGATCACGCCCAGTATTTCAGAGATAGGAGAAGCAAGTTCCCGTTGGTTATACATGGACTTGCTCACCTTTACAAAACGGTTATCTACTTCTGCAAATTTATTTCTCATGAAACGTTCTGCGGTAAAGGATTGTATGATGCGGATGCCGCTCAGCGTTTCTTCCGTTACATTTAATATTTTTCCCAGCAGCTCCTGGCTGAACCATCCTTTTTGTTTTAACTTCTTGGAAACATAGGAAATGAGCAAACCGGATACAGGAAAAAATACAATGGTGAACAGGGTCAGGTTAACAGAGAGATAGAATAGCGCGGCAAAGTAACCAATGATGATAAAGGGATCTCTCAGGAGAATCTGCATGGCGTTGATCACATTGCTTTCAATTTCCAGTACATCGTTGGCCATAGTTGAAAGCAAGTCTCCTTTTTGCTGCTGGCTGTAGAAGCTCATGGGCAACCTGGTAAATTTATCATACAGGTTGGTTCTTAACCTGGAAAGCATGGTCATTTTAAGACGCACCATAACCCTTGCACTCATGTACCTGCCGAGGTTGGCGATAGTAATACAAATGCCTATCACCCCGCAAACAAAGTACAGTGCACTCTGTTTGGAACCACTGGCTTTTATAAAGCTGTAGAAATAGAAGTTAAACAGGTCTACAAAATAGTCGATAGAAAATGAGAATGCCGGGTGCGGCAATACCTGGGGAATTTCTCCCACCTGTTTAAAGATAACTGTTAACAGGGGAATGAGCATGGCAAAGTTAACCATGCCGAATATAATGCCTATCAGCGTATATATAACATATTCCGGAATATAATGATGTAAAGGGGTGGCAAATCTGAGTAGTCGCTTGAACGTCTTCATTCCTGTTGCTTTTAAACTGCTGGCAAAAATAGCATAATTACAATATGGAGGGGCTTAATTGCCACTATTCTTTCCGGGAAATGGTTAATTTCGCATCTGACAGGCCGATGACAGCCCGTTACGGTTTGGTGCTGTGCTGTAAATATGCTATTATCGTACATCAGCCCGTTTTACTAACGATTAAAATTGAATGAGATGCAGGAAACTAAAAGGCAGAAGCAAATAGGACAATTAGTGCAGGAGGAATTAAGTGTTATTTTTCAGCGCCTGGGATTTAATGTGGTAGATGGAGGAATGATATCTGTTGCTGCGGTGAAAATGACACCTGATCTGCTGGAAGCAAAAGTGTACCTGAGCATGTTTCAGATAAAGGCCCCGGCTGAAATGCTGGAACGTATCAAGGAAAGAATGGGTGAAATAAAGAAATTGCTTGGGATGGGCCTGGGTAAACAATTACGCAGGATTCCGGAGCTGAGTTTCTTCCTGGATGATACGCTGGACTATGTGTTCAAGATGGAAGAGTTGTTTAAAAAGATCAAGGAAGACGATGCAAATATTAAGGATGGCAAAAAATAGAATTACGAATTAGGAATTACGAATTAGGGATTTGTGAGGAGATGATAGCGTGTGATCTTCGCGTATACTCTCCGGCCGCAAATCCGTAATTAGTAATTCCTAATTCGTAATTTGTAATTCTACTACTATGGTCTGGCAATTTGCTTCCCGTTACTTCCGTGCAAAAAAATCTACCAATGCGATTAATATTATTGCCTGGGTTAGTGTGGTGGCTATTGCAGTAGGGACTGGAGCCCTGATTGTAATATTAAGTGTATTCAATGGTTTTGAAGGACTGGTAAAATCCCTATATTCTTCTTTTTATCCTGCCATAAAAATTGCCCCTGCCAGCGGGAAAACTATCCTGCTTACGCCTGCCCAGCTACAACAAATTTCGGCGGTACCGGGTGTAGCCCATTATTCTGAAGTAATTGAAGAAAAGGCAGTGCTGCGCTACGGCGACGAACCTACGATTGCCGTATTAAAAGGGGTTGACGGCAACTATAACAATGTAACGGATGTAAAAAATAATATAGTCAGGGGACGTTTCGACACCGGCGACAGCGTAGCTTACCGGGCTATACTGGGACTGGAGCTGGAGGGCGCC
>Ga0209436_100424_pt1 | contig 18922 bp, 16 predicted proteins | sample AraplaF_Cvi_mTSA_FD_184263 | JGI IMG/M metagenome (GOLD analysis project Ga0209436, IMG submission 184263) | Arabidopsis root microbial communities from the University of North Carolina, USA - plate scrape MF_Cvi_mTSA (SPAdes) (version 2) | ecosystem: Host-associated > Plants > Roots > Endosphere...
CAGATCCTCAAACTCCAGATGGAATGTGCAGCTACCACCCTGCAATTCGAAATGCATTTCACCCCTTTATTACCGGAAAATCAAGGTATTATCGTGAATGATAAGGAACTGCAGGTAAGCTATTTTGCGACCCAGCACCGTATTCCCTGTTATGGATTTGTGTTCGATATGCAGAAACGTAAAAGAAGGATCATCCCCGAACAGGCAAGGGCATATGAAATTCCTGCCGCTTATTTCTCTCAGTTAGCAGAAGGGGCTGACTATCAGCGTAAAGATGGCACTCTCGTCAAAAATGACTGGGTGACCCTTCCTCCTGCCCCGGGCAAGAAATATGTGTATTGTGCGGATACAAGGTATACAGAAGACCTGTTACCCTATGTCCATAAAGCAGACCTGGTGTATCACGAAACGACTTATTTGCATAACCTGGCAGAAAGAGCGGCGGAAAGGTATCATAGCACCAGTGTGCAGGCAGCGACATTAGCGGCAAAAGGAGAAGCCAAAAAATTGATTATCGGGCATTTTTCGTCAAAATATACAGAATTGACGCCTTTCCTGGAAGAATGCAGACCGGTATTTCCAAATACGGATCTGACTGTAGAAGGGGCTAGTTATATCATTTAAAAATTAGGGGCACAGCTGTACGCTGCGCCCCTAATTTTTACTGTTCAAATAAAAAAAGCTTTTGCCGCTGGCAAAAGCTTTTTTTATTTTATTTAAAACGCTTAACGAAAGCGGCAATCCTCGCCTGCAATCCGCTGCTCACCGGCACTACCGGCAAACGGAATACATTTTCGATCAATCCACCCTCCTGTAAAAACGCTTTCACGCCCGCAGGGTTGTTTTCTTCAAACATGAGATCAAAAGCTTCCTGCAATTTATAATGTAAAGTTCTTGCTGCCGGGAAATCGTTCTGCAATGCAGCACGTACCATTCCAGCAGTATCTTTTGCAAAATAATTCGCTGCTACTGAGATCAAACCATCCATACCGGTAGCAATCTGAGGCATAGCCAGGGCATCATCCCCGCTTACCACGATGAAATCTTTCGGCTTATCACGGATGATCTGCATACACTGCACCATATCACCACTTGCTTCCTTCATAGCCACAATGTTTTCCACTTCGTGAGCCAGGCGCAGGGTGGTCTGAGCTGTCATATTACGACCTGTACGACCAGGAACGTTGTAGAGAATAACCGGCTTTGGCGAAGCTGCCGCTACGGCCTTATAGTGCTGGAAGATGCCTTCCTGACTTGGTTTGCTGTAATAAGGAGCTACGCTAAGTATGGCAACTGCTTCATCGAGCGGACAAGTTTCGAGACGCTTGACTACATCACGGGTGTTGTAATCTCCAATACCCACCACCACAGGCACACGCTTGGCCACCTTTTCGAAGGTGAACTTCATGATGTCCAACTTCTCTTCTGCGCTCAGTGTAGGTGTTTCACCGGTTGTCCCCAGGGATACTACATAGTCAACCCCGCCGGCAATCACATGATCTATGACTCTCTCTAAAGCATTCCAGTCGATGCTTTCGTCTTTTTTAAAGGGCGTAACCAGCGCAACACCGGTGCCTCTTAATTGTTCCATAATGCGTAAAAATTCCGGATAAGAAATTTCAAATAGCCTCCCGGCATCTCCCTTCAAGGGAAATTCCTGAAAGGAGGTGCAAAGATGACAATTTGAAATGGTTTATGTCAAATTATTTTTAACGTTCGTCAAAAAAGCCCATGTTGCTGTATTTGTCAATACGCTGTTCGATTCTGGTGTCGGCATCGATCTTTTTCAGCGCTGCCAGCTCTTCTTTGATTTTTTGCTTCAGGATCACCGCCATTTCATCAGGGTTTACGTGCGCGCCACCCAGCGGTTCATTGATTACGCCATCTACCAGGCCGAAATTCTTCATGTGGTCGGAGGTCAGTTTCAGCTCTTCCGCTGCCTTTTCCTTGAAGTTCCAGCTACGCCAGAGGATGGTAGAACAGTTTTCGGGAGAAATTACGGTATACCAGCTATTTTCCAGCATCAGTACGCGGTCTCCGATACCAATGCCCAGGGCACCACCGGAAGCACCTTCACCGATAATGATGCAGATAACCGGCACACGGAGTTTCACCATTTCAAATATATTGCGGGCAATTGCCTCACCCTGCCCACGCTCTTCCGCTTCGAGACCTGGGTATGCACCCGGGGTATCTATCAGCGTTACAATGGGCTTGTTGAACTTTTCAGCCAGTTTCATGAGACGCAATGCCTTGCGATAGCCTTCAGGATTTGCCATACCGAAATTGCGGATCTGGCGCATTTTGGTGTTTACACCCTTCTGCTGACCGATGAACATCACAGTTTCGCCATCCAGGTCAGCGAAACCGCCTACCATCGCCTTATCGTCCTTTACATTCCTGTCGCCATGCAGCTCCACAAAATTGGTACACATCTTCTCAATGTACGCCAGGGTATAGGGCCTATCCGGGTGCCTGCTAAGCAGTACCTTTTGGTAACTGGTCAGATGATCATAGATTTCCTGACGGGTATGAGCGATCTTAGACTCATATTCCACCACGGTAGCTGTCACGTCAACACCAGACTTGGCGCCATTCTCTTTCAGTTTTTCCAGCTGATCATACAAGTCCGCAATAGGTTTTTCGAATTCCAGGAATTGCATATTTATGTTATAAATTGGTTAAAGTACGGTGTAAAGATAACGGGTAAAATATTTTTTAAAAAAGATTTGCAAAATTGATTGCTTTGTTGCTATCTTTGCAATCCCAAAACGGGAAAGCAGAAATGCCAGAACGGAAAGGGAAACAGAGAGTTGGATCAGTAGTTCAGTTGGTTAGAATGCCGCCCTGTCACGGCGGAGGTCGCGGGTTCGAGTCCCGTCTGGTCCGCAAAAAATTTGAAATCCTGCGCTAAGCGTGGGATTTTCTTTTTTAGAATAACCCGGTAATATACTCCCCTTCGCTTTAATATCAGGTTGATAAGTATAGAATCAACTTAGGTAATGCTCAATTATTTTCCCTAAATTCACCTGATAATCAATTATTCCTGTACGATTTCTTACACCACGTTTAACCTTACAAAATGAAACAGAATAGTACAATAACCATCCAGCACAGCAATTATTTTTTTTGGAATGCAATTAATAAATGGGTTCATCTAAAAAATAAAATAGCCCCACCAGAAGCAGGGCTCAGAAATTCTTCGGCTTATAGCCTTATTGTGATTTGCTAATCAAATATAGCAAATCAATTTATTCAACCTGCGCTTTTATCATTTTTTTCATGAAACAACATCTAATAGTTCAAATCTGAACTAAGTAATATCTATACGCTATCTTTTATGAACAATACTTTGGGAATTGACCTGGGCACACATTCCATTGGATGGGCCATAAAAAACCCGGACTTAACCGGCAACCAGATTGAAAAAGTTGGGGTCATCACATTTAACAAGGGAGTTGGATCAGGGAAAACAGGGGAATATTCGTATGCAGGGCAGCGAACCATGAAACGCGCTGCCAGGCGATTGCACCAAGCCAGGAAGTATCGGATCTGGGCAACCCTGGAGCACCTTATTGCTGAAGGTTATTGCCCGCTGTCAAAAGAAGGCCTGAATAAGTGGAGGTATTACAACAAAGAGGAAGCCCTTACCAATAAAAATGGTGGCAGAGTTTACCCGACAGACGATCTTTCATTTGAAAACTGGGTAAAACTGGACTTTGATCAGGACAATGCACCGGATTATAAAAGCCCCTACCAACTGAGAAAAGAACTGGTAACTGCAAAGTTATCTTTCAGTGAGGAGAAAAACCGTTTTAAACTGGGCAGAGCATTGTACCATATTGCGCAGCGAAGAGGTTTTAAGAGTAGCCGAAAAGAGGCCATCGAAAGCGCGTCAGCCGATATTGCAGATGAAAACGAAATGGATTTGCAAGCCTCTGAGATAAAAAGGAATAAGGTGATCAGTGAGCTTTTCGGGAAGTACCCAACAGCCAAAACTATTGGACACCTTTACGCCTTATTGGAAGATGAAAATGTTAGGATCAGGGAAAATATATCTCAATATGCTATCCGGGAGAACTATAAGGACGAGATTAAGTCTATTTTTGAATTTCAGGACCTTGGGCTGGAGCATCCATTATACAAACTATTAGTTGAAGAGAAAAAAAATAAAAACAACGGCAGCATCTTTTATAAACGGCCGCTACGCTCTCAAAAAGGACTCATTGGTAAATGTACTTTAGAAGGCAATAAATATAGAGCACCTGTTAGCCATCCTGCATTTGAGACATTCCGGGCCTGGTCTTTCCTGAATAATATTCAATACAGCACACCAGAACAAGGATGGCAATCATTACCACTGGCATTAAAAGAAATGATCTTCAGAGAAAAGTTACTTAGAAAGTCGAAAGTATATTTTCCTTTTTCTGAGATCATCGAACTGCTTGCAAAAAAAGGATATCATTGGAGTTATAATTTTTCGCCCAAAACAACTGTAACCGGATGCCCTGTTTCAGCAAGATTAAAAGAGATCTTTGGAGAAAACTATCCTGATATAAAAATTGACAAAAACCCTTCTGCCAAAACATCCAAAAACTATTACAATGCCGATGATATATGGCATGTGTTATTTTCCTACGAAGACCAGGAATGTGTTATAGATTTTGCAGAACAGCGATTACAACTCTCTCCTGATAAAGTAAAGTTATTTGTAGCTGCCTGGAATGTTATGCCTATGGGCTATGGAATGTTGAGCTTAAATGTCATCAATAAAATTAATCCCTTTCTGAAGAAAGGATTAATTTATACAAAAGCAGTCTTACTGGCAAACATCCCATATGTGATTGGACCGGAGTTATGGAAAAACAATGAAAAGTTATTTCTTGATGCGATCAGTACTATTTTAGAAGAGAATAGAGAACAAAAGTTTATGCTCGCCATTGTCAATACCCTTATATCGAAGCATAAGAGTCTGGATCAAAAATTTGGATACAAAAATAACGACTATCAACTTGATGAGAAGGATCATTCTGATATTTCAGATACGATCATAGAAGTACTTGGGCAAAACAAATGGGATCAGTTTTCCAAAGAAAAGCAAACATCTGTTCGTGCAATAGTGACAGATTGCTACCAGGCTTATTTTAGAACCAGTGGGCTTTTGAGAAAAGATATCAGGGGGCAAAGGCATTTTGAAATTAATGCGAATAACCAAACCTTTTACAAATCAGATACAGGGTATTACACCTTACCCAAACTAATCGATACACTCTCTGCATTCATTCAGGACAATTTCAATGTATCTGAAAAAAAATTATCAAAACTCTACCATCCATCTGAAGTCTCTATTTATCCACCGGCAAAATCAGTAAAAGATCAGGTGACTGTATTAGGCTCCCCAAAGACGGGCTCTTTTAAAAATCCGATGGCCATGCGGAGCCTGCATGAATTGAGGAAATTAATCAATTACCTGATTACCACCGGGCAGATAGATAGCGAAACCAGGGTCGTCGTAGAGGTGGCAAGAGAATTAAATGATGCGAATAAACGCTGGGCGATTGAAACCTGGCAAAAACAAAGGGAGGCTGAAAACGAGGAATTCCGGCAGATCATTGAAGAATTGGTTCGGAAAAATGAAATTCAGGCTAATAGCCAGAACGAGAAAGATATAGATAAAATGAGGTTATGGTATGAGCAGAATTCGGAAGAAACGGTACCTCCTATAGCTGATCTCCGTAAGGAAATAAAGGGAATACGATGGAGTGAAAACAAAAAGGATTCCTATAAGCAAATATCATTGCAAAAATCGATGATTGAAAAATATAGGCTATGGAAAGAGCAGGAATGCCAGTGTATTTATACCGGGAAAATAATTCCTATTACCGAATTATTTAACAGTAATGTAGTGGACTTTGAACATACTATTCCGAGAAGTATCTCCTTTGATAATTCGCTGGCAAATCAAACTGTCTGTTATGCAGACTACAACCGGACTGTAAAAAAGAAACTGCTTCCTTATCACCTGCCCAATTACGCGGATATACAATCAAGATTAGAAAAATGGCAGGAAAAAGTTTTTCGTATAAAACAGCAATTAGATTTCTGGAGAAGCAAATCAAAAAAAGCAACTGATAAAACATGGAAAGATGATGCCATACGTCAAAAACATTTATGGCAAATGGAACTGGAATACTGGCAAAATAAAGTGGATCGGTTCACGATAAAAGAAGTAACTACGGGATTTAAAAACAGCCAGAAAATAGATACTCAGCTGATTTCGAAATATGCATTTCATTATTTAAAAAGCTATTTTGAAAAAGTCGAAGTTCAAAAAGGAAGTATCACGGCTGAGTTTCGGAAGATCTATGGTGTACAGTCATTTGATGAGAAGAAAGATCGTAGTAAGCATTCCCATCATGCCAAAGATGCAGCCATATTAACGTTAATACCTGTGGCAGGAAAAAGGGATGACATCTTACGCGAATATTATGAATGTAGGGAAAGCCGTCAGTCTTTTAATGTTACGCCTTATCCGGGGTTTCGACGTGAATACGTGATGGGGATTGATGATAATATTTTAATCAACAATGTAAAAAATAATCAAACGCTTTCTATTAGTAAGAAGAAGATAAGGAAGAGAGGGAAAGAGGTATTTGTACCAGGAAAGGATACTCCGATGTGGGCTACCGGAGACTGCATCAGGGGGCAATTACATCAGGAGACATTTTACGGGGCGATAAGGCCGGCGAAAAGAGATGAAAGAGGAATTTTGTTGAAGGATGAAGACGGGAAATATATTCAGGAAGAAGGAACACGGTATGTAGTAAGGGTACCTTTTGAATATAAAAAAGATGCCGGCTCTGGCGGATTTAAAACACTGGAGGAAATAGAAAAGAAAATAGTGGATGTAGGACTAAAAGAGCAGATAAGGAAACAGGTGAATGAAGCGGGTAGCCTTAAGGATGCTTTTGAAAAGGGGATTTATATGCTGGATAAAAATGGGGATAAGGTGAATAAAATAAGGCATATAAGGGTTTGGGCCAACGTTTCAGATCCACTTACAATTAAAAAACATACTCATCCAACCAGGTTTCCCTACAAGCAGCATTATTATGCTGCTAATGCGACGAACAGTTACTTTGCCATTTATAAAGGGGAGGGAAGAAAGGATTTTGAACTAAGGAATCTTTTTCAGACAGCCAATATTCTGTCTTTAAATAAGGTAAGTAAGCGGGATGATTTGTTTGAGCCATCAGTCAATATTATAAAGGGGAAGAAGACGCTTACATTACATTTATCTTATGTTCTTGAAAGTGGGGTTAAGGTCATATTCAGGAGGGAGGAAAATGAGGTGCTATCGTCTCTTAAACATCAGGAATTATTAAAAAGGCTGTATGTAGTTACGAATTTTGAGAAAGATGGGAGGTTAAATTTCAGGTATCACCTGGAAGCAAGGAATGAAATAAAGGATGTGTATACTGAATCGGAGTTGGATTTTACTGTACCCAAACCTACTTTGCGGTTTTCTTATTCGAAGTATGATTTTTGGGTGGAAGGATATGATTTTACTGTTAATATGGATGGTAGTATGAATTTCAATACTTCTAATCTATGATCAAACGTACCTTATATTTTGGCAATCCAGCCTATTTAAGAACAAGTAAGGAGCAGTTGTTAATAGAATTACCGGAAACCGGGGAAATTAAAACAGCAGTTATTGAGGATATCGGTCTCATCATCTTAGATCATCAACAGGTAACTATTACGCAGGCATTAATCTCCAAATTGCTTTCAAATAATGTCGCATTGATAACCTGTGACAGTAGCAGGCATCCTACTGGGCTCATGTTAAATTTGGATGGTCATACTTTGCAAAGTCAAAAATTCCAATATCAGATTGGGGCATCTGTTCCTTTGAAAAAACAGCTTTGGCAACAAACAATTGAGGCAAAGTTATACAATCAGGCAGCGATGCTGAAACATGAGCATGCAGACAACAAGTATATTTTACATCTTATATCAAAGGTTAAGAGTGGAGACAGTGATAATTGTGAAGCACAGGCGGCGGCTTATTATTGGAAATGGATCTTTCCGGATTTTCTTTCATTTAAAAGGGAACGTGATGGTGCGCCTCCCAATAATTTATTGAATTATGGATATGCTATATTAAGGGCGCTTGTTGCAAGGAGCCTTGTAGGTAGTGGTTTATTACCAACCTTAGGCATCTTTCACAAGAATCAATATAATGCATACTGTCTTGCTGATGACATTATGGAGCCCTACAGGCCTTTTGTAGATAGGGTGGTCTGCCAGATTGTGAGAGGAAATGGAAGGTTTCTTGAGATGACTCCTTCTATGAAGAAAGCGTTATTGGAAATACCGGTAATGGATGTAGAAATAGATGGCCAGAAAAGTCCGCTGATGAATGCTGTGCAGAGGACGACAGCAAGTCTTGCCAGATGCTTTGAAGGGAAGATCAGGAGAATATTATATCCTAATTTTATTTAGTGATAAAATGTTTAAAAGCCTAAATGCTTATCGAATTATGTGGGTACTTGTTTTTTTTGATTTGCCCACTGAGACGAAGGCGGATAAAAAGAGTTATGTTTTATTCAGGAAGAAGGTATTGGCTGATGGGTTTCAGATGTTTCAGTTTAGTATGTATATAAGGCATTGTAATAGTAAGGAGAATGCGGATGTGCATGTGAAGCGGGTGAAGGCAGCATTGCCATTAAAGGGGCATGTGGGGATAATGTGTGTGACGGATAAGCAGTTTGGGATGATGGAGATATTTAGGGGGCAGAGTCAGGCGGAGGTGCCTGGGATGGTGCAGCAGTTGGAGTTGTTTTGAAATAGGAATGAAAAAATGCTTGCGGGAAGTGTTTTTTCATTCCTATTTTAATTACAATTATTTGTATTTCAATGAATTACAAGAGATCAGTTGTAATTAATCGAAGATAGACATTTATTGAGAGCAAATCACAACCACCTTGCCCGGCTGAGGATATCATCAAAGTTGTAATTAATCGAAGATAGACATTTATTGAGAGCAAATCACAACCTATATAAGTAGCCTGAAGAACTACAATAAGTTGTAATTAATCGAAGATAGACATTTATTGAGAGCAAATCACAACACAGAAAACATCAGACATCCACCTCCCTTGTTGTAATTAATCGAAGATAGACATTTATTGAGAGCAAATCACAACATAAACACCACAACAATGAATCAGGCACTTGTTGTAATTAATCGAAGATAGACATTTATTGAGAGCAAATCACAACGGCCATCCTTCTTTGGTATAAACATATTCCGTTGTAATTAATCGAAGATAGACATTTATTGAGAGCAAATCACAACTGTTTTTTATAGACAGTGAATGCTATTAGGTTGTAATTAGTCGAAGATAAACATTAATTGAGAGCAAATCACAACTGCCTTCTTTTTTGCTGGTATAAACAAACAGTTGTAATTAATTGAGGATAGACATTAATTGAGAGCAAATCACTACTATTATGCTACCGTTAAACATCAAAGATGGCTGTAATTAATCGAAGATAGACATTAATTGAAAGCAAATCACAACCTGATCTTGGAAAGTACGCCTTGCGTAAAAGTTGTAATTAATCGAAGATAGACATTAATTGAGAGCAAATCACAACCGTCCATTCAGCACTCGTCAGTTAACCTGAGTTGTAATTAATCGAAGGTAGACATTAATTGAGCGCAAATCACAATAAATTTTAACCATATCCTTATGAAAATCGTTGTAATTAATCGAAGATACAAATTAATTGAGAGCAAATCACAACAAAAGCCGCTATTCATACTTATGTTTTGGCGTTGTAATCAACCGAAGATAGGCCTTAATTCAAAGTAAATCACAACCAAATATAGCTGAATGATCTTGTTACCTGTGTTGTAAATAATCGAAGTTACATATTACCTGAAAGCAAATCACAACTGACAAGCAAAATTACCTACCATCAAAACATTATAACTACCCGAAGATACAAAATTGACCACAATTCAAATAGCAATCCCCCAATAGTAAATCAATTTGAATTTTAACTGCGCCGGCCGCAGGCCATCCCCCTCCAAATTTGGAGAAACCACAAAAAAAATGTTGCTTTGTTCCCATTACAGCCCACTTTAGTCTGTACCTAAGTATGTTATACCTATAATCTCGTAAATCATCCCTGATGAAAAATATCCGCTGGATCATCGCCATCCTCTTTACACTCTCGGCCACCCACACATTTGCCCAATACGCAGATGATGACGTTACCGTAAACGACAAACGCAAAAACAAAGACATATTTAAGGATAAAGAAAAAAACAAAACCAAAGACCTCGACAGCGGCAAAGTCGCTCACATTACCCTGCCCGACCCTAACACTAATCCCGACGAAAAAACTGCCACCCCCATAAATATTTCAGGTATTCAAATTATTAATGCCGTAGGCGACTCCTCCTTATTAGGCTACGTACAAACAGGTATGTTCAACCGATGGAAGCCCGCTGCCTTTGATAAACCCTTTACCGAATACCTCCAGTCATATGTAGACCAACGCTACCAGTCCATTTATAAAAAAGATGCCGCCCCACTCATCCTGGTCATCCAGGAGATCCGTATCGGTGAGCGCACCTTCAGTATGAGTGAACGCAGCTTCCTGCACTTCAAAGCCCTCTCCTTCGCAGGAGATAACAATGGCAAGTACACGCAGATCGGCTCCCTCGATACCATCCTCACCAAAGGAGGAATGGACGTCACCCACAAACACGGGGAAAACATCGTTGCTGCCTTGCAGATCCTCCTGGCCCGTAACCCTGTACAAACACCCGAAACCTATACCTTAGATGAGGTAAAGGAAAAAACAGCCGCACGCCTCCATGTACCCGGCCTCCAGGAAAAAGCACATCCTGATGGGATCTACCTGACCTTCCAGGAGTTCCTTGACGATAAACCATCCATCACAGATGCTGAATACGAGATGGAAAGTAACATCGTTCGCTTCTTCCATAAGGACAGCACCGGCAGTAAAACCTATATTGATAAATTCTGGGGAGTGCGTAAAAATGGCGCCCTCGCAAAACAATATGACTATGGTGCACTACTCCCTATCGAACAAAAGCAGCATAGTATCTACCTGACAAACTACCTTTCCATGTCACGCAGAAATAACGCTGCTATGATCTGGGCCCCTGCTGTAGGAGGAATCGCTGGCGCTGCGATTGCAGGATCTGTCGCAGCTGGTACAATGCCTATGGTGGAAAATATCCCATACATCAAAAAGAAAGCACCTTTTGCTACTCGTGTGGATATTGAAACCGGAGAACTGGCTTTATAATTTAAAAATAAAGGGAAGGGTTCTTTTACATCAAAAAGAAAGCACATTTTGCTGCCCCTGTGGATATTGAAACCGGAGAACTGGCTTTATAATTTAAAAATAAAGGGAAGGGTTCTTTTACATCAAAAAGAAAGCACCTTTTGCTGCCCCTGTGGATATTGAAACCGGAGAACTGGCTTTATAATTTTAAAATAAAAGGAAGGGTCCTTTTACATCAAAAAAAAGCACCTTTTGCTGCCCCTATGGATATTGAAACCGGAGAACTGGCTTTATAATTTTAAAATAAAGGGAAGGATCCTTTTGAATGCAAAAAGATCCTTCCCTTTTTCTATTTCACAAAACTCCTTTTCACCTCTCTCCTAAACTCCTCCGCCCCTATCTCCCTTCTCCTCTCCAATATCCCCTTCGCCTTCCTCCCTGCCGGATACCTCAACCGATCCTCCTCATCTGTTGCCGCCTCATAGATCACCGCTGCAATTTCCTCCGGTAATGTCGTTTGCTCCACCGTTCCCAACACCTTTTCCACCGCCGCATCATACAAAGGATGCTTCGCCAGATCAAATGACCTCGAAAACAAATCCGTCTTCGTCGCATCCGGTGCCACCGTCTTCACACCAATATTAAACCCAGCCAGCTCAATAGACAAACATTCACTCCACCCCTCCAATGCCCACTTCGTCGCATTATACATACTACCAAAAGGAAACCCTGTATTCCCTCCCACAGAAGTAATGTTAATAAACAACCCACCCTGCTGCTCCCTGAAATAAGGAATAAAAGCCTGCGTCACCCGCACCGTTCCCAAAAAGTTTGTATTGATCTGCCGCTGGATCTGCTCCTCTGTATACGCTTCCATGGCACCAAATAAACCATACCCTGCATTATTCAATATCACATCTACCTTACGCAAAGCAATCGCCTCACTCACTGTGGATTTGATCTGCACAATATCTGTGACATCCAGTGGTAATAATGTAACATGCTCCAGTTGTGACAGCTCCTTTTCCTTTTCCGGATGCCGCATCGTTGCTATCACATACCATCCTCTTGCATGAAAAAACTGTGCGCTGGCCTTACCTATACCAGATGAAGCACCAGTGATGAAAATTGTTTTCATTGGAAATAATTTATATCACAAACCTAGCGGCAAAATGGTATACATTTGATACCTGTATACAAAAGGATACTTAAATGAAAACAAATGAAATAAAACGCTTCCAGGATAAGATCAGGGCCATCCAGGATACCATGTTTGTAATCGGGGGTAAGTGGAAAATACCTGTGGTCCTTTCTATTTACAGTGGAAATAAACGCTTCAATGACATTGCCGCATCTATCCCCAATATCACGAACCGGGTATTATCGAAAGAATTAAAACACCTGGAAGAAAACCTGCTGATCACCAGAACAATTGTAGATGATTACCCTGTCAGGATCGAATACACGCTGACTGATTATTGCCTTACAATAGACATGATCGCCAAACCAATGGAAGCATGGGGAAAAAGCCATAAAAAGATGATCAGCAGGAAACGGTAGTTTGAATATTTTGTACTTTTGTATTCATTCTGCAGAACATCAAATATTCACCCTATGCACCTAAGTCCAGCCGCTTTTGCCACGGCTCCCGAAACCACTGACCTGATTGCCTTTGCATCAAAAATGATAACCCTTGCCTACCCGGCAGTAGCCATTGCCTGGCTAAACAAACCTGAGAATTTACTGTTCATGGTCAGGCATACCGTGTTCCCAATCTGAAAATCGGGTACCAGCTAATACTAACAAAATGGATACATCCCGCTTTGAATATATCAGGAAGGATGACCCTTGCCCACCCGGCAGTAGCCATTACATGGCTAACCAAACCTGATAATTTACTGTTCATATCCAGGCATACCGTGTTCCCAATCTGAAAATAGGGTACCAGCTAATACTAACAAAATGGAAACATCCCGCTTTGAATACATCAGAAAGGAGCTAAGTTATAAAATGATGATTCCCGCAGGCAGTGCGAATTTAAAGGCTGCCTGGAGATTCGCCTACTACAACCCTGCAAAACAGGATAGTAAGGGAAATGTCGTCATCCGCCAAAGCCACTGGATCCAGTTCCTCGGATATGGCATGTGTGCCACATGGACAATTGGTATGACCATCTCACAATCATATAATTTACTGATCGTGCCCTGTATATTATTTACAGCAATGACGATCTTTACTATATTTTTCTATAAACCGAAAACGATCACTTTCAATAAAAACGGGATCATTTTCAAAGGAGTTGAATATAACTGGGAAGACTATATCGGTGCCTTCTTTTTCGCGACCACTCATAGAGGTTCATCTGCCCAGGGACTAGTCTTAATCAGGGCCGACGGGAAATATGTATACCTGAATATACTGACCATCGCACAAATCGATATAATAGGTACTGCTATCCGGGATTTTCAACCCGATCATTACAAAACCTTATCATGAATATAGAACAAATTAAACAGGAGTTATTACAACTGAACGGATTGAAGGAAAAAGAATATGTATTTGAACCGGCTTCAAAATATGCCTATTACAATCCTGCTCCAAAAGATAAAGATGGAAACGTTGTGATAGACCAGCCTTTTCCGCTTGAATGGTTATTACAGGCAATTTCCAGCACTGTCGGTATACCGATGATATTAAGTGGGTACCTGGCACCCTGGCTATGTATGGCTATCGGTGGCATTTTTCTCATCATAAATATTATCCTGTATAAGTTTTGGGCAAAACCACAGCGTCTTGTTGTCAACAAAAACGGATTTTCCATCAATGATCAAACCTATCTCTGGGATGCCTATGCCGGCCTATACTTATTTTTTTACGCATATACGAACCACCCTAAAGTCCGCTATGCAAAAATTGTGTTAATAAAAGCAGATGGTACCTATATAACGATAGATATTAAAGGTATTACCCGTGCACTCAACTACTCTAAAGTGGCCACACCCCTCAGAGACTTCCAACCCGAAAGCTATAAAAATTCCCTACCTTCGCAGCTTGGAACTAACAACCACAATTAAAGATATCGCACTCGCTGCTGAAGAAAAGGAAGCTGAAAATCTCGCATTCAGATCCTTCCTGCAATCCCAGGATGCAAATGATATAGATGAGCTTGTACAGGAACTGGATGCCCTCATCACCCCACAAATTGATTGCACCTCCTGTGGAAATTGCTGCCGCAATCTCATGATCAATGTGACGGAAGATGAAGTGAGCGCACTGGCCACCCATTTAAATACATCCAATACCGAACTGAAGGAAAAATATATCGAAACAGGCTCCAGCAATGATAGGATGATCATCAACACCATCCCCTGTCATTTCCTGCACGAAAGCCGCTGCACTATTTACGAACACCGCTTTGCCGGCTGCCGTGAATTCCCTGCCCTCCACCTGCCGAAATTCAATAAGCGTCTCTTCACCACCTTTACACATTACAGCACCTGTCTCATTATCTTCAATGTAGTAGAAGAAATGAAGAAAAGACTGGCATTCTAAAATGCTGCATTCAACCCTATTTAAAAAACCTTATTAAATGCTGCATTCAACTTACCCCAGCTTAAAATGCCTCATTTAAACCGAGGAAGAATCCCCTTGCCCCAAACTTACCCCAGGCATAATCCAAACACAGGTTCGTCCGTGTCAGCTTATTAAACAACACCCGCAAACCTGCGCCACCACCCGGTTGCCATACCTGGAACAATTTCGTTCCCGAAGCATCATTCGCCGTTTGCATATGGAAAAACGCTACCCCACTCAGGAATTTATTCCGCAAGATCGGAAAGCGGTACTCTATCTCCGAATAGTTATACTGCGTGCCTTTAAAATACCCCACTGTATACCCTCTCCCACTTCTAAAAGACGGATCTTTCCCCGTTCCCGGCAATTCCAGGTAAGGAATATTCCCCGCTATCAGGTACGATCCCCAGTTCCAGAAAGCCACCACATGCTCGGGATTCCGGTGCGACAAACTCACATACTTTCTCACATCAGATGTAAATTGCAAAGCATTCCTCGTACTCGCCAACCAGGTTTGATTCAATCTAAACCCCGCATCTATATACATGCCCTTATAAGCCCTGTTCTGGTTATCACGCGTAGTATACTGCACATTGAACAACAAACCGTTCGCCATGTAATTATCCCGGTGAAAACCATGCCTGTCACTATAAATATCATAAGGCGTAAAACCCGAAGTATCCGTTTCCGTTAATTTCCGCCTGATATCAAACGAAATCCCTGCCCCTAAGAATAAATGCGGCACCACCTCTTTATACACCTTCTCCCTGAAATTATAAAACTGTGCATGCAATCCACGGGCCTTGCGATTAGGGTTCGCTAACTGTTTGTCAGTAGCATCCCCTGCAGGATCGATCCCTATCCCCAATCCATAATCCGGCGTCACTGTCTTGGCAGCTACCAGGTTCCCCTGGAAATTCCACTTATTCCCCGGTGTGTAGATATTATGACTGATGTAGAAATAAATGATCCCTTTCGTGGTGATCGATGCGGAGGTAGCCCCTACCGACAATAAGGTATTCGGATCATTGCCCAGTTTCCGGCCAGCCACAGCCTTAATACCTATCTGGGAACCAATACTGGGATTGGATGCCACATTCGGCACCACAATGATACCAGATGGCTTTTTGTTTGGATCCTTATGTACATGAAAGATATCCCTGACCAGGTCGGTAAAGTCAAACTGCGTGTCCAGTCTTTCAACCGGTACACGCACCTTAGAAGAATCGCCCTTCAGCGTATCGGCAGCAGGGGCCGGTACCTGACTAAAAGCTGGTGCACAGGATCCCGCCAAAATGAACAGAAACAGGCCCTTCAATAAAATGGTTTTGTAACGAGGTAACATTAAATTAGCGGAAACAAATTTTAAACCAACATGGTAAACCCCACAACTGTAGATTCCTACATTGCCTCCTTTCCCGCAGATGTCCAGGCCCTGCTACAACAGGTGAGAAAGACTATTCAGCAGGCTGCCCCTGATGCGACGGAAGCTATCAAATACGCCATCCCCACTTTTGTGCTAAACGGAAATCTGGTGCATTATGCGGCATTTAAGCATCATATTGGGTTCTACCCTGCCCCTACAGGCATCAAAGCATTTGAAAAGGAACTATCCCCTTATAAACAGGGAAAGGGGTCCATCCAGTTTCCCCTGAATGAACCCCTTCCCTTAGATCTTATCACTAAAATTGTGTTGTACCGTGTACAACAAAACACTAAAAAACCTTAGCCTTTCTTCAGTTCCGCTACAGGTATTGAAATGATCCTGCCCACCTGCTTACCGTTCTTATAACTGGCAATCCGCAGCATCACTGCATCTTCAGGCAGCGCAAAAGGCTGCTTGTATACCAGTGATTTAATATCAGGAAATGAATTATCCACGCTATAATGCATTTCCAATCCATCTATTTCAGGTACAAAGGTGCACAAACCTGATTGCAAAGTGACATCCGGCTCATACATGCTGGGTGCATAACTCACCGTGTCTCTGTCCATCAAACGCATCTGCTGCTCTACCTTTTCTACAAAGTTAGGCCAGTCTTTCTTTGATGCAGGACTCCATAAACACTCTGATACCGCCAGTCCACGAGGCCAGGTCATATATTCCACCTTGCTGAAATTATAGACCTGCTCTGTCCACAGGTTCGCCTGTCCTCCTAATACATACTGTGCATCTACCCCTGCAGGTACCGGATTGAAAGCATATACCTTCTTCATGCGCAGGGATTCATACACTTTTGATTCCAGGTATTTATTCCCCTGCACGTAATCAATGTACACATAGTTATTGGGTGTCATTACCACCTGGTGTTTTAAATTCGCTGCCTCTATGCCGCCTTTCTCACCTCTCCAGCTCATAATCGTGGCATTAGGTGCCACACCACCTTCCAGCAGCTCATCCCAGCCAATCAGTTTCTTTCCTTTTGCAATGACGATGGCTTCTACTTTCTTTTCAAAATAAGCCTGCACTTCCTCATAGTTCTTCAGCTTCTCTTTCTGCATCAGGGCACTGATATTCGGATCTTTCTGCCAATAATTTTTTGCACACTCATCACCACCTACATGGATATATCCAAATGGGAATAAACCTGCTATTTCTCCAAATACCTTATCTATAAATGTGTACACTTCCTGTTTGGCAGGATTGAGGGTATTATCATACTTTGCTACAATACCATGATCCGTCCAGTCCATAAATCCTTTTTCACCGGAATACACTTTGTAACCCGTTGCCTCTTTGGTGCCGGATAATTCCGGATAAGCTACCACCGCGGCCATTGAGTGACCAGGAATATCTATCTCTGGTAATACGTCCACAAAATGTGCCTTTGCATATTGTACAATATCCTTTATATCCTGCTGGGTATAAAAGCCACCGTAATTATATTTTGCACCACTTTCTGCCGGAGAAAACTCGCCGTAATAACCGTACTTCTCCACGCCCCAGGCACCTACTTCCGTCAATTTAGGATAACTCTTTATTTCAACACGCCATCCCCCATCATCTGTCAGATGCAGGTGCAATAAGTTAAATTTATAAGCAGCTATCTGATCGATATACCGCATTACTTCTGCTTTGGTAAAGAAGTGGCGGGCTACATCCAGCATCATGCCTCTCCAACCTACCACCGGGTAATCACGGATGGTCAGAAAAGGTACGGATGGCGCTACCAACAACTGCCTCACCGTTTGTAATCCATAGAACAATCCATTCTCTTTATTGGCAGAGATATGAATACCTTCTTTATCAATCACCAGCAGGTAACCTTCCGTACCTATGGTATTATCAGGTTTTTTAAACAGGCTCAGGGAGATCCGGGTGCCCCCATTGACACTTACTGCCTTCTTAAAATCTGCCTCCAGTTGTGTTTTTGCAACTGACAAGGCAGCGGTATTTTTAATGTCCGTCGCCCAGATAACATTATTCCCCAAAGGCAAGGTGCCACTTTGAACCACCATAGATACAGGTTCCGGGATAATCTTCGGTTGTGCATGGCTATTCATGCTTAAGAACATGGCCAGCAATAGGATGATCATTGATCGCATACGTGAACTTCTTTAGCCCGAAAAAATAATAAACTATTTTCTATTATCTTATATTTGTTTCGGACGACACACGCACATTATTCCATGGACACAAGATCACTACAAGATGACTCCGCTTCATTCGAGCGCTTGCGTCTGCTTGCAGACCAGAAAAACGCAGCGCTTTTACGCAGCGAAGAACGCTACCACAAAATGGTGGAAGAAGTAGAAGATTATGCCATCCTCCTGCTGGATAGAGATGGCCGTATCATGAACTGGAATAAAGGCGCAGAAAAGATCAAAGGTTATAAAGAAGCCGAAATCATAGGCCGCAACTTCCGCATATTTTACCGCCCGGAAGATCAAATACAGCAACTCCCGCAAAAATTAATAGAGCAGGCCCGCAGCGAAGGCAAAGCCATTCACGAAGGCTGGCGCGTTCGCAAAGATGGCACCACCTTCTGGGGTAGCGTTGTGCTCAATTAATTTT
>Ga0209436_100436_pt1 | contig 18674 bp, 14 predicted proteins | sample AraplaF_Cvi_mTSA_FD_184263 | JGI IMG/M metagenome (GOLD analysis project Ga0209436, IMG submission 184263) | Arabidopsis root microbial communities from the University of North Carolina, USA - plate scrape MF_Cvi_mTSA (SPAdes) (version 2) | ecosystem: Host-associated > Plants > Roots > Endosphere...
TGCGCTGGTCGGACCGCATGGAAGACTACCGCACCGAGGTGCTGGGCCTGGTGAAGGCGCAGATGGTGAAGAACGCAGTGATCGTTCCCGCCGGCGCCAAAGGCGGCTTCGTCTGCAAGCAGATGCCGAAAGACGCGCCGCGCGACGTCGTGGCAGCGGAAGGCGAAGCAGTCTACCGCCTGTTCATCGCCAGCCTGCTGGAAATGACCGACAACCGCGTGCTGGGCAAGATCGTTCCGCCTGAGGACACCGTGCGCTACGACAACGACGACCCATACCTGGTGGTGGCTGCCGACAAGGGCACCGCGACCTTCTCCGACATCGCCAACAGCATCGCTGTAAAGCGCGGCTTCTGGCTGGGCGACGCGTTTGCGTCCGGCGGCTCCAACGGCTACGACCACAAGAAGATGGGCATTACCGCCAAGGGCGCGTTCGAAGCGGTCAAGCGCCACTTCTACGAGATGGGTCACGACATGAACACCACCCCGTTCACCGTGGTGGGCGTGGGCGATATGTCGGGCGACGTGTTTGGCAACGGCGTGCTGCTGTCGAACCAGATCAAGCTACTGGCGGCGTTCGACCACCGCCACATCTTCCTCGACCCGAACCCCGATACCGCGAAATCCTTCGCCGAACGCCAGCGCATGTTCGCGCTGCCGCGCTCCTCGTGGGAGGACTACAACAAGGACCTGATCTCGAAAGGCGGTGGCGTGTTCCCGCGTACCGCCCGTACCATCGAACTGTCGCCTGAAGTGCGCGCCGCGCTGGACATCCAGGAAAGCTCGCTGACGCCGGAAGAACTGATGCACCGCATCCTGCTTGCCCCCGTGGACCTGTTCTACAACGGCGGCATCGGCACCTACATCAAGTCTTCGAGCGAAACCCACGCGCAGGTGAAAGACCGCGCCAACGACAACATCCGCGTCAGCGGCAATGAGCTGCGCTGCAAGGTCGTGGCGGAAGGCGGCAACCTGGGCGCGACCCAGGCCGGCCGTATCGAGTTCGCCCTGGCCGGCGGCCGCATCTTCACCGATGCGATCGACAACTCGGCCGGCGTGGATTGCTCCGACCACGAAGTGAACTGCAAGATGTGGCTGGACGTGGAAGTCAACGCCGGCCAGACCACCGAAGCAGACCGCAACCAGCTGTTGAACGACATGACCATGGAAGTGGAACGCCTGGTCCTGCGCGACAACACCCAGCAAACCCGCTTGCTCGTTCGCGAATTCCAGGCACAGTCGGAAGCCCATGTGCAGGACGGCTACGCCGACCTGATCGCGGACCTGGAAGAAGAGGGCGCGCTGTCGCGCGAACTGGAGCACCTGCCAAGCGTGGCCGAACTGGCGCGCCGCAAGGCCGATGGCCGCGGCCTGACCACGCCGGAGCTGGCGGTGGTCATCGCCAACGTGAAGAACCGCTACAAGCGCCTGCTGTCGGCCATGCCGCTGACGGACGAAAGCTGGGCGGAGAAGGTGCTGCGTCCTTATTTCCCTGAGCAACTGGTGGCAACCCGTCCACCGCTGAACCATCCGCTGTCCAACGCCATCCTGGCGACCGTGCTGGCGAATGAAGTGGTTAACCGTTGCGGCCCATTGATGATCCGCGACCTGGCCGCTGCCAACAACTGCAGCGAGCAGGACGTGATCCTGGCGTGGGGCCAGGCATGGTCCGCGCTGGACCTGGCGCCGGTCTTCGATACGCTGGATGCCGATGCGCTGGCTGTGCCGCGCAACGTTGCGATGCGCGTCGATGCGCGCACACGCGCCATGCTGAAGGCGGTGATGGAAGGCGTGCTGGGCGTACCGAAAGATCAACTGCGCGGCGCCGGTATCGCCGAGCTGACCAAGCTGTTCGCCGATCCTGCTACCGTGCGCAAGATGGCCTCCGATGTGCAGTCGGAAGCGGCAACCCACGGCGGCCTGCGCGCTGAATTCGTGCAGGCGTGGAATGCGGTCGATGCGCTGGAAGGCGTGGCGGCGTTCGTGTTCGCCGCGCTGTCGGTCAAGCGTCCTGCGGGCATGGACCTGCCTGGCTTCCTGGCGGTTGGCATGGCGCTGCGTTCGCAGGCCGGTATCGATACGCTGGAGCGCGGCTTGAAGCTGCCGGCTGTGTCGAAGTCGCAGGAACACTTGCGCAGCTATGCGCAGCAGGCATTGCGTCGCACGCAGCAGAAATTGCTGTCGCAGGTGCTGGCACGCGCCACCAACGGGCACGATGCGGTCGAGGCGGTGGAGCTGGTGACCTGCACGCTGGGCTTGTCCGGTTACGCGGCGTCGGCTGACCTGGAGCAGGCGATGCTGGATGTGTGGGCGTTGTCGGAAGCGGTCAACGCTGTCGGCATGGCGGCCTGAAACCGGTAACCTGCGGCCGCCGCGTATAAGTGTCAGACCCTGCGGGTCTGACACCGGTTTACCGGTTTTAGCGGAGCAGAAAGTAAAACAGCAACAAAGAATGGCAGATAACCAGACCCTACCCCCCGCAGTCCGCGCCCTCGCTGAAGCAGACTTCAGCGCGGTTGCACGCAGTTTCGAACAAGCCGGCTTCGCAGTAGCCCAACCCGCCGACGGCATCCTCACCATCCGCAGCGAGCAGCAAGGCCGTCCAGCCATCCTGGTCTCGGTCGGCGTGCACGGCGACGAAACCGGCCCGATCGAACTGGTAGCCTACCTGCTCGACGCCCTCGCGCAAGAACCCCAAGCGCTGCAAGTCGACCTGATGCTCTGCGTCGGCAACATCGGCGCCATCCGCCAGGCCAAGCGCTTCATCGACGCTGACCTGAACCGCATGTTCCGCACCGAACGCGGCACCCTGGCCGGCACTGCCGAAGCCGCACGTGCCGACGTCATGATCGCCGCCACCACCGAATTCTTCGAAAGCGCCGGCAAACAGCGCTGGCACCTCGACCTGCACACGGCGATCCGCCCGAGCGTGTACCCAACCTTCGCCATCGTCCCCGACCTGATTGCAGACAACGCAAAGCAGCAGCTGATCGGCTGGCTGGGCGAAGCCGCCATCGGCGCCATCATCATGAACCCGTCGTCAGCCGGTACCTACAGCTACTACAGCGCAGAGCACCACGCCGCCGCCGGCACCACGATTGAGCTGGGCCGCATTGGCACCCTGGGCCAGAACGACCTCACGCAGTTCGAAGACGCCAAGCTGGCCCTGGACCGCCTGCTGCGCGGCAAAGCCCCGGTGCAAGCCGCGAGTAGGCCGCACGTGTTCAAGGTGGCCCAGAACATCATCAAGCTGAGCGACAACTTCAAGATGGCCTTCGGAAAAGAGACGCAGAATTTCACCGCGTTGAAGAAGGGCGATGAGATTGCCCGCGACGGCGACACCGTCTACACCGTGCAGCACGACGAAGAGCTGGTGGTCTTTCCCAACCCGGACGTCCGCGTCGGCCTGCGGGCCGGAATGATGGTCACGCGCGTGAATTGATGGATTGCGCTACACTTTCCGGACACTTACCGGAAAGGAGTAGCGCATGTCCCTGTCCATGTATAAAGTCTCCGCGCCCGTTTTCGTGCGCGGCCTGAACGTGATGGCAAGCCTGCTGCGCAAGGCGCAAACCTACGCGGAGGAAACCGGCAAAGTCCCGGATACGCTATTGTCGGCGCGCCTGGCCGACGACATGCTGCCGCTGACCGCCCAGGTGCAGCGCGCCAGCGATACCAGCAAACTCTCCATTGAACGCCTGAGCGGCATCGCCGCGCCGAAATTCCCCGACAACGAAGCCACTTTCGAGCAGCTGCAACAGCGCATCGCGAACACGATCGCCTACATCGAAAGCGTGGGGGAGGAGCATTTCGCGAACAGCGAAACGCGCGAGGTGGCACTGAGTTTCGGCAGCTTCAAGCCAACCTTCACTGGCGAGAGCTATCTGCTGACTTTTGCGCTGCCGAATTTCTACTTCCATGTCGTGACGCTGCACGACATCCTGCGGAACCAGGGCGTCAAGATCGGCAAGATCGACTACCTGGGGCCTTACGAAGGTTAGAAGCTGACTTTCATGGCGTAGGTTGTCGCGATTGCCAGCAGGAGCACGCCCACTGAGAACACCTTCGCAGGATTGAAGCGCGAAGTGACGGTCGGGATTTTACGGTACATGGCTGGCTCCTTCTCAGTAGCGGTTTTGCATGCTTCAAAGGTTATCAATGCGGGCCGCGCCAAGCTAGGCGCAAGCCTGTATCAATAGTAAGTACTTGTAACGATATGAGCCACTTGTTCTCCCCATACGCACTAGGCCCGCTGGAACTGGCGAACCGCATCGCCATCGCGCCCATGTGCCAGTACTCCGCCAACGACGGCCTTGCGGCCGACTGGCACATGATCCACTACGGCCACCTGGCGCTGTCCGGCGCCGGCTTGCTGATCCTGGAAGCGACGGCCATCTCGCCGGAAGGGCGGATCTCGCCGGCCGACCTGGGCCTGTGGTCGGATGCGCACCAACAGGCGCTTGCGCCCATCGTGCAGGCGATCCGCCGTCATTCTCCAATCAGGCTCGCGGTGCAGCTTGCCCACGCTGGGCGCAAGGCATCCAGCGCCCCGCCGTTCGAAGGCGGGCAGGCGCTGGCACCAGGGCAGGGCGGTTGGCAGACGGTCGCTCCCTCCGCGTTGCCGCATGGGGCCTCGGATCCGGCACCACTGGCGCTCGACGAAGCCGGCCTGGCCAAGGTCAAGGCCGATTTCGTCAGTGCTGCGCTGCGCGTGCATGCCCTCGGCATCGAGGCTATTGAGCTGCACGGCGCCCACGGCTACCTGCTGCACCAGTTCCTGTCGCCGCTGGCCAACCAGCGCAGCGACCAGTACGGCGGCTCGCTGGAAAACCGCATGCGCTTCCCGCTCGAGGTATTCTATGCGGTGCGCGCCGCCCTGCCGCGCGCAGTGGCGATCGGCATGCGCGTGTCGGCATCGGATTGGGTGGACGGCGGCTGGGACATCGAACAATGCGTGGCACTGGCGCATCAGCTGAAACAGCGCGGCGCCGACTTTATCCACGTCTCCAGCGGCGGCGTCTCGTCATTGCAGCAGATTCCGCTCGGTCCCGGCTACCAGGTCCATTTTGCGCAGCGCATCAAGGCCGAAACGGGCATGCCAACCATTGGCGTGGGGCTGATCACCGAACCGCTGCACGCCGAGGCGATCATCGCCAATGGCCAGGCCGACATGGTGGGCCTGGCGCGCGCCATGCTGTTCAACCCGCGCTGGCCATGGCACGCCGCTGCCGCCCTGGGCGCCCAGGTTGCTGCACCGCCGCAGTATTGGCGCTCACAGCCTCGTGAACTGAAAAACCTGTTCGGCGAAACGCGCCTCGGCCAGCGTTAGCTTGGCACGCTCCGTGGGGCGCCCGCCACGGTTGCCTTTCCGGCATCAAAATCCTTTAGGTACGGGAACTGCGAGGTCTTATAATCGTGGGGTTTTTTTGTCCTGAAGGATATGCCTGTGAATCAATCGCTGGTCCAGAAGCTGACCCGTACCAAACCGGCCCCGGTGGATACGGATGCCGGCACAAGCCTGCACGGGGAGGGCCTTAGCCGCTCCATCGGGCTGTTTTCGCTGACGATGATCGGCGTAGGCGCCACGATCGGCACAGGTATTTTCTTCACCATGGTCGAAGCGGTGCCGAAAGCCGGCCCCTCCGTGGTGCTGTCCTTCCTGCTGGCGGCGCTGACCGCCGGCCTGACCGCGCTGTGCTACGCCGAGCTGTCCTTCCGCGTGCCGGCCGCCGGTTCCGCCTATTCCTTCGCCTACCGCACGCTGGGCGAGTTCATGGCCTTCATCGTCGCCTTCTGCCTGTTGCTCGAATATGGACTGGCTGCCAGTGCCACGGCGATTGGCTGGTCGGACTACCTGAACAACTTCCTGATCAACGCCTTCCATTGGCAGATCCCGGAAAACCTGCGCACGCCGATGATCGTGTCGACGCCGAACGGCACGGTGTGGCACACGGACCACTTCAACCTGCCGCCGGTGATCCTGGTCGCGCTGTGCTGCTTCCTGCTGGTGCGCGGCGCCAAGGAATCGGCCACCGCCAATGCCATCATGGTGATGATCAAGCTGGCGATCCTGATCTTCTTCTGCGCGGTCGCCTTCACCGGCTTCGATACCAATAACTTCACGCCATTCCTCAAGCATACGCCAGGCGAGTGGCTGCCGGGCGCCAGCGGCATTGCCGCCGCCGCAGGCACCGTGTTCTTCTCCTTCATCGGCCTCGACACCATCGCGACCGCTGGCGAAGAGGTGCGCAATCCGAAGCGCAATGTCCCGATCGGCATCATTGCCGCGCTGCTGCTGGTGACTGTGTTCTACATGCTGGTCGCCATGGCCGCCATGGGCGCCCAGCCGGCGCACATGTTTGAAGGCCAGGCCGCAGGCCTGTCCGTGATCCTGCAGAACGTTACCGGCAAGGCATGGCCGGCGCTGATCCTGTCGGCCGGCGCCGTGATCTCGGTGTTCTCGGTGACCCTGGTGACGATCTACGGCCAGACCCGCATCCTGTACGCGATTGCCAAGGACGGCCTGGTGCCAAAGGCTTTCCAGACTGTGAATTCCAAAACCCACTCTCCGGTCAGCAACACCCTGATCGTCAGCGTGGTGGTCGGCATTGTCGCCGGCCTGGTCGATTCCACCTTCCTGTGGGACATGGTGTCGATGGGCACACTGACCGCCTTCATCGTCGTGTCGATCGCCGTGCCGGTGCTGCGTTCGCAGGAGCGCGCGGCGGGCACCTATACCAAGGGCGGTTTCCGCGTGCCTTTCGGCCCGTACTTCGTGCCGGGCCTCAGCATCCTGGCCTGCGGCTACCTGATGATCAACCTGTCGCATGCCACCAAGATGATTTTCACTATCTGGATGGTCGTAGCGGTGCTAACCTATTTCATCTACGGTATCCGGAATTCCAGGCTTAACAAGGTATAAACAATGCAGGTCAAAGCAATCGCCCACACAGCATTCCTGGCTACGGCCATAATCTCTGGGGCGGTTGCCCAGGCGGGCTCTCCCGGCTCCGCCATCCGCGACTACCGCTCGGTCGCGATCTCTCCAGCCGGCGACCGGGTCGTGTCGCTGGAATCCATCGACACCGGCAACGGCAAGCGCCCGCACCCCACCGTGGTGGTGCGCGACGCGTCGAGCGGCGCCATCGCCGCCGAATTCGACCCTTGCTCCGCATGCAGTTATGACAAGCCATCCTGGTCGCCCGACGGCAAGGCGCTGGCCTTTGTCGCCAGCGACAAGCGCGCCGGGTCGGCCTGGCTATACGTCGCCGCAGGAGGCAAGGCGCGAGCGCTGGCCACCGTGCAGGGCGTAGCCAGCACTGCGCGCTGGTCGCCCGATGGCCGCACCCTGGCGCTGCTGGCGACTGTCGGTGCAAAGAAGGAAACCGGCGCCACTGCAGCCGGCGCGCGCCTGATCGGCGAGATCGGCGCGGAGGAAGACGCGCAGCGCATCGGCACCATTCCGGCCGCTGGCGGCACGCTCAAGCTGGTATCGCCGGCCGATACCTTCATCTACGAATACGACTGGACGCCAGATAGCAAAGGCTTCGTTGCCACCAGCGCCAAAGGCAATGGCGACAACAACTGGTGGGTGGCCAAGCTGTCCCATATCGATGCCGTTAGCGGTGCGCTGCGCATCGTGGCCAGCCCCGCTATGCAACTGAACATGCCGCGCGTCTCGCCGGACGGCCGCACCGTGGCCTTCATCGGCGGCTTGATGAGCGACTTCGGCTCGGTGGGCGGCGACGTCTACACGGTGCCGCTGGCAGGCGGCGAGCCGGTCAACCTGACGCCGGGCTTCAAGGGCACGTTCAACACGCTGGCATGGCGCGGCAAAGGCTTGCTGGGCAATGCCCTGATAGGTGAGAAATCGACCGTGCTGGCGCTGGACTTGCAGGGCCATGGCACGATCCTGCGTTCCGTTGCCGCATCGACCGGTGCGGGCGACGGCCGCATGTCGTTCAGCGCAGACGGCAGCAAGACCGCCGCGCTGCAGGAGGACTTCGAACACGCGCCCGCCATCGTGGCCGGCCCGGTCGGCGCAATGCGCGCCATTACCGATGACAATGCCCACCTGGCGCCGCAAGTCGCGGTACAGAACATCAGTTGGAAGAACGAAGGTTTCAATGTACAGGGCTGGCTGATCGGGCCGCGCGCCACGGTGCCGGGCAAGAAATACCCGATGATCGTGCAGGTGCACGGCGGCCCTGCCGCTGCGGCATCCCCGCGCTACATCTCGCCGGGCGAGCAGGGCAATCCGCTGGTGCGCGAACTGGTGGAAAAGGGCTACTTTGTGTTCCTGCCCAACCCGCGCGGCAGCTTCGGCCAGGGCCAGGATTTCGCCCGCGCCAACCGCCGCGACTTCGGCGGCGGCGACCTGCGCGATATCCTCGCCGGCGTTGACGCGGTGGCCGCTGCGGCGCCGGTCGACACCAGCCGCATGGGCCTCATGGGCCATTCCTACGGCGGCTTCATGACCATGTGGGGCGTGACGCACTCGCAGCGCTTCAAGGCAGCCGTTGCAGGCGCCGGCATTGCGAACTGGATTTCCTATTACGGCCAGAACGGCATCGACCAGTGGATGATCCCGTTCTTCGGCGCTTCCGCCTATGACGACCCGGCGATCTACCGCCAGCTGTCGCCGATCGAATCGATCAAGGTGGCGCGCACGCCAACGCTGGTGTATGTCGGCGAGCGCGACGTGGAATGCCCTCCGGCGCAGTCGATGGAGTTCTGGCACGGCCTTAACGCGATGGGCGTGCCGACCTCGCTTGTGATCTATGAAGGCGAAGGACACAGCATCCGCGAACCGGAGCACCAGCAGGACCTGCGCAAGCGCACCATCGAGTGGTTCGGACGTTACCTGGGCGAGTAAGCAATGCGTTTGCGGTTCAAGTTGATGGCGGCCCTGCTGGCGACCGGGCTTGGTTCGGTGGCGCTGGTGGGCAGCGTCGCCTACGTCGGGGTCAATTACAAAGTCGATTCGCTGCGCCGGGAGCAGGCGGCGGAGCACTTCCATACCTACATGACGGCCTACCTGGCCGAATACGGCGACTGGCAGACCGCCATCGCGACGGAATCCTTCGACCGCTTCGTGCGGAGGCAGGAAGGCCAGCGGCAGGCGGGCGGCGAACTGCCCAGCGAAATGCTGGAGCGGATGCCGCCCCGGATCAACGACCAGGCGCGAAACGCACCGCCGCCACACGAGGGTGTTTATGTGCCGCGTGAAGGCGGCGGACCACCGCCCGACCCGACCTTGCCCGCAGCGCGCCGCACCAGCGGCACTCCTGCGCCGGATGGCGGTTTCCCGCCGCCGGACTACCGCGATGCGCCGCCTGATCCAACCTTGCCTTCCGTCCGGCGCCCGCCGCGCGATGGCTTTCGTCCCATGCCGGAGGGCCGGGACCAGCGCCCGCCCGGCGAAAAATTCGGCCCGCCTCAGCGCCGCGACGGCCCGCCGCCGTTCCGTTTCATCCTGACCGATGCCGGCTACCGCGTCCTGCTCGGCGGCGGCCAGTTCCGTTATGGCGACGCGCTGCCTGAAAAGCTGCGCACTTCAGCGCGGGCAATCGTGGTGAAGGACCAGACCGTCGCCTACATGTCGTCGGAAGGAACGCTGGAGCCTACGCCGCAGGAACAGAAATACCTGGATGCCTTGTACAACTCGCTGCTGTGGGGCATCGCTGCCGCAGCGGGCCTGGCGACGCTGCTGGGCGTGCTGTTAAGCCGCGGTTTGTCGCGCAGCCTGAGTGGCCTCACCAGGGCCGTCAAACGCATGCAGAAGGGCGAGCTGCGGCAAGAGGTGGCGGTGCAGGGCAAGGATGAAGTGGCCGCCCTGGCGACAGCGTTCAATGCCATGAGCGTTGAACTCGCGCAAAGCCACGAAGAACTCAAGACCTCGCACGCCACCATTTTGGAACAGGCCGAGCAACTGCGCGAACTCAGTATCCGCGACGCCCTCACGCAGCTCTATAACCGCCGCCACTTCGACGAACAGGCCAACACCCTGTTTAACCAGGCAGTGCGCCACAAACGCCCGCTGGCGCTGGTGATCTGCGACATCGACCACTTCAAGAAAATCAACGACACCTACTCGCACGCCACCGGCGACACTGTGCTGCGCCATGTCGGCAGCATCCTGCGCAAGCACATGCGGCTGTCCGACCTGGTGGCCCGCTACGGCGGCGAGGAGTTCGTCATGGCCTTCCCCGAGACAGCGGGGCCGCAGGCGGCCGCATTGTGCGACAAGCTGCGTATCGTGATTGAAGCCTTCCCGTGGCATGAAGTGCATCCAGGCCTGAAGGTCACCATGAGCATGGGCGTCTACGCCGACATCGCGGCCGGCAGCGCCGAAACCATGCTGCAGAAAGCCGACGCGCTGCTTTACCGTGCAAAGGAATCGGGCCGCAACCGCGTCTGCTTCGCATAATTAAAGAGGATATAAGTCAATGCGTTTCGCCTTAAGTCTTATTTTCGCCGCCTCGGTGAGCCAGCATGCTGTCGCGGCGCCGGATGTCGTGCCACTCCAATTCATCAACGGAATCCCGTTCCTCACAGTCTCCATCGGCGCTGCTTCGACGCGCATGATGTTCGACTCGGGCGGGAAGCTTGGCATTTCCGTGCCGGCGGCAGCAGTCGAGCAGGCCGGCTCAGTCAAGGTGCTGGACGAAAAGCGGAAGTTCCAGGACCTGCAGGGCAAGTCTTATGAAACGCCTGCCGTGGTCGCGGAAAGGGTCGTTGTCGGTTCAACGCTGCTCGCGCCTGTGAGGGGCCAGATCCACATGCAATGGGGCGGCGCACCGGAAGGGCCTGAGGCAGAATTGACGAAGGCGCGCGCAGGTGGCGCAATCGGCCTCGAGGCTTTTGCAAACTTCCCGCTGCAGTTCGACTACAAGCAGGGTACCATGTCCATCCTCGATGCCGAGCAGGCCTCCCAGCTCGGGGCGCCGAAGTGGCGTGCGCTCGATCTTCAGTATGACGGCAAGGGGCCGCTGGTCACGCTGGTGGTGGACGGCAAGCAGCTGAAATTTGTGCTGGACACCGGCGCCCAGGTCAACGTAATCAAGAGCGGTGTGGCATGCAACACCAGCCAGGCTTGCGAGCTGCGCGACATCAGCGGAACGCTGAATTTCGGCACAAAGATCTATCACGTCAAACTGGATGGCGCGCCGTTCGACGGTATCCTGGGCGCACCTTTCTTCCGCAAACATCGTGTGGTGTTTGATGTAAAGGCCAGAAAACTGTACGTTGCACCAACGGAGCTGTGAATGTGAAGATCATCTGTATGGCATTGCTGTTTGCCCTGATCGCCCTTTCGGCGCAGGCCGGAGAAGACCGAAGCACCTCCTCGGTTCGATGGCATGACGGTGTGGGTGAAGTGATCATGCGCGGCCAGGGGACAGCAACCCTCAACCAGGATAAAGTCGAAAGGATTGGCGACACGATCTACGTCAACGGTCAGACTTTCGGCACCGTTCCGAAACGTTGCGAAATCAGGTACATCGTTTCTGCAAGCGGCAGCGCACTCTACGTCGATGGCAAACTTCGCCACCCGGTGAACAAGAAGTAAGGTTCAGGAATCACCCGCTGCAAAAATGCGATTGATTTCCCTGGCGGAGATGGCCTCTCCGGCGTAATTGAATGTGCCCGCAGACTGAACTTCGGTGGCGGCACGCAGCAGCGCACCGTATGCGGCGCGCGCCAGCGAGCCGCCCAGGCTCACGCGCGCTACGCCAAGCTCACGCAGTTCGTCAACAGTGAGCTGGACGCCCTGGAACCCCATGATCACGTTGAGGGGCAGGTCAATCGAAGACACGATGGCGCGGATGTCTTCTTTCGACTGGATGCCCGGTGCAAACAGGACGTCCGCACCTGCATCCTGGTAGGACTGCAGGCGCCGGATCGTGTCCTTGAGGTCTGGGCGCCCGTAGAGGTAATTTTCCGCGCGCGCGGTCAGCATGAACTTGAAGCCGAACGACCGGGCGGCATGGGCCGCCGCGCGAATCCGTTCGACAGCCAAGCCGATGTCGTAGATCGGCTGGCCGGCATTTCCCGAGGCGTCCTCGATGGAGCCTCCGACCACGCCGGCCTGCGCCGCAGCGATGATTGCTTGCGCCGCTGCCTCAGGCGGATCGCCGAAGCCATTCTGCAGGTCCGCGGAGATTGGAAGGTCGGTTGCTGCGGCCAATTCAGCGAGATGCGGCATCATGCCTTGGGCGTCGACACTCAGGTCGCTGCGTCCCTTGGAAAATGCAAAGCCGGCGCCCGTGGAGGCGAGCGCTTTGAACCCAAGATGCTCGAGCAGTCGTGCCGACCCGCAATCCCACGGGTTTGCAATGACAAAGCACGAACCCTTTTTATGCAGTTCTTCGAACTCCCTGGACTTCTCAAGCTGGCTTTTCATGACGTCCTCAAATTGGCGGAAGCCCATGCAAGGCGCGGGCTTTGTTGCATTCAGGCGTGCATTCGGCAAATTCGCGGCAGGTGGAGGAGCGTTCGGGGTAGATGCTGCAGCCGACGCTCGTTCCGACCTCTCCCTCAAGGGCGATGCAGCGCACAGGCCTGGATTCCGTGCCGCGCATGGCGGCACGGTGGGGCGTGATGGGTACCGTCAGGTGTGCCGGTACCGTTTCACCCCAATAGAACGAAACCCTGAAACTGGCGCAGCATGCGCCACAGCTTTGGCAGTGCGACATCCCATTCCTCAATCACCGTTTGCAACGTTGCGAACAATTGCTTCGCTATGAACGATGATTTTATCCGCATCTGCCTGAAGCAGGCGGATGCGTCGCTGCACCAGCGGCCAGCCGGACCAGGCGACTTCCGGCTCGGCCGCAGGCTCGCGGCGCAGCGGTGCCGCCGGAGGCGTGGCGCCGGTATGGCGCGACAGCGCGACCGTCAGCGTGCGGCATACGGAGGCGTGGCTGGTGTCCAGCATGGCATTCACCGCATCGCTCGGGATGTCGCGCACATGGCGGCGCAGGATCGCACGCAGGGCGGCGACGTGCGCCACTAACAAATAGTTCTGCACGATGAACAGGTTGATGTCCTCCGCCGCGCGCTGCTTGCTTTCCGGCTCGTCCAGCATGCGCACCAGTGCGGCGCTGAGCGCAGCCAGGGCTTCCATCAGGCGCTTGCGCTGGATGCGGTAGATGAAGTCGTTGCGGTACTTCCCTTGCAGCAGGTCGAAGCTGGCTTCCATATAGCTCAGGTTCACCGACAGCACCAGCTTGACCAGGTGCGGCAGCGATTGGTATTCCCAGTTCGCCAACACGAAGCTGAATGCCGTGGCAATCGCGGCGCCGACGAATGTGTCGACCAGGCGTTCGGAAATCAGGTTGCTGCTCGGCGCCACCAGGTACATCCACAGCAGGATCATCACCGACACCGCGATTGCCGCATAGCGGTAGCGCAGGTAGATGAAGGTAGGTGTGGCGATGCAGGACAGCACCAGCACCGTCAGGATCGCCGCCGGGTGGTCCATGAACTTCAGCACCACGGCCGTAATGATGCAGCCGATGATGGTGCCGACAATGCGATCCGAGCGGCGCTGCTTGGTCATGCTGAAGCTTGGCTTCAGGATGATGACGATGGTCAGCACGATCCAGTAGCTGTGCGCCTTGTACGGCAGCATGGCGCCGATCGCCAGGCCGGCGGCAATCGCCATCGAGACCCGCAAGGCAAAGCGGAACACCGGCGAGTCCATGCGGAAGTGCGAGACCATGAGTTGCAGTTCGTACTTCTGCTGCGACAGGAAAGGCTGCATGTCCATGTCGCGCCAGAACGGCGTGTCTTCATACACCTTCTGGCTCGACACGTGCAGCTCGCCGATCATGCGGATGATGGCGGTGATCTTGTTGCGCTGGGCGCGCAGCACGGTGACTGCTTCGCGGCGCGGCTTGCCGGCGTCGAGCTCGTCCTGCAGGCCGGCGATTTGCCGCTCCAGGGTTGCCAGTTCGGGCGTGTAGTCGACTTCCGGATAGGAGGCGCGCTTGCGGGTCACCGCATAGGCCACCGATTCGATATCGCGTGCCGCCTTGTACGCCAGGTCGTGCAAAGTGCGCAGCGCGGGCGAGTCGGCCAGGTGCGTGCGCAGCGCCGCGTAATCGGTGTGTGTGGCGAGAACCTGCTCGTACAGGTCCAGCATGCAGACGTGGATCTGCACCACCACCGCATCCTTGCGGTTGTTGTGCGCGCGCAGGATCAGGTCGCGCGAAGCCTGCTGGCGGTCGGCCAGCAAGGCCTGGTGGCGCACCAGCTTGTTGAATTGCTCGGTAAGGTTGTAGCGCGTGTCGTAGAAATCGGCCTTGATGTCGATATAGGCCGCCAGTTCGAACAGCGCTTCCGCCAGCACCTGCTGCTTGATGCGGTGGCGCAGCACGTAGGCGACACCCATGGCATAGGCAAGGTAGGCCGATGCGCCGAACATGAACAGGCCGGCGTGCGCGAACGATTGCGCAGGCGTCAGCACATGCTCGGTCGACATGGTCATGATGAACAGCGTCGCCAGTTGCAGCGGCATCGACTTCTTGCCATACACGACCATCATGCTGGCGAAGAAGCTCACCGCCACCAGCATCGGCATCAGCAGCCAGTAATACGGCCCGCACAGGCTGATGAGCAGCGTGACGGCGGTGCATAGCAGCACCGATGCCATCATCTCGTTGAACTTGTGGCGCAGCGGGCTTGGCATGTCCATCAGCGCGGTGCACAGCGCGCCGATGCCGATCGACATTGCGGTATGCGTGTCGGTCAGCCACATGGCCAGCGCGATAACGCCCACCAGGCCGGCGCCGAAGCGCAGGCCCAGGTGGAAGTAGTGGCTGTAGAAGAAGGTGCGGGGGTCTAGTGCGTAGTGCATGGTCCCCGTCTTACACAATCGACAGGACAGGGTAGCGGCGCCATTCAGGCTCGCGCTGTCGCTGGCAGTTGTGGAAGATGAAGTGCAGCACTGCGTCCTTGTCCTTCACCAGCGCCGGGTTGGCGGCTTTCCAGTTCTCGAACTTGGCCTTGGTTTCCGGCTCGGAGGCCAGGATGTCGGCAGCCAGGTCTTCGAACACGTAGTCGGAGATGTTCTCCTTGCGCTCCAGGACGGAGTTGAAGAAGCCCCAGCGGAAGAAGGAATCGTGGCCTTGCGGTTCCAGGGTTTCGACGGCGTAGCGCGCGTTGTCCTGGTCCAGCGAAATGTACCAGTCGCCGGCGCTCAGCTCAAACGTGGCTTCGCGTTTTTCGACTTCCACTTCGTCGTGGAACATATGGCCTTCATAGGCGGTCGGGCGCGAGGTCACGCTGTTGATGTGGTAGTACTGGGCCTGCACCGTGGTCGGTGCTTCGATGCGGGTCATCTGCACGCCATTCCATTGCAGGCGCTCGATCGCTTCACGCCATTGCTGCGGCACGACGTAGGCTTTCGGGGCCTTGATTACGGCGTCGGCAGGGAAGCGGTTGAACCACTTGATGTCGCGCGCCCATGGCTTGCTGCGGTCGTAGGACAGGCGGATGTAGTCACCCAGTTTGGACGGACTGCGCTGCGCCTCGTAGCCTTTGAAATGGAAGGTGCCTGGATTCTCTTCATCCATGCGCCAGGTGACGGCCCATTCCTTCTGCTTGCGTTGCGCGGCCTTGGTGGCAGCACGCAGGGCCTTGATTTGTTCGCCGTGCTTGACGGTGAAGTTGCGCACGGTATCGACCAGGGCACGCATCGATTCGTAGCGGTCGGCGTAAGGCTTCAGCATATGCGTCTCCGGCATGAAGCCGATGATGTTATGCAGCGCGGTGAAGCCGGTCGAGAAGCGCGCGGTTTCCAGGAAGTCGGCGATGCCGTCGTCCGGGGTTTCCACCACAGGATTCACGTAAGGGCAGGTCGGCCAGCCGGCGGCAGCCATGTCTTCGTAAATCTGCGGCAGCATGGTGTCGCGCAGGAAGTCGCCCAGTTGGCCACCCAGCTTGTCGCACTGGGTGTGGATCAGGGTCATGGTGTAGCTGTAATCGGCGCCGTTGGAGGTGTGGGTGTCGACCATCACGTCCGGATCCCAGGCGGTAATCAGCTGGTTGAAGAACTTCGCGTTTAGCGTGTCGCATTTGACGAAGTCGCGGTTCAGGTCCAGGTGGCGGCTGTTGCCGCGGAAGCCGAACATTTCCGGGCCGTCCTGGTTGGCGCGCGAGGTGTTCTGGCGATTCAGGCAGCCGTCCACGTTGTAGACCGGGACGAACAGCAGCACGGTCTTGCCCAGGCTTGCCAGCAGCTCCGGCTTGAAGCACAGGTCGCGCACGGTCGCCATGCAGGAGTCGATGCCTTCCGGCTCGCCAGGGTGGATGCCGTTGTTGTTGAAGAAGACCGTACGGCCTTCGCGCTTGATCGTTTCGCGGTCGAAAACGCCGTCGGCGCTGACCACGCCCACATGCAGGGGGATGCCGCCGTCCGATACGGCTGCCTGTTCAAATTTCAGGATATTCGGGAAGCGGCGTGCCAGTTCTTCGTAGAAGGCGATGCACTCGGTCCAGAGGGTAGTCTGGTTTTTATTGCCTTTTTCGTAAGGCGTGAGCATTTCTTGCATGGTCTGGATCTCAGGTTTCTGCATGTGGGGGGATCAGCGATTTTACCATTTAGCCCCGGGTTCAGCCCTTGCGGCCATTAGCCTCCACCCATTTTGCGTAGGCGGCGGCCCAGCCGGCCAGCACTTCCTTGGTCTTGTCGTTATTGACCTTGCCGTCTTCGCCGATCAGCGCACTGCCATTGCCAATGTAGACCTCAGGGCCAGGCATCACGGGCGCGTTCAGGGTCACCATGGTCTGGCGCACATTGTGGTTGCCCGCAAAACCGCCAACCGCGCCGATGGAGGCAGAGATCACGCCGACAGGCTTTGCGTTCCAGATACTGTGGCCCCACGGACGCGAACCCACGTCGATGGCGTTCTTCAACGCGCCCGGCATGGAACGGTTGTATTCCGGCGTGGCGAACACGATGCCGTCCACGTTGCGCAGCTTGTCGCGGAAGGCGGTCCAGGCGGCGGGCGGGGTGTGCGCATCGTCCAGGTCCTGGTTGTACAGCGGCAGGTCGCCGATGTCGACGAACTCGAATTGCAGCTCGGCCGGCGCCACTTCCACCAGCGCGTTAGCGAATTTGCGGTTCAGCGAATCCTTGCGCAGGCTGCCGACGATGAGGGCGATTTTCTTGGTCATGGGTGTGGCTCCTTGTAAAACAAACAATGTACATCAAGCGGGGAAAACATGCGCGTCCTGTCGCAGGGCGTCGTACAGGAATTGGCTGAGGGCCTTGATCCGTGCCACGTTGCGCAAGTCGCGGTGGCTCAGGACCCAGAGTTGGGTGTGGAAGCGCGGGTCCGGCGGCGCCAGTTGCTCCAGCGCGCGCTCGCGGTCGGCCAGCATGCACAGCAGGGGCGCCACGCCCATGCCGTTGCGCGCCGCGTCGACCATGGTCACCAGGCTGTCGGTGCGCACCGCGACTTGCGACGGCTGCACGCGCTCGGCCAGCCACTGTGCGGCCGCCAGGTGGGACAGGCTCTCGTCCGGCGCCACCCAGCGGTGCGCCGCCCAGTCATCGCGCGCGATGCCATCGCGATCCGCGCGGCGCAAGTAGGCGTGGGAAGCATACAGCGCCGTCGCCAGCGCGCCCACCTTGCGGCCGACCAGGTTAGCCGGCGGCGTGTTTGACGGGCGTAACGCCATGTCGGCTTCACGCTGGGTAAGGTTGAGGAAGCTGTTGTTGACGACCAGTTGCAGCTGCACCGCAGGGTGGGCTTCCTGGAACCGGTGCAGGTAGGGCATCAGCAGGCCATGCGCCAGCGTATCGGTGGTAGTCAGCCGGATGGAGCCGCGCAGTTCTTCATCCAGGCCGCCCACTTCGCGCTGGGCGCTGCCGATTTCCTCCTCGATGGGGCCGAGGCGGCCGCGCAGGGTTTCGCCGGCGCCGGTCATCACATAGCCGGACTGCAGGCGCTCGAACAGGCGCACGCCGAGCGACTGCTCAAGGCTGTCGATCCGGCGCAGTACGGTGGAGTGGTTGACGCCCAGCTCACGCGCCGCAGCCGAAATGGAGCCGCCGCGCGCGACGGCGGCGAAGTAGCGCAAGTCTTCCCAGTCAAGTTTCTGCATATTTGCTTAACCGTTCTGCTGTTTTGGGGAATTCTAATGCGTTTTTGCGGGGCATACACTGGAATCCATCAAATAACGAATGGAGCCGATCATGCTAACCCTGTACACCGCTGATACCCCCAACGGGCAAAAGATCACCATCGCGCTGGAGGAGTTGGGCCTGCCGCACAAGGTACACCACGTGAACCTGTCCGCGGGTGAGCAGCACCAGCCGCCGTTCAGCGTCATGAGCCCGAACCACAAGATTCCGCTGCTGGTGGATGACACCACGCCGATTTTCGAATCGGGCGCGATCCTGATCCACTTGGCCGACAAAGCGGGCAAGCTGCTGCCGGCATCCGGTGCGGAGCGCAGCGTGGCGCTGCAATGGCTATTCCTGCAGGTGGGGCATATCGGACCCATGCTGGGGCAGTTGTGGTTCTTCCGCCATGGCATTGCCAAGGGCAGCCCGCGCAACGAGCAGGCGCTGGAACGCTATGGCCGCGAAACCTTGCGCCTGCTGGGCGTATTCGAAGAACGCCTGCGCGACAAGGCTTACCTGGCGGGCGACGAGTACACGAT
>Ga0209436_100450_pt1 | contig 18383 bp, 11 predicted proteins | sample AraplaF_Cvi_mTSA_FD_184263 | JGI IMG/M metagenome (GOLD analysis project Ga0209436, IMG submission 184263) | Arabidopsis root microbial communities from the University of North Carolina, USA - plate scrape MF_Cvi_mTSA (SPAdes) (version 2) | ecosystem: Host-associated > Plants > Roots > Endosphere...
CAATGACAGGATCACCACAAATGGCAACATGAAACTTTCATACTGCGCAGCCAGTACCATGTATACGAAGATCAGACAGATCAGGAAGATGATCGCAGCTTCATTACCACGGCCTACCTCATCCTTCGTCATACCACCCCAGTCAATACCATAACCTTTTGGTAAGGTCTGCTCTGCTACTTCCTGGATGGCCTTGATCGCATCACCACTGGAATAACCCGGTGCCGGCGCACCCTTGATCGCAGAAGAAGTGAACATGTTATAACGGGTGATCTCATTCAATCCATAGAACTTCTCCATTCTCATGAATGCTGACATCGGCACCATTTCCTCCTTGTCATTCTTCACATACAGTTTCAGGATATCTTCCGGCAATGCCCTGTACTGTGGCGCTGCCTGTACCATCACTTTGTACAAACGACCATAGCGGATAAAACTGGTTTCGTAGTTACTACCTACCAGTGTAGAAATCGTGTTCATCGCATTCTCGATGGTCACACCTTTCTGTTGAGCTACGTCATTGTCTATCTTCAGCATGTACTGTGGATAAGAGGCACTATAGAATGAGAAGATCGAAGTCAGTTCCTTACGTTTCATCAACGCATCCACAAATTCCCTGTTCACCTTTTCGAACTTCTTATAATCAGCAGTACCTGTTTTATCGAGCAAACGTAAGTCAAGACCGCCCGCAGCACCATAACCCGGTACGGCTGGTGGCTGGAAGAACTCGATCGTAGCACCCGGAATATCTTTTGATTTTTCTTCCAGTTCACGAATGATCTCTTCGGCTGATTGCTTACGTTCTGTCCAGTCTTTCAGGTTGATTAGGCAGGTACCGGCGTTGGAACCCGTACCTTCTGTGAGGATCTCGTAACCTGCCAGTGCAGATACGGAGCTGATACCATCTATCTTTTCTGCAATCTTCTGTAAGCGTTCTGCGATTTCGTTTGTTCTTTCCAGTGATGAACCCGGAGGCGCCTGTATGATACCATAGATCATACCCTGGTCTTCCGCAGGAATGAAACCGGTAGGCAATGTAGAGCTGATAGCCCAGGTACCCACACAGAATGCGATGAGCATACCCCAGGTCACGGTTCTCACATTCACGATCTTCCTCAGTAAGCCGGTATATCTGCCTGTGAGTTTTTCGAAACTTCTGTTGAAAGCATCCAGGCCTCTGTTCAACCATGTTTTTTTCCTGGCCTGTCCGTGGTTATTCTTCAGCAACATCGCACACAAAGCAGGTGTCAACGTTAACGCCACCACGCCGGAGAGTACGATAGATACTGCCATCGTGATTGCGAACTGCCTGTAGAACACACCCACAGGACCTGTCATGAAGGCCACCGGCACGAACACCGCCACCATCAGGAAGGTGATGGCAATAACGGCACCGGCTATCTCATGAACCACTTTCTTGGTAGCCATATAGGGCGAGAGATGTTCTTCTTCCATTTTGGCGTGCACGGCCTCCATTACCACAATCGCGTTATCCACCACGATACCGATAGCCAGTACCAGTGCAAAGAGCGTGATCATGTTCATCGTCAGCCCAAACATGCCCATGAAGATAAAGGTACCTACCAGCGATACAGGTACTGCCAGCGCAGGGATCAATGTAGAACGCCAGTCGCCCAGGAAGAGGAATACCACGATACCTACCAGTACGAATGCTTCTACCAGTGTGTGAATTACCTTTTCGATAGAGGCGTCGAGGAATTTGGATACGTCATAACTGATGGCATAATCCATACCGGCAGGGAAGGTGGTCTTCTTCAGTTCCGCCAGTTTTGCTTTCACCTCTTCGATCACCTTGCTCGCATTACTACCATATAGCTGTTTCACAACGATCGCAGCAGAAGGTCTGCCATTCAGGTTGGAATAGATATCGTAGAACAAGCTACCGAATTCAATATCTGCTACATCTTTCAGGCGCAGCAATTCACCATTCGGATTGGCGCGCAGTACGATGTTTTCATATTCTTCTTTGGTACTGAAACGACCCGAGTATTTCATTACATACTCGAATGCCTGGGATCTCTTACCAGAGCTTTCACCGGTCTTACCAGGAGAGGCTTCGAGAGACTGGTTACCCAGTGCTTTCAGGACTTCTTCGGAAGATATCTTGTATGCCAGCATGCGGTCAGGCTTCAGCCAGATACGCATGGAGTACTCACGGGTACCGAGTATACGTGCACTACCTACACCCTGCAAACGGGTCAGTTCCGGCATGATATTGATATCCGCAAAGTTGTACAGGAACCTTTCATCGGTCTTTGGATCTTTTGAATAGAGGTTCAGGTACATCAGCATCGCAGGTTGCTCCAGTGAGGTCAACAGACCTTCACGGATTACCAGTGGCGGAAGCTTGTTCAGCACCTTGGCAATACGGTTCTGTACGTTGAGGGATGCGGTGTTAGGATCAGTTCCCAGGTCGAAGATGATCTGGATATTTGCCTCCCCGGTGTTGGTAGCATCAGAAGTCATATACTTCATGCCGGGTACACCGTTGATCGCTCTTTCCAGCGGAATGATCACTGTTTTTACCAGCAACTCACCATTCGCACCCGGATACTCGGCAGATACTTTTACAGTAACAGGCGAGATGGCGGGGAACTGCGTAATGGGAAGCTGGGTCATACCTAATACCCCTAAGAAGAGGATCAGGACGGATATAATGATTGAAAGGACAGGCCTTTTTAGAATATTACTGAACATTTAAATACTTTTTGGATACTTAGACTATTCAGCCTTCAGTCTCAGATGCGAGATTACTTTAGCTGGTTCCTCAAACTCATAGGTGATTTTGTCATTGTCTCTCACCTTCTGCACGCCTTCGAGCAGTATTTTGTCAGTTTCGGAAAGTCCGTCTCCTACTACAAACAGATCAGGCATTTCTGCTTCCACAGTGATTTCCTGTGATTTCACTTTGTTATCCTTGTCTACAAGGTATACATAGTGTTTATCCTGGATTTCGAAAGTTGCTTTCTGCGGAATTACAACGGCATTTTTCAGTGGTACGACCATCTGTACTTTACCGGTTTCACCGTGTCTCAGCAGGCCTTCAGGATTAGGGAAAGTAGCACGGAAAGCGATGTTACCAGTTTCGTTATTGAACTCACTTTCAATCGTTTCTACGTTACCGGTATGTTTGAACACTTCGCTGTTCGCCATGAGCAGGTTCACAGGCATTTTACCTTTTTTCTCTTTCACGCTTTCTTCATAGTTCAGGTATTCTGGTTCTGATACGTTGAAATACACGTACATCTGGCGGTTGTCGGAGAGACTGGAGAGCAGTTCACCTTCATCGACAAGACTACCTAATTTCAGTGGCAGGCGGTCGATGATACCATCAAAAGGAGCTTTGATGTCGGTAAATGCCAGGTGTACTTTGGCCAGGGACAGTTCTGCTTTAGCTTTGGCCAGGTTCGCCTGCGCCATTGCCAGTTCTGCTTTTGAAACGACGTTTTTGTCAGCAAGGGATTTGGTATTCTGCAGTTCTATCTCTGCAGCCTGGGCTTCTGCCTGGGCTTTTTCCAGTTCTGCTTCATACACTTTAGGCATGATCTTGAACAGGAGCTGGCCTTCCTTTACAAACTGGCCTTCGTCTACGAAGATGTTTTGCAGGTAGCCTTTTTCCTGTGCCCTGAGTTCGATGTTACGGAAAGAACGTATCTGGGATACATATTCTTTGGTAACTGAGGTGTCCATTTTAATGGGAGTGGTAACGAGGTATTTGGTTTCCCCTTCCTTTTCCTCTTTCTTTGATGATTTACAGCTTGCAAAGCACAACAGTGCAAACAAGCCCACGACGAGCATTGAACTTCTCTTCATAATAAGGATGCGATTCTATTTTTTTAAGTGGTGTGCGAATGACAATAAACCTCCGTATCCTGTGGACGTGGAAGTTCTAAGCAGTAAAAAAACACTGGTTGGAAAAATATATCAGATACGTAGTACACCATGCCTTATATAAAGACATTGGGCAGTACCGTTAGCAGGATATGAATTGGGAAGTATATACGGGTTATGGTAATCGGGAGCGGGTGGGGAGAAAACAGTGGTAAAGTTATTACCGATGGTGAGGTGCTTTTTGAAACCTGACCTCTCATCGGTGTCATCCTCATTATCAGTCTCGGTGAATTTTAAATTTAATCGCTCAAAGCTGCGTGGATGATTACGCATGTTCAACACGTTGCCTTCCTGGTCCATGAGCATAAGTAACCTGGCCGACGACGTCGAGACATGGTCCCGTGGCGTGGTGGCCTTCAGGTGACTATACCCGGTAAGAATCAGGATACAGAGTGAGAGGAAAATCCTTATTAGCTTTTTCATCCGGACGCAAAATAGAGAAGTTATGTAATACATACAAAGCTGGCTGTGACGAGCGGTAAGGAGGAAATGCTTGTTTGGACGGGGGAATACAATACCGTAGGTGCTTACACGGTGATTATTAAAAAGTGCTTAAAAGATTTTAAACAAGTCCAGAAATTCATGTTTTATATAATTCTGGATGGGTTTATCAGTAAATTTTTCCGGATAGCGTAAACAGTATTCCCAAATGTTAAAACGCTTTAACAGATAAGTTTTCACCTTTGCGGCGCAAACTTATACAGCGATGAAATCCATTCTACTACTTTTTTCGGCGATCTTATTACTATGCACAGGCATATTGTCTGCCAACGACCTGGATGGAAACGGAACCATTAAGGGGAAAATCACTACCGCAGAGGGAAAACCAGCAGGTCAGGTGACTGTGGTGTTAAAGGGCACCAAAAAATCAACTGTTACAGAAGATGACGGTACTTTCTCTATTCACCATGTAAAACCGGGTACCTATACTTTACAGGTGAGACTGGTTGGTTATAGCACCAAAGAAGAAACTATCACTGTAAGTGAAGATAATACCACACAGATTACACTGAGCCTGGAAGTTTCCGACACCCAGCTGCAGGAAGTAGAAATTGCTACCGGTCGCGCTAAGTTTGGTAAAAAGGAATCTGATCAGATAGCACGTTTGCCTATCAGGAACCTGGAAAATCCACAGGTATATAGCTCTATTTCTAAAGATCTGCTGAAAGAGCAGGTGGTCACTAACTTCGACGATGCGTTGAAGAATACACCGGGTCTGACTAAATTATGGTCTTCTACCGGTCGTCCGGGCGATGGTGCGGGTTACTTCTCTATCAGAGGTTTCGCTGTACAGCCGACTATGATCAATGGTGTTCCGGGTCTGACCAATGGTGGTATCGATCCTGCGAATGTAGAAAGAATTGAAGTGATCAAAGGCCCAAGCAGTACTTTGTTTGGTAGCAGCTTTATTTCTTTTGGCGGGTTACTAAACATTGTGACTAAACGTCCTTATGACCATTTCGGTGGTGAGGTGGGATATACCATTGGTGGTTTTGGCCTGAGCCGTTTTACTGCTGATGTAAATGCACCGCTGAATGAAGATAAATCTGCGATCCTGCGTTTGAATGCTGCTTATCATACAGAAGGCAGTTTCCAGGATGCGGGCTTCAAGAAATCTTTCTTTGTGGCGCCTAGTCTATCGTTTAAAGCAAATGATCGTTTATCATTCCTGATCAATGCAGAGATCTATAACAGCGAATCTACAAACACCATGATGTTGTTCCTGAACCGTAGCCGTCAGCTGATTGCACGTACGCCTGAGCAACTGCACATGGATTGGAATAAATCTTATACTTCTAATGACCTGTCTTATAAAAACCCTACTGTTAACTTCTACGGTCAGGCGAATTATAAGATCTCTAACAACTGGACTTCCCAGACAAATCTGTCAAGAAGCACCCGTAAGAGTGATGGTTATTATTCTTACTTAATGTTCCTGGACGGAGGTGAAGTGGCACCAAGTGATTCACTGGCCAGCCGTTATGCTTACTACCAGAATGCGACGACTACGACTACTGATATCCAGCAGAACTTCATTGGTGATTTCAAGATCGGTGGTTTGCGTAACCGTATCGTATTTGGCCTGGATTTCAATGATCAGAGTACTGTTAATAATAACAGTGCCTCACCAAGATTTGATATCGTAGATGTTACGAATCCTAAGGATGCAAGTTATGGTACCCTGAGCAGATCAGCAGTAGATGCGAAACTGGCAGGTACTACCGGTTCTAAGAATGGTAACAGCTCACAGGTATACAGCGCTTATGTATCCGATGTATTCAACATTACAGATGCATTGCTGGTAATGGCGAGTGTACGTGTAGACCGTTTTGAAAGTAAAGGAAGTACGAACTATCTAACCAGTACGACTACTGGTAAATATGGTCAGACAGGTGTATCTCCTAAATTTGGTATCGTGTACCAGGTAGTGAAAGAGCAGGTGAGTTTGTTTGCTAACTACATGAATGGTTTCAAAAACGTAGCGCCTGTAAATAACTATAGCCTGCCGGGTTATCCTGATGTGTTGAAACCACAGCAGGCGAACCAGTGGGAAGGTGGTGTAAAACTGGATGTACTGGATCATAAGCTGGGCTTTACGGCTAGCTACTATGATATCTCTGTATCTAATTCTACTTATTCCCAGTCAGTGACTGTAGGTGATACTGCTTATAATGTGACAGTACAGAATGGTACACAGAAGAGCAAGGGTGTAGAGCTGGAAATGGCTGCGAATCCTGTACCAGGATTGAACATCATTGCTGGTTATAGCTACAACGATAGCAAGATGACGAAGTCTTATTATTACCAGGAAGGTAGAAGACCGGTATCTGCGGGTCCTAATACACTGGTGAATATGTGGGCTAGTTATACCTTTGTACAGGGTGATCTGAAAGGCCTGGGTGCTGGTTTTGGTGGTAACTATGCGAGTGAGAATATCATTACGAATGATAGCAGGACTGGCAGATTTACGCTGCCTTCTTATGTGATCCTGAACGCGACAGTGTTCTACAATGCACCTAAGTATCGTGTGGCACTGAAACTGGATAACCTGACTAACAAGGAGTATTTCGCTGGTTGGTCTACAGTTGAAAAGCAGATGCCCAGAAGACTGGCTGCAAGTTTTGCTTATAAGTTTTAAGTGTTTAGATAATTTAGATAGGAAAGGCTGCCGTAAATGGCGGCCTTTTTTATTTCGTGTTTTTGAGATCAGGTACTTTCTACCAGGTAAGCAATCAGGAAGATACTGGCGATCATTAACGTGATGACTAGTACGTATAAAAAGACAGATGAATGCTGATAACTGTTATTATTTATCTGCTGCTCTGTTCTCTTATACCTCACTAATGATAACAATAAACTCAATGCCCCGGTAATGACCATTAAGATGCCAATAGGCGCCGAATACCCATATTGATGTACGGTATTAGGCTTCCCCAAAGCCAAACTGATCTGTTTTACAAAGAGGGAGAATTTCACGACTACAAACCCGAATGCCATGATACCAATGCCTGTTCTCACCCAGGCAAGGAGCGTTCGTTCATTGGCCAGATGGTCATTAGGGCTGCCTTTTCTCGGTTCATTATTCATTGCTGCATTCTTTTTCTTGTTAAGAATATCGCTAAGATATAGCAATCTGCGACTAGCAGGTAAGCTATAATAGCGGTCCATTTATGTTGGAAAAGCCATAAGTGATCTGTAAAATGAATGATGATATTCAGCAATAATAAGACCGCAATGATGTGGGCGCCCTGTAGCAGGATCTTGTTGTGTTTGAAGTAAGTTTGGAGTAGTACCCAGGCGCCGTAATTGAGTATGCCTCCAATGGGGAGATAGAGTAGATTGACGCGCAGTACCGCGGTAAATATTTCTGTTTTATACCCTTCTATTGCCGTGACGAGTACCATGGATTCGAGGAATAGAATGAGCTGGTAGGCGAGGACTAAGGAGAGATTCTTATTCATGCGCATATTTGCACAAAAAATGTGCTAATTAGCTGGGGTGATCGGGATAAGAGGAACGGATAAGTATTTGTGTACTATTTGCTGGTTTCTAATTTATCTAATTCACTTTTTAACTCTAATTCCAAGAGAAAAGGCTGCCATTGTTTATGGCAGCCTTTTCTCTCGGAAACAAGTTCTCTTTCCCGTTCAGAAATTACCTCTTTCAGGAACAGTGAAATGCTAAAAACGCAGATCCTATCAGGATCGCATCTTCATTGTTTTAAACTCATTAAAATCATTAATACAGTACAATAAGAATGTTAACAATACAATCTGGTGAATAAGGGTTCGGATAAAGTTGTTAAGCTGCTGTCTTTCTTTCGTGTGTGGATTTAATAGGGCGACATCAAATAAGATTTCTGTTATATTACTTCAGTTAGGCATTCAATTGCATCCCTGAAATCAGACCCGATAACAGCACAATAGTTAACTAAAGTTGTTACTGTTATCGCCATTTTCCCATTCTCTATTTTACTTACATACGATTTAGACACATTTAGTTCCTTTGCTACCGTCTCCTGCTTTACGTCCTTTTTCATTCTCATCGCCTGCAAATTAGCTCCTAAAAGTTTGTTTTGCTTATTTTTCATATGCTAGAGATTATTTGCATGGTTATCTTGTACATTATAGTAATTTAGGTATAAAATCAAGGCAACCCAAATAAAAAATTCACTACTCTCAATGCATTCAAAAAATCAAGATTCCATTATGGAAACAAAAAAGGGTTTAAAAACTTTGAGTATTGGAAGTTTTGTTGAAATTTTATAGAACAATCTGAAGCTTTATAAACATCAAACAACCTATATTATTGTAGCTATCGTGGAACACGAACGGTAAGATCTACCATCGTGCAGTTTACCAGGGGAACATTGTTTTTATCCAAATATATGAGTACACCAGCTCATAAAAGGACAACCCAACGTTAAATACACGTTATTTACACTTCCTATCAAACCGATGCGTTCAATTATCTTTTTCATATTATTTAGCCCGTTTATTGTGTTGAGTGAAGCCAGCGCGCAGTACAGGGTTCGGGGAAGTATCTCCGACAATAAAGGAATGCCTGTCTTATATGCGACGATAGAACTAATGAGAGATAGTGTAGTGTTCCAGACATGCTCTTCTGACAGCATTGGTGATTATCAATTCATTAGCGTCCAGCCCGGAACTTACCAGCTGAGAAGCAGTTACCTGGGGGCCAGGCAGATACAGCCCTCATTTTTACTACTCAGTGATACGACGATCAATATTCGCTATACAGCTGGTACAGACAAGGTATTGCAGGGCATCACCGTCACCTCAAAGCGGCCATTGATTGAGAAAAAGATAGACCGCCTGGTATTCAATGTTGAAAACGCTATTGTAGCTGCCGGTGGAGATGCAACGGATGTACTAAGAGTAACGCCACTTGTAAAAGTGAAAGAAGATGCGATTACTATGACAGGTAAAAGTGGAATGGCTGTAATGGTGAATGACCGGCTGGTACAACTTTCAGGAGATGACCTGATCAATTACCTGCGGGCAATCAGGATGGAACAGATCAAGAGCATTGAGATCATCACTAATCCACCGGCAAAATATGATGCAGAAGGAAACAACGGCATCGTCAATATTATTCTTAAGAAGGTAAAATCTGATAGCTGGAATGCATCATTGACCACTAGTTACAAGCAAGCCACCTATGCGACCTATAGCAATGGCGGTTCGTTCACCTACCAGAAAAATAAGTTATCATTCTATGCGGATGTCAATTATACAAAAGGATCAAAGAAAGGTGTAGAGACGGAATACATCCCCTACTCCACCGGGATATGGAACAACGATTTTGTAAGAAGAGTATATGCGAACCTGTTCAGCATACGCAGCAGCCTGGATTACCAGCTATCGGAACATGTAAGCATAGGTGTGCAATACCTGGGGAGTTTTAACAAACCGGAAACAGGGCAGCTTAACAGGACCACTGTTATGCATCCCTCATCAAACCTGGTAGATTCACTGATCAATGCGACTAATAACGAAAAGAAAAAGATCAACTCAAACGCGCTCAACCTTCATTCGTTAATTAAAATTGATACGCTCGGACGAAGTATATCTTTTGACCTGGACTACTTTGACTACAGGAACAACATCTCGAGAAATTTTGTTACGCAAAGCCGATCGGGAAACGGAACACCTTTACCCAATAGTTATAATACCGCTTCAAATACCGGTGTGCAGGATCTCAACATATACTCCTTCAAAACGGATGTAAAGCATCCTTTTCCATGGGCTGATCTCTCTTATGGCGCCAAGATCTACTTTTCGAAAACTGACTATAATAACGCTTATTATGGATTAACAACGGGGCACCCGGTGCTTGATCCAAACAGGAGCAACCATTTCATCTACGATGAGAATATGGAGGCACTGTACGGATCCGGCAGAAAACAACTTTCGAAAAAATGGGAGCTACAGCTGGGCCTGAGACTGGAGAATACACAAACAAAAGGCAACTCTGTTACGCTGGATACAGTTACCACCAACAACTATTCGAAATTATTTCCTACAGGATATTTGCAGTATACAGCTAATGAGCAGCACACTTTTTCGCTCTCGTACGGCAGGCGCTTATCCAGACCAAGGTTCAATGAGCTGAATCCTTTCCGGGTATACTACAGCACCTATAGTTATACACAGGGTAATCCGATGCTAACCCCGGCGTACACAAGTAATATTGAATTACAGCATAGCTATAAAGAAATGCTGACTACAATATTCTCCTGGTCGAAGACGATGAACGGAATTGGTAACCCTCCATTGTTTGATACCGCATCGAAAGTCTCATATCTTGTTGATATGAACTATTACACCACCACGTCCTGGAATGTTACTGAGATCTTTGTATTCAATAAGATCAGCTGGTGGGAAAGCGAAAACGAACTGAATTTATTCTATAATAAAACTTCCACAAACAAGGATCTTCATCTGCAGGATGCAGATGGCTATGGTCTGTATTTTAGTACCAGCAATAACTTTTCAATCAACAAAAGTAAGACCTTCAGGGGAGAGCTTAACTTCTGGTATCAGTCCCCACAATTCGTAGACATCTATAAGCAGCAACATGCTGAAAGTCTTGACATCGGACTTAGTTATTCATTTCTTAAACGCAACCTGCAGGCAGCCCTGGTGGTGCAGGATATATTGCGGACCAATAAAGACCGGGCGGGAACAAACTCAGGGGGAATCGCTTATAGGTATACAGATTATCCTGACCGCAGGTTTTTCAGGCTCACGCTTACCTATAAAACAGGAAGCCAGAAAGTGAAAGCCAGGACCCAGAAATTTGGTAACGAAACTGAAAAAAATCGCGCAGATTAACCTAACTACATACAATGCCGGCCGCTGTAAGTAAGAGGACAAAGCCGAAGCCTATATGCAAAGAAGGCACTATTACATTATGCATTAAATAAATTCCAATGCAAAACGAAAAAAAACAAACTGCCGCTGACTTTTTAGGTGTTAAAGTGCTAACCCCACTGGAAGAAAAAGCAGTAATTGGTGGTATTGAGGAAGGTAGTCATCATGACACAGACGAAGGTCGTCACCACTCTCATCACCACACTCCAGCTATAGCTGAAGCTGCTGAATAACAGCAAAGAAACCTTCAATGGAGGATGAGCGATCATCCTCCATTGCCCCCCTAACTTTTCTAAATCTTTCTATATGCAAACCATTGAAAAAGTTTCCCCATTCACTGCAGAATGGTGGGATATGTTCCTCGACACCACCCAAAACCTATCCACCACTGCCGTTTTCAAAGATTGTATGCCCCGCAATGAAACACACCTCCTGCGGGCTTATGTATTACAGATACTCCAAACACTGGCGAAGTTAAGAACCAATCAATACGGTTACCGTGTGTATGTGGAAGGGAAGCAACTGACCACACACGAAATGAGCCTGGTATATGACAACCCTCCCTATGATGATGAAGAACTGGAAGACTGGGTAGCACGCGTGTTTGGCGATCAAAAATTTGGTATGATCCTGAACCTGGGTGAGAAGTTCAATGCAGAACTGTCAAAGAATATTGCCCTTAAAACGGCACCATACCTGGAGAAGATCGGGTTTCCGGTAGAAGGGATCAACTTTTCAATCTTTATAGGCAATTATGATAAAACACCGCTAGGCATTCATAAGGATCCTCCTGGTCAGGATGTCATGCACTTTCACCTCGGCCCTGGCGATAAGGTGATGTATACCTGGGGCAAAGCCGAATATGAAGAACTCACCAAAACCATTGGCAAACAAGATCTTGATCAATTACTGCCTTATGCCCAGGAGTTCTCTTTTGGTGAGGGTGATATGTACTTTATGCCCGAAGGAGAATACCATATTGGTAAGCAGGACGGACTTTCTGTGGCGGTTACCTTTTGGCGGTATAACCATACCCGTTATAAGCTGGTATCTAAACTGCTGAATGTAATCTTTAGCCAGTTTGCCAAAAAAGGAGATGCTCTTTTGCCAACTGATAAGCATGATCTTGGCGATGTAAGCGGGTTAGACGAATCACTGTCTATCCTGGAGATCCCGGAAGACCTTGCACAAATGAACCTGCGGGAATTACTGTCAGAAGCATACAGTGACTTACGACATTCTATCCACAGCAATGCGGGGTATAGAACCAGCCCTTTTGTAAAAAAGGAGGAAGTGATCTTTACCCCTTCAGACCTTATCCAGATAGCAGCGCCTTATAAGATCCGCTATAAGCCATCACCCAACAATGAAAAGCTACAGGTGTTTGTAAGGGGGATCAAGCTGGAGTTTACCAACTTCCCCTGCATCTCTCATGCGATAGACAAACTGAATGAGGGAACCCCAATGCAGGTAGAAGATTTCCTGAATACGCTTGACCAGGAATGGGATGCAGAAATCGGGCATTACATCCTTGGTTTACTGTATAAAAACAATGGTGTTGTAAGACTCAACAATTAAATTTCCACTACATGAATACAGAAACCCGGAAATTTGATGCCGGCTGGTGGGATCACTTCCTGCATACAACAGAGAACCTGACCAAAACCAGTGTGATCAAAGATTGTATCTCCAGAGAGGAGACAGCAGTTATGCAAAAATATATGCTGGAGATCATCGCGGAGTTGGCCCGTTTGAGAACCAATTCTTTCGGTTATCGCATTTATATTGAAGGCAGGGAATTATCACATGCCGAGATGCTCCAGTTCTTCGACGTACCGCCAAAGGAAAATGAAAACATCGCTCAATGGGCAGAAAGGGCATTTGGCGATAAGAAATTTGGACTGATCATCAACCAGGGAGAACGCTTTAACCAGCAACTGTCAAAGCTCATTGCGGACAAACTAAAACCCCTGATCGAGAAGACGGGTGTGCCTACTGAAGGGATCATCTTTACTCTCTTTGTAGGCAACTACGACAGCACCCCGCTTGGCATTCACCTCGATATGCCTGGCAAAAGTGTGATCCATTTTCACCTGGGGCCGGGTGGAAAAACAATGTACACCTGGGATAATGAAGAGTACCTGAAACTTGTAGGAGAAGCCAGGCACAATAACAAGGACCTGGATAAATACCTGCCCTACGCCAGCAAATTTCCATTTGAGGAAGGTGATCTCTACTTCATGCCAGAAGATACTTATCATATTGGTACACAGAAGGGGCTATCGATGGCTATCGCCTGCTGGATGTATAACAGGTCAAATTTTGACTTTGCTACCAGACTGCAGGATCTGATCGCAGAATCGTATTTACGCAAAAAAAGCGGCAATTTAAAACCGGATAACAATCCTTTGGACGATCCGGCTGGACTGGATAAAACCCTTGACCTGTTTGAAATACCATCGGACCTGGAGCAGTTACCCTTCAAAGACCTGCTGAAGGAGGTCTATACTGATCTTCGCTATTCACTGCACAGCAATGCCGGGTACAGGACCAGCCCATTTGCCAGGGAAAAAACCACGCCATTGACACCAGATGATGTGGTTGAACTGGAGCAACCTTATAAGATCCTCTATAAGAATGCCCTAAACGGGGAAAAGTTGCATGTATTCGTAAGAGGCGCGAAAATCGAACTTAATAAGGAAGAATGCATCAAAGGATTTATCGATGAGATCAATAAAGGTGTGCCCGTTACTGTTAGAGAATTGTGTACAAAACTGAATCCGGAATGGGATACAGAGATTGGGGATCACCTGGTTTCACTGATTGAAAAACATAATGGGGTCCGAATAATCAAAAAGGGATGAGGTTTGTACGACAGTTAGATCAGACTGATTGCGGGCCGGCCTGTTTATCGATGGTGTCATCGCATTATAACCTGAACTATTCTTTGGGTTTTCTGCGCGATCAGTCCTATATAACACGTGATGGAGTTTCCGTATCAGGTTTGAGGGAAGCCGCGGAGAAAATAGGTTTCAACGTGATCACCTGCCAGCTGAATCCAGCCTCCTTAAAACAAAGAGAGCGCTTATTCCCCTGCATTCTTCACTGGCAGCAAAATCATTTCGTAGTACTCACTGGTATAAAGGAAAATAAGGTATCAAAAAAGATAAGCTACCGGGTAGCAGATCCGGCACTTGGGAAAATCACGATCAATGACGAGTTATTCAGAAAATCCTGGTTGTCCGGCAGCGAAGAAGGCATTGCCATTTTTCTTCACCTGCAGGATGATCTGCCTGTTGTGAAAAGTGGTGATTACAAGGAGATCACATTTAAAAGCGTGCTGCGCTACCTGCTGCCATTTAAGCGGCAGCTATGGGTGATGATGCTGATGCTAACACTGGGAAGTACTATTAATTTTGCATTTCCTTTCCTGATGCAACAAATGATCGATAAAGGTGTGGCGCAAAAGAACCTGGATCTGATCACGATGCTGCTACTGGCACAAGTGAGCCTGTATACAGGGTCGATAGTGATCGACATCATCAGGAACTGGCTGATCCTCCATATTGGTAGCAAAATCAGTATCTCTATTATTTCCGCCTTCCTGAAAAAGCTCTTACAATTGCCCCTTAAATTTTTTGATAGCAAGATGATGGGGGATTTTAATCAGCGGATCAAAGACAACGAAAAAATAGAGGTTTTCTTAACCAGTCAGAGCCCGGTGATCTTCTTTTCTGTGATTACGTTTTCGGTTTTCTTTATCGTTCTTTGGTATTATAACTTTACAATTTTATCTGTTTACCTGTTACTTACCATAATAGCTGTAGTCTGGATGATGGGCTGGATGAGTAAGCGAAAATTACTGAATCATCAGCGGTTTCAAAACAGGAGTCATAACCAGGAGCTGGTATCGGAGATCCTGAATGGAGTGGCGGAGATCAAGCTTAACAACCTGGAAGATTATAAGCGTTCGCAATGGGAAAAGATCCAGTTGCTGCTGTATCACATCAATAAGCGCTTGCTTAAGTTCGATCAGTTTCAATTGTCCGGGTTTGAATTTATTAACCAGATCAAAAATATCCTGATCACTTTTCTGGCGGCCTATTATACGATCAGGGGGGAAATTACGCTGGGACAGTTATTGAGCATTTCCTATATAGTGGGGCAGATGAACTCTCCCATCAATCAGCTGGTGGTGTTCCTGCGATCCCTGCAGGATGCGCGGTTAAGCCTGGAGAGATTGAATGAAGTGGAGAACCAGCCGGCACAACCGGAAGGTATGGTTGTTGATTTACGTGAAGGAGGATTTATTTTAAACAATGTGACTTTTAGGTATGGAGGGCCCACATCAGCGAGTGCGCTAAAGGACGTAAGCATACGGATCCCCGCGGGTAAGGTGACTGCAATTGTAGGTGCAAGCGGGAGTGGCAAAACGACCTTAATGAAATTATTACTCAGGTTCTACGAGCCTACACATGGGCAAATTTTGCTTAATAATATCCGCATTGATAAGATATCACAAAAACATCTATGGGCGAATTGCGGCGTTGTGATGCAGGATGGGATGATCTTTTCAGATAGCATTGAGCGGAATATTGCAACTGCGGACGAAGATATCTGTGTGGAAAGGCTGCACCAGGCGAGCGATATTGCCAATATAAGTTCGTATATCAATACCCTGCCATTGAAATATAAAACTAAGATAGGAGCAGCAGGGAACGGTCTTTCCGGTGGGCAAAAACAACGGATACTGATTGCGAGAGCAGTGTATAAAGATCCGGATTTCATCTTCTTTGATGAAGCCACATCAGCATTGGATGCAGAGAATGAGAAGATCATTCATAACAACCTGCAGCGCTTTTTTAAAGATAAGACAGTGGTGATCATTGCACATCGCCTGTCTACTGTTAAACATGCGGATCAGATCATTGTTCTCAAGCAGGGCCGTGTGGTAGAACAAGGCAATCACCAGGAGCTGGCGGGCATGAAGAATGAATACTATCACCTGGTCAAAAACCAATTGGAACTGGGGAACTGATATGAATTGCGTCAGCAGTGCGGACGCAATTCATATTATGATTATAAAAATCTACTAAAGAACTCATACGTTCTTAACATCTGGTCTATCCGCTGCCTGTTATCCCCACTCCTTACCAACTCATGACTCGCTCCCGGATGACGCACATACTCCACCTGCTTCCCCAATGTATTCAGGCTTTTAAACAACATCTCACTTTGTGACACCCCTGTTCTCAAATCATTTTCACCATGAAAGATCAGCAAAGGTGTTGTAATATTGTTCACATAATTAATGGGTGATTGTTCTTCTAACACACCTTTCACACTATCCACATATGGAAATCCCCCAAAGTAATTCCCCAGCATTTTCCCTGCATTTCCCTCTCCGAAAAAGGTTTTAAAATCATACACACCCCGCTGGCAACTTGCTGCTCTGAAACGGTGATCATGCCCTACTATCCATGCTGTCAGATATCCTGCATAAGACCCTCCACTCAGGAAACGCTTTGTGGTATCTATCCATCCCTGTGCTTCTGCTTTTGTCAGGGCTGTCAATACATCGCTGGATGGTCCTACCCCCCAGTCACGATAATTCGCCCTGATAAACTGATTGCCATATCCACCAGAACCTCTGGGATTGCAGTACACCACACCAAATCCCTTTGCACAAAAGAACTGGAATTCATGCCACATACTTGGCTCTCCTGGCCCCCACATAGCCGAAGGTCCACCATGCATATCCAATAATACAGGGTATTTTTTACCAGCGTCAAAATTAAGCGGCTTCATTACCCAGTACTCTACAGTCAGGCCTATACTGTTTGTGAAAGTGAACTTCTGTGGAATAGATATTTCCCGCTCACTCAACCAGTCTGTATTTAACCGGGTGATCATTTTAGGTGCCTTCACCTGCAGATCTGCAATAAAGATCTCTGATGGATCCTGTATCCAGGTCTTTGGAAAGATCAGCTGGTTACCACTGATATTAAACTCATAGATCCCTTCATCTTCAGATGTCAGTTTCTCTGTTTTTCCTGTTTTCACATCCGCTTTATACAAACTACTGCCGCCGTTATTGAGAGAAGTAAAGTAGATCGTTTTTTCATCCGGAGAGAATTGTGTTTCCCCTTTCAGGCGATCGAGTGGAATACGGACAGGATTTGCTAAGGTAGCCAATGGACAGATCCACATCTCCCCTACATCGATCTGCGTTTCGCTGGCACGCTGGTATACCAGCCATTTTCCGGAAGGAGATACCGCTTCTAAAAAGTAGGAAGAATCCTTTGCATGCAATAATTGAGTGAGGTTGTTGCCATCTGTATCTACAGAGAAGATCTGCACTTCCCTGTTATCATCCGGATGCTTTTGTGCATCCATATATACAGAGATCAGGATCTTGTTATTGCCGGCAAAGGCCGGGTTCTGATAAGAGTAGAAACCATGAGTAAGCTCTCTGGGTGTAGATCCTGCAGCTGTATCTGTAATGAAGATATGAGAGAGGCTCAGTTCCGGATTGACATATGTCTCTGCCTGGAACTTTGAATGGGTGATCACCTTTGCCTTATTATCTTTGGCATTATCATACAGATATGCCCTGATAGCACGTAAATCTCCATCAGGATTGGGATTTGTGGTATCTGTGAGCAAGTCTTCATTATTTTTGAATCCAGGTGCGCCATCATTCCAGGAGGGTACTTTCCTGCCGGGATTCAGGTCCTTGTCATTCACCAGTTCCTGCAGGGATATGCTGGAGGTGAACACCAGTTGTTTGCCATCAGGGCTCCAGACGGGTTCGCTACAGCCATACGAGAAATCAGTTAGTTGACGGATCTTTCCGTTGGCTGTGTAATAAAGGAAGATTTGGGATTTCCCCTTAACTGTTTTAATAAACGCAATGGTATTGCCCGAAGGATTGTATGCCGGTGATGAAGTAGCACCCGTATCCAGCAATTGTGCCTTACCTGAAAGATCTGTGATGTACAATTGTCTCAGGTAGGTATAGTCTTTTTTCTTTGCTGTATCCGGGATAATGCTGGTCAGGGAGTAGACAGCATG
>Ga0209436_100465_pt1 | contig 17989 bp, 11 predicted proteins | sample AraplaF_Cvi_mTSA_FD_184263 | JGI IMG/M metagenome (GOLD analysis project Ga0209436, IMG submission 184263) | Arabidopsis root microbial communities from the University of North Carolina, USA - plate scrape MF_Cvi_mTSA (SPAdes) (version 2) | ecosystem: Host-associated > Plants > Roots > Endosphere...
CATATAAAATGCAGCCAGTAGCCATTCAAACCCGATGGGCAAAGGAAGTATCACCCACCAATGCATTAAAGGAATATCCTCGCCCACAGATGGTCAGAGATCAGTGGCAGAACCTGAACGGGTTATGGGATTATGCAATTACAGCTAAGAATGGAAGTGTACCTTCTAGCTGGGATGGTAAGATCCTGGTGCCTTATCCCATAGAATCTTCATTGTCTGGTGTAAAGAAAGCTTTGCAAACAGATCAGTTACTCTGGTATAAGAAAACGATTGCAAAGCCGGAGGGTGAGAAAGTATTACTGCATTTTGATGCAGTAGATTTTCAGGCGACTGTTTTTGTAAATGGGAAAGAAGTTGGTAGTCATAGTGGAGGATATGAGGCTTTCACAATCGATATCACTAACGCACTCAAGGCCGGGGATAATGAACTGGTTGTAAAAGTATATGATCCCACAGACGAGGGGTTAGGACCTCATGGCAAGCAGGTCCTGCATCCCGCGAGTATTTATTATACACCTTCTTCAGGTATTTGGCAGACCGTATGGTTAGAGGCTGTGCCTAAGACGTATATTGAAGGATTGGTACTGACACCGGATATTGATAAAGGTGTCCTGAACGTAAAGGTCAATGCCCCACAAGGAACTGCGGTGGAAGTTACTGCACTCGATGGTGATGCTGTGGTGAGTAAATTGAAAGGCAAGGCAGGTGCTGTATTGTTATTACCTATAAAGGATGCAAAGTTGTGGTCTCCGGAGCAACCTTTTTTATATGATCTCGTGGTGAAGTTAGGAAAAGGAGATATAGTGAAGAGCTATTTTGGTATGAGAAAGATCTCCCTAGGCAAAGATGAGAAAGGTATGACCAGGATCTTCCTGAACAATAAGCCATACTTTAACTTAGGAACCCTGGATCAGGGCTTCTGGCCGGATGGTTTGTATACCGCACCTACTGATGAAGCACTGAAATTTGATATTGAGGCGATCAAGGCAATGGGCTTTAATACGATTCGGAAGCATATTAAGATTGAGCCCGCTCGGTGGTATTATCATGCTGATAAAATAGGGATGGTGGTATGGCAGGATTTTGTAAATCCTAATCAAGGTTTACCGGAAGGGGCGAAACCTGAATTTGAGAAGGAGAGTAAAGAGATTCTGGAGCAGTTGCATAACGCACCAAGTATTGTAAGCTGGGTACTGTTTAATGAGCAGTGGGGAAGCTATGATCAGGAAAGACTCACGAAGTGGGTGAAACAAATGGACCCAAGTCGCCTGGTAAATGGGCATACAGGAGAGTATATTTATATTAATGGAGATGAGAGAAAGTCTGGCAAGGATAATTGGGTAGCAAGTGATATGGTGGATGTGCATTCTTATCCTAATCCCATAAATGCACCAGAACAGAATGGAATGGCGAGGGTAGTAGGAGAGTTTGGTGGTATTGGGGTATTTATACCAGATCATCAGTGGAATCCAATGAATGCCTGGGGATATATCCAGGAGAAACCAGCAGCCCTGGAAAGTAAGTTTGCAATCATGGCGCAGCATCTTAGATTACTTCAACAGGATGGTTTAAGTGCTTCTATCTATACACAGCCTTTTGATGTGGAAGGAGAGCAGAATGGGTTGATGACTTATGATAGAGAGGTCGTGAAGATTCCTTTTGAGCACCTTCGGAAGATCCATTCACCTTTGAACCCTGCAATGGGTAATATACCAGAAGTAGTTGCGCAAAATGCAGACTTAACAGAACCAGCTGAATTGTATTCTAAAATGCTGGAAGCATATATTAATGGCAAGAGGGATCGCGATTTTCTCTTAAAGTTAGCAATGACTGCCATACAAGTAGGCGATGCACCCGGTGCTGATATGGCAGGGAATGCTTATATAACAGGTTTAAAGGAACCATTGACTGAAGATGATATCAGAATTGTAGGGCAGTTCGCGAAAAGCTCAAAAGATGCAGGCTATAGTTTAATGAGCCAACATCCCGAGCAGTTCAAGAAGGTATTAGGAGATAGACAATACCAGGTAAACATGATGAACATGGTATTTAAAGGCGTAATGGAAGCCATGATGAAGCAACACAAAGATTGGGCAGAGATAGAATCTGTAATGAAAGGATATGGTACCCCGGGAGATGAAATGTTTTTACGTGTGAAAACAGTGGTATCTCTGAATGCAAAAGACTGGGCCATTTACATACCTGCAGCAACAGCATATTTGAATAAGTATGGCGATAACATTAAAGGCGAGGAAAAGAGTATGTTCCAGAATGCATTAGATCAGGCTAAGAAAAATTAGGGTATTCGTTCGTTGTTTAAAAAGGGCAGGTTGCTGAAAAGAGCCTGCCTTTATTAGACAATTTTATTGCTGATAATAGATAGATATATAGAAGAGAATTGTGACAATTCCAGGATATAGAATTTAACTCTTAATACTACTGAAATTAATACTTCAATCTTTACAGTTAGCAGATGTACATACGAGTTGGTTGTTGGGGTATCGAATGGTGAAGTTGGATCGAGTAGCCTTCACTTAAAATAATAATAGGAACTTCAATTTTGGGATGTATTACTCTGTAATCAATATTTTCTGTGTTTTTCCTTAGAGTAGTATTTGGCTATCCTTAATAACTCAATAGGTAGTTTTAGGACATCAATTGCACGGATTTTTGACTCTCCTTTTTCGATCCAAGTGCTTAAAGGAAGTTCATAACAGCAATTTTCTATCTTTATATTATTAAGGGAAATTCTTTTGAAAATTTCAATATCAAACATCCATCTTGATACAAATGGTTTGTTAAATAGTAATTGCGAAAACCTTTTTGAAAAAAATTTAGCTCCACATTGGCTATCATAAATTGGAATTTTTAGATAAATACTAACAACCGTTGCCATCATTCTGCCCAAATAGTGTCGTAGAAAAAATCTATGTACATTAGCTCCTATTCTTAATATTCTTGACCCAAAAACCATTTCATAATTAGAATTTTCAAAATATTTTAAAAACAAGCTTATCTCTTTTAGTGGAGTAGAAAGATCTGCATCTATATAGCCAATCATCATTGTATTTAGTGGGATAGCTGAAAGTATCCCACATCGAACAGCTTCCCCTTTTCCAACATTGTGAGTAAGGTTTAGTATTGTTACTCTGGAAGGAAATTTTTCTTGCATTAATCGTAGTTTTTCATATGTATTGTCAGTACTTCCATCATTTACGAAAATAAATAAGAAATCATCTGTTGTGGAAATAAAATTTTCATATTCAATTATTGAAAGACGTTTATATTCATTATAGCAGGGGATAACTATTGCTGCTTTTATCATTGTTAAATATTTTCAGTTAAATACTTCTGACTTAAGTAGGTTCTTTCTTAACTTGTTTGGGGCAAATGTGTACAAATAATAATTTCTTTAGTTTCATCAATAGGATTATTGCCTGGATAGAATCTCATATCTTTTCAGGGGAGTTTATGATTGGAAAATTGGGAATTAATGAAATGAAATGAAAATATAAAAGTATGAATGTTACCAAGAATAAATTCTAAGGAAATAGATTAGGCAAATGAACAAAAATATACTTCAGCTTGTAAAATTTTCATGCAAATAACAACTTGATATTTTTTATAAGTAATAAAGGATTTTATTGATTAGCAAATGCAGTAATTTTAGAAATAATTATTTATATAGTTAGAGTCATGTTGATCGAAAATGCAATTTGCCTTTTTGTAAAATCATTATATCAATAATAAAATATTTTCACCAACGTTAAATTTGGAGATGTGAAGAATAATTTGGAGCTATTGGTTTATAATATTATTTTAATTGCCTTGAATTAATAGGTGGTAGTTAGACACTCATAATCTTAAATAGTTTTTGATTATGTTCTCGTTTCATAAGGTAATGAATTACATTTCCTTTCGACTTTATTTACATTCAAATTTACCAGTTGTGCCATACTTCTATCTATTTAAATCTTTACTCGTATTTAAATTAAGTGGTTGAAACACATAATTAGACATCGTTGTAATAAGGGTGAATTCTAAGATCATTATGAATATCTCATATCTAACAGTACTAGTATGGATAACTACAACAAATGCAAAATTGGCTAAACAAACTAAATTTAGAAGTAACCAATTTGAAAATTGCATCTTAGATATTCTATTATTGTAAGCGCCAATAAGGAAAAATAGGGTTAAAAGAAAGTAAATTGAATGAATTATTAAAATAAGCATGGGGATGCAACTAAAAAGGATTGTTCTAAAATAAATGTATTTTTCCGGAATAATTAGAGTTGATATATTGAATGTTTTTTTGACTAGCTCAACACGAAAATTACTCAATGATGTAAATGGTTCATAACTGTTTATCAAGTTTTCGGGAAATGGATAAAAATAGGAAATCGAATTGGGGAAAATTATGTATTTAATATAATAAAGCGGATACATCTTAATCAAGTAGCTACCGTAATCCTTGTATATCGGTCCTAGTGGGCCCATATTTTTAACCTCCAAATCACTCCAATCTCCATATTCAAGATTGTCTTTTTTAACATACCGCATATACTCAATAAGTGGGGAATTGCCTGCTATTGTAAACCAACTACCAAACGTAGGTTCATAGTCAGCATATCTTAAATCTAAAAAGGTATATTGATACTTATTAAAGTAGGAACGGGATAATGAATCAAGCATTTTAAATTTTCGAGGAATCTCGGATGAATCTTTTCTATAGACATGGTTATACATATATAGAGCATTACTAGCCAATTTCCATCCCGAAAAATAAGAATATTGTTTTACACCGGTAATCTTCTCAAATTCAGATCTAGTATAAATAACGAAGCTTAAAGGCACAATAATAGTTAACACAACACTAATTAGCTTATACTTAATCCTAATTGGACATATTGCTAAAGCTATTATACTAATAAAAGGGTAATACAATGAATTATATCGAAAAGTGAAAGACAGCAAAAGTGTAATTATATGTAAAATTATTATATGCCTGTTACCCGTTCTGACTATCCAAATCAATTGACAACACCAGAAAATAGTGATTGAAATGAATATCGGATCTGATAGAATATGGTTACTGGTGAAAATGAATACCGGATTGAAGAAAAGAAAGACAAAAAGCAACGCGGAAATCTTTTTTTTGATATTAAAAGTTGACTTAATTGTAATAAAGAAAGATATTAATGATAGTTGAAAAAGGAAATATTGTATTGATACCAATAAGTTTGAATATTTTGAAATTGATGTAATTATTTTAATAAATTTTGAGTACCCTATAGGCCATAGAGAAACATCATAGCCCTTTTTCGCTATATAGGTATATAAGTATGAATCAAATGTAAAAAAAGGGGATGGATAACAATTTTTAAAAATTATCCAGCCAACAATGCTCGATAATATTGAGATCAAAATGTATATTTTATTTTCCTTAGTTACTTCGAAAATAGGATTTATTTTAACGGTTTCAATTGTTGAAATTGTCATAAATCTAGGGGTTTATAAGATACTGGGAGACTTTATAACTAATAATAAAATGTATTTATATCAGTTTACACCGGCGCTCTGAAATTTGATATTATCAAAATAATATCAAAATACTAGTGATTGGGTTATTAATTTAATAGCAATAACCAGGTATGAGTTATGAGTAATCTAAATTATCAAATTTATGGCCTAATATTATAAACTTCTTACTAGACATGTAATAATTTGATACCATTATGTAAAAAACAATAGGAGTATTGACTAATAGCTATTTCAAATACTATTTAGAAGACACATAAAATAAGGTAAATTTGAAGAATTGTTTGTCTAATCTGGCTAATTAAATTCAAAATTGTAATTAGGCTTATTCATGTAATAAAATATATTACTTTTAAAGAGAGTGTTAAGATAAGTGTGTAAACTATCCTTCTCATATTTGAAGATTGCATCTATCATGACCAAAAATATTAACAAATTGTAATAACATATTGGGCCATTCTCTCTTGGGAATGGACCATTTTTTTTGCGCCTGCATCAAACTTAAATACACTACTTTTTCGATAGCCTGGTCGTTTGGTAAAATGGATCTCGCTTTTGTATACTTTCGGATACCACGGTTGATATTTTCAATCAGGTTGGTTGTATATATAATCTTTTGGATACCGTCAGGGAACTCAAAAAAAGTAGAGAGGTGCTCCCAGTTTGCATTCCAGGATTTTACAATATAGAGGTATTTATGGCCCCATTTTTCGTCAAAGTGCTTTAGCTCTATTAGCCCCAGTTCTGCATCCGGTGCATTATAAATCAGCCGCAGATCTGTTGCCGCCTGTTTTTTATCTTTCCATACTACAAACTTAAGTGAGTTACGAAGCTGGTGTACGATACATATCTGAGTTTTGGCAAGAGGGAATACCGTTTTATTGCATCAACAAAGCCTTTCAAGTTGTCCGTACTGGTAATTAGAATATCCTCTACTCCCCGGTTTTTCAGATTTGTCAATACGCCCATCCAGAATGCAGCGCTTTCATTTTGACAAATCCACATTCCTAAAATCTCTTTATATCCTCTGTTATTAAGACCTATTGCTATCTGAACTGCTTTGTCAGTTACTTTTCCTTCATGACGCACTTTGAATACAATTGCATCCATCCAGACAACCATGTAAACGCGGTCCAATTTTCTCGCCTTCCATTGCTCAATGTATTCTATGATCCTGTCGGTTATGTGGGGGATGGTAGCTTCACTCATCTCCAGCCCATAAAGCTCCCGGACATGGTTTTCAATATCGCGGACAGTCATTCCATGAGTATAAAGAGATAACAAATTGTCCTCAATTTCGGCCATGACACGGCTTCGCTTGGAACCAATTGTGGTTCAAAGCTACCTTCTCTATCCCTTGGTACTTCCAGCGGAACTTCTCCTAAATTTGATTTGACTTTCTTTTTGCTATAGCCATTTCGGCTGTTAGTGTGCTCAACGCCTTCTGGCGCATGTTTTTCATACCCAAGGTGCTCATCCATTTCTGCTTTGAGCATCTCCTGAATACCCAGCCGGTACATTTCATGGAACAGATCTGAGAGATCTTTGCTGGATTTTATTTTACCGTTATGTAGACGGTTGGCCAGTTCTTCTTGAATGGCCTGCTGTAACTTGTCCATAAGATAACTGATTAGGTTAAAGGTATGACTTTAATGCCATTGGAAAATGGTAGATTTCAGACACCTGACTCTACCATTTTCTATTCGACCTTTACACAGTAATTATGCTAGAAAAGCATAGTGCAAGTATGTTGCGGTAATCTGTAGATTCCGCCCTAATTTTAATATACAGTAACAAACGTGTCACGTAAGTTTTAACATTTAAAACACTGCACTATGCCTGACACAAATCTCCAACATTTTGTCGATTTTTAAGGTCAGGATTTCTATGTCGGCATTGATGTCCACAAGAAATCCTGGGTTGTTACGGTTTGTACTTTAAATCTTCAAGTTGATCGTTTTACACAACCACCATCATCTGATAATTTGTACAATCATCTTAAAAAGAAATTTCCTAATGGCATTTTTCATTCTGCATACGAGGCAGGTTTTTGTGGCACAACTTATCATAAACAGCTATGTCAGTTAGGAATAGAAAACATAATAGTTCATCCGGCAGATATACCACAAACCGACAAGCAAAAGAAAAATAAAACAGATTTACATGACAGCCGATCCATTGCTTACTATTTAGAAAAAGGACTTTTGCATGGGATTCATGTCTTTTCAGATGAGCAACAGGAGCTTAGATCTTTATTTAGGCTGAGACAAAGTAAGGTTAAGGATGTTACCAGAGCCAATAATAAACTTAAGAGCTACCTGGCATTAATGGGAGTATTCGTACCACGAATTAATACCAATAACCAATTTACTTACAAAACTATTCATTGGCTTAATAGCTTAAAGTTTGCTACATCAGCTGGCGAAATTACGTTAAAACAATACTTAGACGATTTGCTATATCATCGAAAACAGCTTTTAGAAATAACGAAAAAATTAAGGCAACAAATTGTATTAACCTATCCCAGGCAGTATGAGTGTTTATTATCTGTTCCCGGAATTGGACCAATTGTTGCTATGGCATTATTGGCCGAAATAGGTAATTTTAACCGGTTTAAAGATCCTGATGAATACAATAGTTATCTCGGGCTAATTCCATGGGATAATAGTAGTGGAGAATCAAATTTCACCAAAGGCATACAGCCCCGATGTAACAAATACTTGAGACCGTTAATAATTGAAACCTCTTGGGCAGCAATCCGCCATGCTCCCGAATTACTATGTTATTACAGAAGACATGCAGCAAAAAATAGTAAGCATGATATTGTTAAGGTTGCAAGAAAGGTAGCCCTAATAGCGAGAGCTACAATATTAAAAAAAACAGACATATATCTCAGATCATAAAACAATTACCAAACCGGGGGAGGCGCTAGTGCCGCGCCATCCCCCCTTCCCCCTCTTGGCAGGGGTTCCAAACAATGAATAGAATTGACTTATATTCATTGTCTAAAAATATTATTGGTAACTATAAGTGATACCCAAAATAAAACTCATCTATTTCATGAGGAAAACGCATTAAGATAAATGTCACAACGATGACAAGACACAGTAGGCGTACCTCTTTTATAAACCAAATATTACTGGCGGCTTCTTTATTAAAGAATGATCGCAAATAGCAGTTGGGGAATATTTTGTTGTATTACTTGATAAACTTAACTATATGAGAAGTTATAATGTCATACCCTACCTACTTTTCTACATAGCAGTTATCTTAACACTCCCCTTTTAAAAAAACAATCCCTATATCATAATTATTTAGCGCAGGATCAAAAGCATTCTTCCCCCTAAAAAACTAAATTATACATTCGGTTTCTGTTAAAAACATCCCATAATTAGAAGAGCAATTATTCATTGATTTCAGCATGAAGCCGAATTAGAACATATAATTTTCTAGAAAAATGCCACAATAATCTACTCAGATACCTAATTCTTCTATTATGCAGTATACCACCCCTAAAAATTTACCATATTTGTTGCGATTACCAATAGCTGTAACTCTTATTTGGATTATTTTTAAACAGTTTTATCCTTACCCATTTATTACTATAGATTCCTGTGTGTATATAAATGCAACAATTAAAAATCAAGACGTAGCTTACTGGCCAATAGGTTATTCAAAATTCATTAATTTTGTTGGAATTTTATCACATTCCCCTACCTTCTTAGTAACTATTCAATATCTAATTCTTCTGTGTTCATTCTTTTACCTCTATTTCACACTAAAATCTATCTTCAATTTAGATCGATGGAGCTGTTGTTTAATTCTTGTTTTTACATTTTTCAATCCGTTATTTATAACTGCAAGTAATCATATAATGTCAGACGCATTATTTACCTCCATTACGATATTTTGGATCACCCAACTACTACAAATTATTGTCAACCCTAAACATTATATGTTATACACGCAAGCCATATTTGTATTGTTATGTTTAACTCTACGCTATACAGCACTTTATTATCCCGCAATTTCTATTTTGGCATTTTTCTTAAGTTCTTTAAAGTTAAAAGAAAAGCTGTTTGGAATAATTTTGACATTCTTAATTTTAAGCTTTTATATACAATTTACCCGTCTAAAAATGGAATCAGTATCGGGAATTAGATCTTTTTCATTCTCAAATGGTTGGAAGAAAGCAAATAACGCATTATATATGTATGCCAATCTGGTGGATACTGACACAAGTGTGGTGCCAGACCAACTCAAAGTAATTCATAACATCACCAAATCCTATTTTAAAGGCCCCCATCAGGCAGTAGATTTATATTATTATCAAGCAGAACCAACTTATGGCAGTTTTTATATGTTCTCTCCTCAATCGCCACTAATTAAATATAATAGCTTAAAAACTGGAATCTTAGAAGATATACATAATTTAAAAACGTCTCCAAAGAGTAACATCATATTTAATTTATACGGCAATTATTTAATAAAAAAGTATCCATTACAATATATCAAAAGTGTTATTATACCGAATCTGATCGCTTATTATTCACCAGCTTTAGAAATTTATGGGGATAACACACTTCTTTATTGGGAAGGAGCCGATTATTATGGAGGATTAGTCAAATCTTGGTTTAATATAAACAGGACCAATAATCCTAGTCAATATCTTCATATTAGAGGCAAAATTCTTAGACCGTTTGTATTAATATTTCCAATGATTCACTCCTTTTTTTTAATATCATTAATCATAGGTGTAACCATTATAAACCTAAAGAAACTAAATAGGAACATTACCTATTGTTTACTTATGCTTATAACATTATGTTTATTCAATTTTTTATTTTATGGTATCTTGTCACCCTCAGTGTTAAGGTTTCAGTTTAATACCATAATTTTTGAATTAATAATTTCCATTTGGTCAATTGGCTTTATTTTAAAAAACAAGAGCTTTTTAAATCATAATTAAAGCTCATTTCACAAGTACCTTCTAGGAAAAATATTAATAAAAGCAAGTGAAAAAGGAATTTACAATGTTCAATTCTTCTATCGAATCAGTAATAATTCTGAAGCTGAAGACGCACTGCCAATTAAAATATTCGACGGATAAAGAATTTGGTAATTCTATTTTAAACAAGCTGTTAAATTAGTTTCAGTAATAATTAAATTTGTGAAGGTTTGGTCGGACAAGACAAGTTCTAAATTCAACAGGTATGGCGTGTGAATAGACAATAGCTTAGAGAGGTTAAAGTCTAGAATTAGAAAATTAAAAGTCATTGATATTGGGAATAATTTTCATATTGCCTCTTAATTATTTTAGAAGTTTTAACTATAAATAGATGTTCTATGTACTTAATAATTTATAGGTATAACACCACCTATTTAAATTCTATTTTCTTAGTGTAATTACCCGATTAACAACACAATAAACTTTCAGGCTGACAAACCACCACTATCATCTGCAAGATGTTTCTCACTGATGAGTTTAGAGCTTCTCTCTCTTAATAGATGATCTAAAAACACCGCTACAAAAGTTGATGTAAATATAAATGGGAACACCTGATATCTTAATACAATTGGAGATGCCACAACACTAAAAACAAGATTAGTACACCAAACAAATAAAAGCAAAAATATTATCTGTTTATGAATTAAGTTCAATTGTCTAAAACCTCCCATAAAAGAAAACCCAATAAATCCAGAAATAAAAATGACATTAATTATAGCAAGTAAAGTTGGAAATATACCTGTGACAGTGATTTTATTATCCTTTGAATAACCATGAATCTTCCTTGTCTTATATTTAAACCAATTAACGGCTTCTATATCGATTGAATCTTTCTCCATATTATAAACACCAAGAAATTCTGTCGAAGGAGAGTAATAATTAACCAAATTTGGGAATAGGAAATATTTTGCGAACTCAATGGGATAATTTTTTATAAGAAAGGTTCCATATTTTTTATACAAAGGAGCTAACTTGGCCCATCGTTTAAGATACGAACTATTCGAATCACCCAAAGAATATTTAAACAGATAGCTTTTCATTGGGGCACTTTTATCCCATAAATAATAAACACCTAATTCATTATCAGGTCTAAATTTATATTCCAGGTGATTAAGAGAATCCATATGATGAAGCGTAAGCTCATGTAAATTTCTCAATGATGCCGGAACTCTCTTTGGAGACTTAGGCGCAACATGTGAATACATATACATTGCATTACTGGCCAATTGCCACCCTCCAAATGGTGAAAATTGATTTGTTTCATATTTTTCATTATAAAGTCTGGTAGTATATGCGACAAAACATAATACAGGCAAACAAACGACAACAAGTCGAATCGCTTTTATCAAGATTTTGGCTCTTGAGAAAAGTATGACAGCTATACTAAAAACAGGATAATAAAGTGCATTATACCTAACTGAAAATACAAAAAAAAGAATCAACCCATGTATAATTAAAAGATCTATTCCTGGTTTATATAATATCCAGCATAATGTGGTTAACCATAAAATGCTCAAGGAGGCAAATAAGGCATCGCTACTAACAAAATCACTTACGTATAACCATAAAGGGTTTAAAACCAAAAAAGCAGCCAATATCCTGATAGCCCATCTGCCAGGCTTTAATAAAAATGATATCGAAAAAACAAAGAAAAGAATGCCCACTTGCAAAAGAACATATTGAACAAAAAACAGCCCCATACCTGTATAATTAAATACACTTATAAATCGGAGAAATTTGGAGTAACCAACAGGCCAGGTATTTATATCAAAATTCCAATATGCAGTCTCAATATAAGAATATGAATCGGGTAAAAAATTGGGAAAAGGGTACATCCTTTTAAAGACGAAAAACTGAACTAATATTGCTAAAAGGGAAAAACAAAGTATTCTCCGATTTTCAACATCATTAATTAAAAACTGCTTAATAGGGAGAGGAAGTGTGTGTTTATCAAGAAACATTGTATCAATTTTAACTATTTACAATTGTTAAATTGGTTAACAGTGAATTTTTACTTTTATAGTTATTATCTTATAAATTTCATTGCTATAATAATCTAATTATAAATCTAAAATTACATTTCATTTACAGTTATTTTCTTTATCGAAGTATCATTCATGATTCTAGCTATAAAAATAATTGAGAACGAATATTCAATTATAGAAATAAAAATCTGATAGCGTAATACAACCGCCGCAGCCAATATGTTAAACATAAAATCAGCAATCCAAATTCCACCTAAAATTATAAATACATAGAGAAATGATTGTTCCACATCTTTAAGTCTACTAATAATAATTATTGAAATATAAGTAAGTAAAAATGCTACATGAATAATGATATTAAGAATAGGGAAGTTTATAAAGATATTATATCTAAAATTCACTGATGATTGTTTTGATGAAATTGAACTTATATTAAACCATTTCCTAGCTGACATGCCAAGACTATCTGTTCGTATTGAAAAAGGATTGTAATTATCTGTATATACTTCTGGAGGTGAAATAAAGTATCGTTGGATATTAGGCCAAATAAAATACCTTGAATAAGCCAATAAATTATTACATATTAACCATTTCCCATACTCCTGATATAAAGGCCCCATTTTTGAAAATGTCTTTAAATTTAGAGACGAATTGTCATTACCATATATTAAGTCTCTATATGTTAACAAAGGAGAGGGATGAATATACATGTAAAAACTGCCGCTTGTTACATCTGGAGTTAATAAGTCAATTGTATCTTTATTTGTTCTAAAATATTCCTGAACATGCAACTGTAATGGTATAAGTTTTCGAGGAGTGTCAGTTTTTTTTTCCTTATAAACATGCTTATACATGTAAAGAGCATCATTAGCTAACTTCCATCCACCAAATGGAGAAAATTGTCTAACACCAAATGTTGACTCCATATTCAAGATAGTAAAGGATATAAAAGAACCGACTAGAATAGACTGTAAGAGGATACCACTTACCTTATAAAAAATACTTTTTTTCACACTCAAAAACACTATAACTGAAACAATGGGGAAATACAATGCATTATACCTAACACTAAATACTAGGACTAATATTAACGCATGAGAGAATATCATCCAATACTTTGGTTTAATAGTGATCCATAATATATTTGTAAGCCAAAAAATACTTAGTGTTGTAAAAATGGTATCGGACAAAATTAGATTACTCGTAAAAATAAAGATTGGGTTAAACAGGAAAAATATAAAAAGAAGAAATGAACACCAGGTTGGTGGAGAGAAGAAATAACCTAGTGTATAGAAAAAAAAGAACAAAGAAATATTCAAAAGTATATACTGAATAGTTACAAAAAACGTAGCTGAATGAGAAAATTGACCGATAAACCTCACAAACCAGGAATATCCAATAGGCCAAGCGTTCACATTTGCTTTGGAAGCCGTAGCATTCAGGTAATGATATGAGTCAAAAATAATATTAGGATTAGGATAAAAATGCTTAAAAATTGTCCATAACAATATGGTTAAAATGATAGCTGACACCAAAAAAATTAAATTCAACCTCTTGGTAAATATGAATTGAAAAAAACTTCTATGCTCAAATTCGGGAGTCATAATAATTGACATTACAAGTCTTATTAGGGTTAATATTTGGGAAACAAAATTTATTATTATTAAAATCAAAACAATTAGTAGATAAAGAATAAGACAGATGTCCAATTCCGGATTATCATTTGAATAAAGAAATCGTTATCTCCTAACAATATTTTCCTATGGCAAAATAATATTTGCTTTGTATTATAAATTAACCCCACATTACAATGATAAATAAACACCTATTATACCTCTTAATCGCTTTCTTAAGTGCATGTAATGCACAAGAGCCATTAAAAACAGGGAAAGAAGGTAAAGCTCTACCCGATTTCAAAATTCAAGTAGATTCAGGTTCGACGTTTAATACCAATCAAATTCCCGTTGGTAAATCTTCCGTTTTTTTAGCATTCAGAACAGACTGTCCTTATTGTCGTGCCGAAATTGAAGACATCCTGGATGACATTGATAATTTGGATAATTGCAATTTCTATTTCGTTTCAAAAGATACATTACCAGAAATTAAAAAATTTATTAAACAACACCTGTTAACAAACTTTTCAAACATAACAGTAGGACATGATACTGAGTACTTTTTTAATAAATACTTTAAGTCCGAGGGAGTTCCATTTACTGTTATATATAACAAGGATCGAAAATTAAGTGCTGCATTCTTTGGAAAAATAGGGCCCAAAGAGATAAAAAAATATTCAAATTGATCTTCTTACTAAAGAAAGACAAGTCAATAATCTAATAATCTATCTTCCAAAAAAATCGAATGAAAGCCCTTACTACCAAATTATTACAAGAGGAGATCTGTTTATTCACTCGATCAAATATTTATTATTCAATCTACGCGATAGGATTGAGCATCTGTATATGGATATTTTATAAGTATAATTATCCATACCCTAACCTAACTTTTGATTCATATCATTACATAATGAACATGCATTTAGATACAAATGCAGCCGGATGGCCGGTTGGTTATTCGAAATTCATTAAATATCTGGGATACATTTCTCATTCAGCCAATCTCCTGCCAACTATACAATATTTCTGCACGCAACTCGGCTTCTTATTTTTCTTTATCACCTTTCGAACCATATTTAGAACAGGTAAATGGTTATCTTTTACAATCTTTCTTTTCCTTTTTATTAATCCAATAAATATTTTTGGAAGTAATCATATCCTATCTGATCCACTATATATAGGTATAAGTATGATTTGGATAACTCAAATTATCTGGATTATATTCCGTTTCAAATCGTATATGGTAATTTCGCAAGCTTTACTATTATTAATTCTATTCGACTTAAGGTATAACGCTCTCTATTTACCACTAATAACTGTCTTTGCTTTTCTGGTTGCCAGAATAAAACCTCTCTGGAAAATTGCTGGCATAATATTAAGTATTATCCTGATAGAATTACTAATTCAATATACTAGCACAGAAATGGAAAAAATAGCTGGTGTACGCCAATATGCTTATTCTAATGGGTGGAAACAAGCAAGTAATGGGCTCTACATCTACGAACATTATTACAAAAACGAGAAAGCACCTCTACCTATCAAGTTCAGAGAACTCGATAGTACAGTAAGAAACTACTTTAACAATCCTCATCCAAATGTAAGTTTATTATATCCGGACAAGGAAATCACTTTAGGAAGCTACTATATGGCAGTTGGCGGAACTCCATTATACACTTACATGCAGCAAAAATCGGGTTATAAGGATTGGAGTCTGGATTTCCATCGAACAGCCCCCTATGGGCCTCTATATCGTGCATACGGGAATTATTTAATTTTACATCATTTACCAGGTTACTTTAAATTCGTAGTATACCCTCATCTGTTATCTTACATTACACCATATCCGGAAATCTTTACAGAAAACGCTGAAGCTTTTTCACTATGGACGGATGATAATTATGGGAAAGTGGCCAGGGATTGGTATAATATAGGTACATTAAAGGTTCCAAATAATTACATAAAATTAAGAGCTAATATCTTATACCCCTTTCCTTTTATATACTCAGTTATTCATATTGTATTTATTCTAACCTTGACAATTTTTGTATTTCTAAGAGGATTTATATTCCTTGATAAAGTACTCACATATTGCATGATAATATTAATAATGATGATACTTGGAAACCTCCTTTTTACAATTCTTTCTACTACAAGTGTATTAAGATATCAACCAACTATTATTGCAATTGAATTCTCCTTATCAGCCTATTTTGTCAATTTTTTTTTATTCTACGAACATACAAGACCCAAAATATCCAATGCGCTTAATCAGTAATAATAAGAATCCTTTATTCAGGGGTAACATCATATATTCCATAGGTGCTGGTATAATAACCATTACACTTCGGATCTTACTGAAAAATTATATTCTTATCCTAATTTAACTTTTGACTCCTACTGTTATATAAAGGCCGGAATCTCAAATCCAGATGTTAGTAAATGGCCAGTTGGGTATTCAAAATTTATTAAACTTATAGGATTCTTTACGCACAACAGTAACGCAATAACTACGATTCAATATCTAATATTACAAGTATCCATTATTTTATTATTTCTTACAATTCGTTATCTGCTCTATCTAAATAATTTCTTTTATTTAGTGGTATCCTTTTTTCTATTTTTACCCCCCTATTTCTGTACGCCAGTAATCATATCATGTCTGATATTCTTTTTAAGGCACTCAGTATATTGTGGGTTGTTCAATTAATATAAGTTGCTTATAGGCCTAAACCCTATATGGTATTTACTTTTGTGATTTTTATTTTGTTGAAATCCTCTAAAATACCCAACCGAACATATATATTACTATTTCATTCCTTACAGCAATATGCGCTATAAATTTCCTATTTATAATATTAGTAGTTCCAAGTGGATTAAGGTTTCAGTTAACAGTTTTTGTTCTGGAATTTGTTAATATCCTTCTAGTAACAAATATTCTTCAACAGAAATAGAAGACCTCACAACCAGACTATGTTTAAAATAGAAATTACAGATCCAAGCAGAGTATTTGGACTAGCTGTGAGGTCTTCTTAAACATGCATTTTATTTTCATTATTAGTAGGGATCTATATTTCCAATCAATTTCAACATATATTCTAATCTTCAGATGTTAAACGGATATAATTCCCCATTATTAATCATTAACTATTTGGCATTTTGCTTATCTCTATTTAGCCAAATAATAGTTTTTTACATATTATAGTCGAAACTTTGCTTGGAATCGGGTATTGCATCATCCCAAAATAAAATCCCAAACAGTAAAAACCGAACGGGCTTTATTAATAAACAAAAATATGAGTCGAAAATAAACGATTTCCGGCTAATAGAGAGTCGGTTGTTACAATTTCATCTCAGCTTCACATTTTACTTCAAGAGCAGGACAAAGGACGGAATATCAAATGCAGCTTCTTATTTGAAGGGGTTAATGGTTAGTCTTCGACATAATTGCCAGGTGATGGCTCAGGAACTTCAGAATACCAGCCAACAATGCTTACACCATTTTATAACCGTTGGCAAGTGGTGTGTTATTCGACGCTGATGGATAAGACAACATTAGATTTCTAGTGTCTTTTGCAACGGAGTGGACTTGAAGATGACACATGTTTAATAATCGACAAAAGCGGCAATCCCCCAAAAGGGAAGCTTTCTGCTGGGGTGAAGAGGCTGTACTGTGGCCAGATTGGTAAAACCGAAAGCTGTCAGGTAAGTGTATTTAGCGCTTTGTGTGGAGGTAGTCTTGTTAATCTTGTACAGGTTAGGTTGTCTTTAGGATCGGAGTCAACAAAGATTGATCTTGCGAAGGAAATTATTGAACATGTTGTGTCATTTTTAAAGGTGAAAGT
>Ga0209436_100466_pt1 | contig 17943 bp, 15 predicted proteins | sample AraplaF_Cvi_mTSA_FD_184263 | JGI IMG/M metagenome (GOLD analysis project Ga0209436, IMG submission 184263) | Arabidopsis root microbial communities from the University of North Carolina, USA - plate scrape MF_Cvi_mTSA (SPAdes) (version 2) | ecosystem: Host-associated > Plants > Roots > Endosphere...
CATCCACATTTGCGCATATGCGCTCTTTAAACAGGTCTGCGGAATCCGGTATCCTGGTATTAGAGCAATTATGGGAGCAGCATAAACTGCCTTTTCTGATGCGCCTGATGCAGTTCACAGGGCCATTAACAGCAAAGGGTGTGGAAGACACTACTTTTTACGTATACAATGCCTTGTTGTCTCAAAATGAAGTCGGCGATAGCCCTGTTACGGTGCCTGTCAATTTCCATCAGTTAATGATCGTGCGCCAGCAGCAGACGCCTCATGCACTCAATGCAACAGCTACCCATGATACCAAGCGTGGTGAAGATGGCAGGATCAGGTTGAACATGTTGTCTTTGTTTTCACAGGAATGGAAGGAATTGATAGCCCAATGGCGGGAAATGAATCAACCTGCTCCTTTGTTAAACGACGAGTATTTTATTTATCAAAGCATTATCAGTGGTTATTCTACTTCTCCTGATTTTATCGAACGCTTACAAAAGTATATCATCAAAGCGCTCCGCGAAGGCAAGGTAAACTCAAGCTGGTCTTCGCCTGACGAGGAATACGAAAAGCAGGCAACAGACTTTATTGCCCGGATATTACAATCCCAACCATTCCTGGATACACTTCTTCCCTTCCTGGAGAAACTGGATAGTTATGCATACGTTAGCTCATTAGTACAAACCCTTGTAAAGATAACGGCGCCGGGTATCCCCGATACTTACCAGGGAACTGAGCTGTGGGATTACAGTTATGTAGACCCTGACAACAGGCGACCTGTGGATTATGGTATTCGTACGAAGCTATTGGAAGATCTCTCTTCTCTTTCCGGCTCAGCGCTTTTCGATTACCTGGGCACTCACAAAAAGCAGGGAGTAGAGAAACTGTACCTGATCCGGAAGGGTTTACAATGCAGGCAGCACTTCCCGGATCTCTTTTTAGAAGGTGATTATCTGCCGTTGCAAACCAGTGCGACAAATGTACTGGCGTTTGCGAGGGTGTATAAGCAGGATTGGGCGATCGTGGTGATTCCCCTACCCGATCAGCAAGGTATTACGGCTTCGGTACTCTTACCAACTGGTGCTCCGGTACGTTGGAAAAATATTTTTTCAGAAGAGGTTATATCTGCGGAAGGCAGTATGGACGTGGGTTTGCTATTTAAAAAATTCCCGGTAGCATTGTTGGTTCCTGAAAACGGTTAAAAATAAATTTGGTGGATATGAAAAAAGATTAGACATTTGCCATCCTGAAACACAAAATCAGTTGCCCAGATGGCGAAATTGGTAGACGCACTGTGTTCAGGTCGCAGCGCTCGCAAGGGTGTGCTGGTTCGAATCCAGTTCTGGGCACAAAATGGCTCTGTAATCAATTGATTTACAGGGCCATTTTTAATTTATGCTTGTCAATAATTCATAGGTTTTAACGCAGCTATAACTATATTAGAGGATTTTTGCCCAAACTTGTTTAGATATACTTTTTTTTGTTATTTTAGATATCGATAACCTATTATAGTTATTTAGCCCCTGTTGTGTGATCCTCAATCATTAAGTTGCTATGGCATTAATTTAAACATAATATCCCAATGTTTCCTTTTCATACTATTGTTGATAGTACTTTTCTCGATTTGATTAGTGATACCGAACTAACTCCTGTAAACAGAAAGTTTGTTTTAGGAATTATCAATGATTTTGAAGACGGCAAGTGGCGATTTGATCAATTCCAAAGATTCATTTGGAATAATCTTGCTGAAAGTGCATTGTCTTTCCGAGAGCGGGTCAGCCTTGTGGGAGATCCAGCTAGTATATTAGCCGAAGCCGCCAAAAAATTAAGACTTACAGATAAGGAGGATGACATTAGTAAAGGAAGTGAACTAGCCGAGATTGTTCTTTATGGTGTGATGAAACATAAATTCAATGCGCTACCAGTTGTTCCTAAAATTTTCTATAAACAAAACAAGCAAGACAACGCAAAAGGGTCTGATAGTGTTCATATTGTTGTACATGGAGATGATTTTTCATTGTGGTTTGGAGAAGCCAAGTTTTATAATAGCATTGCCGAAGCTAGATTAGGCGAAATAATCAAATCAGTAGGGAATTCACTTTTAACCGAAAAGCTAAAAAAAGAGAATAGCATTATTACGGACGTTTCAGATATTGACTATTTAATAACTGATAAAGTTCTGAATACAAAAATAAAAGAAGCTCTGTCATCAAAGGAGTCGATTGATACAATAAAACCTAAATTGCATATACCAATATTGCTTTTACATGAATGTTCAATTACTAAAGATGCAACATTGCTAACCCAAAGTTATATAGATGAATTAATAGTTTTTCATAGAGATAGAGCGAATGCATATTTCAAGAAGCAGATTGAGGAATTAAAAGAAAAAGTTTTCTTATATTCAGAGATATCTTTTCACATCATTTTATTCCCTGTTCCTGAAAAGGAAACAATTGTTAACCAGTTTGTAAATGCAGCTCAGTTTTATTCAAAACAATAACCCCTATGGAACTATTTGAAATTTACCATACTATCAATAATAACTTAACATCCGGTAACGATATTGAAGCTCGAAATGAACTTATAAAGCTATTGGATTATTTTGAAAAAGAGAAAATTGAGTATCCGCCAATACTTAATCACTTGATTCGAGCCACAGGTTTGTATCCATATATTAAAAAAGATACAGCCACATGGCAAGATAAGTGGGTCTATGAATTATTTAAAGTAAATGTCGGAGGCAACCAAGAGGCAACTCTTCACCGTGAGCAATCCATGCTTCTGAAAAAGTTGCTTGAGGGGCACAGTCTTGCTGTTAGTGCACCAACAAGCTTTGGAAAAAGTTTTGTTATCGATGCCTTTATTTCAATAAAACAACCTAGCACTATTGTTATAATAGTTCCTACTATAGCTTTAACAGATGAGACAAGAAGAAGACTTCAGAATAAGTTTGGACATGAATACAAAATCATTACAACCCCCGAAATCGAGCTGGCCGATAAAAATATATTGATTTTCCCACAGGAAAGGGCTATAAATTATCAAAAGAAGTTAAAATCAATAGATATTCTCATAATAGATGAATTTTATAAAGCGAGCATTAACTTTGACAAAGAAAGGGCTCCTATACTTTTGAAGACAATTCTTGAGCTTGGGAAAATATCCAAACAAAGATATTTTCTTGCACCTAATATTTCTAAGCTTATTGACAGTCCGTTTACAGTAGGAATGGAATTTATTTCTTTAGATTTTAATACTGTTTATACGGAAAAGCATAACTATTACAGAGATAATCCAGACAAGGATAATGAAATAAAAGCTAGACATCTTACTGATATTCTATCTAAATACAGGGCAAAAACACTAATTTATGCTGGTACTTTCGTAAATATTGACTTCATTGCAAACACTTTGGATGGATTATATATGGATATGAAAAATGATTTATTACATTCATTCTCAGATTGGTTAAGAGAGAACTACCATCCAGAATATATATTAGCGAAACTAGTTAAAAAGGGTGTAGGAATTCATAATGGTCAGTTACATAGATCTTTAAGCCAAATACAGGTTAGGCTTTTTGAAGAACCAGATGGCTTGGATAACATGATCTCCACCTCATCAATAATTGAGGGAGTAAATACCTCTGCCGAAAATGTTATTATATGGGCGAATAAAAACGGAAAGCCTCCTTTGAATGACTTTACCTATAAAAATATTATTGGTCGGGGAGGAAGGATGTTTAGGCATTTCATTGGCAAGGTCTACTTGCTGGAGGAGCCTCCTCAAACAGAGGCTACACAACTAAATTTAGAATTCACAGACGATCTGCTAACATCCCTTGACGAAGAAAAGCATAAAGATGAGCTAACCAGGGAACAGATAATTAAAATAATTGCCTTTAAAGAGGAAATGGATTCGATGTTAGGTGATGATGTATATATGCAAATGATACAAGAAAATCCTTTTCAATCATTTAACAGCAATAAAATTAAATTCATTGCATATGAAATGTCTAGGAATCCAGCTTCCTGGTCGGGTCTAGGATATTTAAATTCAGACAACCCTAATCTATGGGAACAAAACCTATATAAGGTACTGCGTATAATGGGTCAAGGTAGTGCCTCATATAGAGATATGGTGGCATATGTCAAAGCCATATCAAATAATTGGAATAAACCTATTGCTGAAATAATTCGTAATCTTAGAAGTAACGGAATTACCATTGAAAAGTTCTTTGAATTAGAGAGAGTAGCTACCTTCAAACTCACAAGTATATTAACTGACATCAATAATCTTCAAAAAAAACTATTGCCACAGTATTCTATCGATATAAGACCCTTTATTGCCAAATTATCACATGCATTTTTACCTCCATTGGTTTATCTTCTTGAGGAATATGGTTTGCCTAGAATGGTTAGTAAAAAAATCCATATCAGTGGGGTTATCGATTTAGAACGGACAGATATCGACATCATTCATGCAATATCAATCTTTCGAAGAATTGGGTCAGAAAATTTACAAAGACAAGTCAATAATCTATCATCTTTTGATAAATATATTATTGACTACTTCTATGAGGGTATCAAGGAAAATACATTGAACTTATAATAAACAGTTTATTATAACTTAATCTAGAAAGAACCGAAACCATTGGCCTTTAATTATTTAAAATGCACATTCCTGCTACATTAGATTTGATAAATGTTGACATAATTTTTAAACGGCTTAAAGGTATTGTTTCTCATTCTCAAATCTTACGCTGGTTCTCAAATTTTGAAGCATCTGAAATTCAATTAGCAACGGATTTAGCAATGAATTTAAGAGTTTACACAGAGTATGAAATGGAGGAGCTGTACCACAATGGTCTTAATAAAATATTAAAAAATGTACAAAATGATAAAAAGATAATCATTCATCCGATTGGTGCATTTGGAAAAAGTGGAAGTATGATGACTTATATCTTATGTAAGACCGATGCTTATAAAGTTAACAATAGTAGATTTATTTTAGCTTCAACTATGTCAGAGCTTCAATATCGTAGCCAGCAAGCAAAAATCCTTATATTAATTGATGATTTTATCGGAAGTGGAAAGTCGGTAGTAAAATATATTGAGAATGTAATGAAGGATACGATAGAAAAATTTGAACAAGTAATATTTCTTGGTGTTTGTGGACTTCAGCAAGCCATCGACGAAATTAATCCACATGTCGATGTAATTCAAATTGATCCAGGAGAAGTTTTCAATAAAGCATTTTCTCCGAATGCAAGTTATTTCGGATATAGAAACTACCGGGATCATCGAGATTTAGCTTATAAATATGGTGAAAAGTTAACAAAGCCTACTATGCTTAAATCAAAAAAACCTAAATATTTCCATGCTTTGGGTTTTTTGAACTCACAGGGTCTTGTAGCATTTTTTTACGGATCACCCAATAATAGTCTGCCCATATTCTGGCAGGGTAATACGGAAAAAATGAAGTGGCAACCATTGATTCCTAGATTTTCAGCCGACAAAATTAGTATTGCCAAAGAATTTAGGAAAAACCTGACATTTGAACTGAGTTTGATAAATGAAATGGGGTCGGCGATATTGAAGGATACCTTCTGTACATACACTGTAAAAAGAGGATCTAAAAAATTTAGTTCAGTGAGCAGCTTGAATTTTTCTATGTATGGGATATTAAAAATGAGGCGTATGGGATATAGCAATTGGATGATTTGTCAGCGCCTGGGAATTTCACTTTTAGATTTTGAAGGTTATCTAGAAAAATGTATAAAAATGGATATCCTTGACAAAAGATTTGAATTTACAGAACATGGCCTTAATCTATATGTAGAAGCTAAAAAGTGTATCGAAAAAGCTATCAATAACAAATATGAAAAGAAAAATACTTTTCAATTTCATAAAATTGCTTATTTTCCAAAAACATTCAATGGAAAGACATAATTGCAAGCCGCATTCAGTTTAATTAGACTTCAATTGTCTTAGATGTCATTTTTATATGATACTATGAAGACTGGATACCATGAGTAGTTACTCATGTTTGGTTGAAGTAACTTTTCAACCTTTAGGGCACAACATATCTCCAAGTATTCGATACTTGTGCCCTAAACGCTTTCGCTACATTTTAAAAAAGAGTTGCATTATGTCTTTTCCATTGAGTTCATTGACTGAATATACCGAAAGTAATTCCCTCACTCCCGACTACACTGATGAGATTAAAAGGTATGTTCTAAAACTAGAAAATAATGGCGTTCCTATAATTTTCTCATTGCCACACCTTGGGATGGCTGCCGGTGTTAGTATAGATTGGATAAACAATATCGTCACCGGTAATCGGCAGGCATTTTACAAAAGATTCAAATTAGCAAAAAGGTCAGGAGGCTATCGAACAATTCAATCACCGGAGTCTGGACTAAAGTATCTTCAGAGATGGATACTCTATAATATCCTATCTTGTCTTCCATCCCATCCAGCATCTAAAGCGTTTGACAAAGGAAATTCCATTGCTCTAAATGCAAGCGAACATCTTAATAAAGATGCAATCTTGAAAATAGATTTATTACGCTTTTTTGATTCAATTAATGAAGAGAGAGTTTACGGAATATTCTCGGGTGTGGGATATCATAAAAACCTAGCAGTTACACTTGCTAAATTGTGTACTATTTTACCAGATAATAACTATTTTATTGCCTTCAAAAGTTATGAAAAGAAATTGCTAGATAAAATTCAAATAACACATTCGGGTATTCTACCACAAGGAAGTACATGTAGTCCTAAGTTAGCTAATTTAATAGCATGGCGACTAGATAACAGGCTATTTAATCTCGCTAAAAAAAATAATGTTCAATATTCTAGATATGCTGATGATCTCACATTCTCTGGAAATAGAGGCACCTTGGCCAAACTTAAAAAGGTAATTTATAAGATAATCGAAGATGAGAACTTTTTTGTGAACTTTGGAAAAACGAAATTACTTGTGAGAGGTAATAGATTTTTTGTTACAGGTTTGTCTATTCATAATGATTGTGTACGTGTGCCGCAACATTTTAAGAAAGAAATTGAACACCATCTGCATCATTGTCTCAAGAATGGAGTTAATATTCATCGAATCAAAGCAAAGATTAAAAATCGAAATTTCAGGGATTGGCTATTGGGTAAAATATGTTTCATTGCGTCTATTGAGCCCGAAGTAGGCCAAAAGTACTACGCATTATTTAATAAAATTGAATGGCCTATATAATTAAAGGAACTAACGCTGCCTAAGAAAAACCATAGTTATGTAATACACATAAATCTATTAATTATTCAAAAAAAATGAACCTCATAAAATATAAAAATTGTTATGGAAAAACTTGACAGTCAAAATACGGGCAAAACATTCAGGCTTGGAAGACGTTATCTTGATAGTGGTAGCTTCAATGAAAGCTATTGAACTTTACATTAAACTTAGTATTGATAATCAAAAATTCCTAGGTGGTTCCGTTATAAGTCTTGATATTTCATCCGTGTCTAGATACTTCTACCACCCCGATATAAAATATTCAATCTCAATCATAAATTTTTTTTGAAGTACATTTTCACTATTTTTATACATACAGTTAATCTCAATCAATAAACAATCAAAAATAGAATGAATATGTATGATGATTTTAGAGGAAGATATCCTCAAAGTTCCCAAGGCGTCTATAGTACCGCACAAATATGCTTAAATGGACATGTCATAAACTCCATGGTCGAAAAATATCCAGAAAGCAATAAGCAATTTTGCAATGAATGTGGCGAGAAAACAATCATTAGTTGTCCAAAATGTAATGCAAAAATTAAAGGCAGTTATGAATTACCTAGAGTTGTTAATTTTAGTCCTTACGAAAAATCTGCTTTTTGTGATAGTTGCGGGACAGCCTATCCTTGGACTCAGAGAACTCAAGAAGCGGTAAATGAATTAATCGAATTCTCTGAAAAATTAAATCAAGAAGAGAAGGCCGATTTTAAACAAAGTGTTAAAGATTTAATTACTGAAACACCCAAAACTAAAGTAGCGGCAGTAAAGTTTAAAGCTTACGCTCAAAAAGTTGGGAAAGAAATAGCAGGTGGGATTAAAGAAATAATTATAGATGTAGTTAGTGAAACCGTAAAAAAGTCAATTTGGGGAGGTTAAAAATACCGCCAAAAGGGCAAAAATATTATCCTCAAATTAAATAAAAGATAATAAGACTTCGAAGTTGTGGAAGTATTAAAAAAAAAATTCCATTATATTTTTTTTGATAGGCAGCTTCCCGTTTCTCCTGCAGCGTTAAAGCTTTTTTTCAAACAGATTCTTAAGAGCCCGGTTCTCAAGACTCATCTCTGCAAACATCTTCTTCAATTCTTCATTTTCCTTCTCCTGGTCACGCATCTTCCCCACATCACCAGCTTTCATACCACCATATTTTGCCTTCCAGTTATAGTAAGTGGCCTCACTAATACCGAGTTCCCTGCAAAGTTCTTTCACAGGTATTCCGCTCTCTTGCTTTTTGATTGCCTACAGTTTTAATTTCGAAGGGATTGATATTTTTCATACTTTCTAATCTGTTATAATTATACACAGATATCAGGTAAAATAAGATCCAAAGAAGAATGATTACAACCCTATAAAAAGTCTCATTAGCATTCCTTTCACCAAAAAATATTTCATGGGCGAAGGAAAAAATCACTAATACTAGTAAAAAAATAACACCTATAGTACTTTGAATGTCTAACAAAGTTAAAATAGATAGCAATAAAAGTGGCTGAATAGAATTGACAACCAATTCTTTCCAAAAATTTAGGTTTTTAGTCGCGGGATCATTTTCCAGAAATTGACCAATGTCGCCATATTTAGTCCTTAACAGCGGTTCCATTTGGATGGCTTGCTCGATTGTGTCTTTGGCATCAGCAATTCGTTTTAATCGTGTGGCTATTTTTATCACTACAGTTAGAACCAATGAAGCTAGACCTCCGAGCATTAATAAAAATGCCCTCAGATTGAATATGGTGTCAATACTCATTTTTTATTAATGAAGTTGTTTAATTTCGTGTCTCTGTAATTTAACAATTTGCGATAAAGTTCAAAAGCCTCGTTGCCTTGATTGGGGTTAACTTGCATAAAATCCATTCGTGTAACCCCAATTTTATAAAAAGGCAAAAAATACGATACAATTTGGGCCCCATCAGGCCAAGATATTTCCAATTGGCATACCAAATTTAACAGGGAAAGAATTTGCCAATTCTGCTTATTCGCATCATCATCTGCAATCTCTCTTGGTACAAAATAAATATCTTCTTGTATCGATTTTCTGGGGGAAAAGTCAATAATAAATTCATTATAAAGATTTGCAATAACAGAAGATCTATTAATTCCTATAAGATCACCTTCTAACCATATTAAAATATTTATAAGAGCTTTAATTAATCCTATCTCCTGATAAGTGTGCCTTTTTGTTGCAGGATATCTAATTTCATACTCTTGCAAAATGTCAAATAACTGATTAACATCACACCCTCTAATTTTATCAGCCATTTGTTTTAAATCAAACCAATTTAATGAGGTATTGTCCTCATCATAAATAAAGTTGTATGGAAGAACATGATATTTGGGGCCAAACGAGCCAATAATAGATAATGTTGCAAATTTCCACCATTCCGCTTGATCGTATTGATCTTTAAAATATTTGATGTTGCCAATTACTTTAATCTGTATCAATTATTTGTCTATTTGTATAAATTTAGCATTAAAAACTATAAAAGAAAAATAGACATGAGCTTATCATTTACTATTTTAAGCATTTAAATAGTTGCTATATTAATTATAATATTATTACCGCTGGCGTTTGCTGTAACAAGGCAAGGAAGACATTTTAATATGAAATCCGTGAAACTCTCATCCAATGCCCTTGCTCAATTCTTCAGCAGATGACTACACCTTTCAGCAAATAGAAAGACTACTTTCAATGCATAACTCTTCAACTAAAGATCTAGTTTATGAAAAATAGCAACTTCAAAAGTGGAACAAAAGGCTATATATAAAATCCAGCTTTTCATACTTATTAAATAAGTGGGCTAAGACTGCATCGCCTGTGATTAAAGGTGCTAATTCTACGATTGAATACGGAGATAACGTCATTAATGCTATTTTAGGGGATTAAAAGAAGATCCAGCAGGCCAACTTTTAAATAGTTTTCATGCAATTTTTAAAAGGAAATTTTGATGCAATCCACGTCTCGTGCCTCATAATTAGTGTCCTTTTCTCCAAAATTGATATTACTCGGAATCATAATGAAGTAAACCTGAGTTCTTTCTAAATTCACCTAAGTTTTCCGCCCAATTACCTGATATTTCTAATAAATCAAATGCTAGTTTTCTAACAGAAACCGGGGTAAAAAAAGAGTTTTCTTTTCCAAGTGTTTCGTCAATATATGCAGTAATGTTACCATGGCAAATATTATTACGTTGTAGCACCACTTCTACATCTATCTTATTAGGTTTTTCACTATCCAACTTTTCGCCAAAATCGATTTCATTCGGGAATGCTAGCCACTCGACAGGCATTCCAGCTATACTACAATCTTTAATTAATTTATTGCTTAATACTCGATAAGATGAAACTTCCGCCAGTGGTTGCCCAGGATTGTTTATTTGATGTAATGTAAGTCTTAAACTTGCTTCAAGGCCGTTGAGAAGAGATGAGACAGCTGGTACATATAATCCATACATAAGTGCATCAACGCCTTGTATAAAAAACCAATGAAATTCCGCTGCACACATTCTTTCAAAGAAAAAATTACGTAATGGGCTCCATTCTCTGGAATTCTCAAAATGGGATGCAATATGTTCCGCATGGCTAGAATTAAATTCCTCCTTGTTAGGCTGGGTTTTGTAAAAATGCGTCTTAACATCGACCCATTTTGTAGTCCTTTTCAGATCGTTGAATTTCATTGATTGATAATTATATAGTTTTTTTAATTCCTTTGATTTTTAACAATTTCTATGACAGCTTGTTCATTGACAGGTCTTTTGACAAGACTAAACTCAATAGGAACGACTCTGATAATCGAATTAGTACAGTCAATTCCATTATATGTTTCTCCAGCGATATGCTCACATGCCACATAATCGCTTTTACATATGCTACATTCTGTTTTTTCCGCAATTCCAGTTACACTACCTCCTGTGATTTTTCCCTGCTCAATTTTACGAAATACGTTTTTATCAATAATATGACTATCCACTATTCTTATCCCGAAATCATCAATTTCTATTCTATTCCATCCTATTATTTTAGGTTTGTGGTCGTAAAAAATAGGAGTTGGAAGATCCTTATAAGGGCTTTTCTGATCGAAACATTCTTCAAATTGTTTGGCAATTTTTTTTCTTTTCGCTTTAAGGTCAGTTTTGCCTGAATTTAATAATGGAATATTCTCTAAGTTAACAGTAGTATTTTGAGAATTATCGGTTATGTATATGTTTGTTAGTGCATTTGGAGAAACTACATTATCCTTTTTTTCCATTTGCTTTTGAATGAAGTTTGTAAGAAGTCCGCCAATCACAGATGAGGCAATAGAAAACAATCCTACGAATACACTATCACTGAATAACTCATGAACTCCTTTTTGAAACAGGTATTCAACGGGAACATCGTTTTGAGGATTGACTATTACTTCATATCCATTTTGCCGTAATATTTTTATTAATTTAAGCGTTCCGATGTTAATTAATTTTCTGTTAGGGAAGTGCCTCTCATAGGGATTAAATGAGTCTATTTCTACTATTCTTTTCATAAAGAGCATATTATTTCATAAACAATTGTAAAGAATATAACAATATTTAAGTTATGCTTTTTTAATAAATATCCACATTCCCCCAACCTGCTTGCGGCAAAATTCTCACTTTACTTAATATAAGTCAAATTTATCTTTAGTATAACTATTGGGCATAATCAAATAAAAAGAGGAAGAATTATAGCAGGTCTTCCACTATATTCCTAAGCGGGGCAAACGGGGTCAAAGTTTGAACCGTTTGTAAATAGTATATCTGAAATTTAGAAGAGGACCTCCAAACATAACTGACAGTTTTTCAGTCATTTATTCGATTTAGCAAAAAGCAAATTCCTTTTCAAAGGTAAAGTATGACATTAACTTAAAGGATAAATCGATTTACCAACGATGAGTGAACGCCGTTATGTCAACTTTACAATGATAATAGGCCTTGGCATAAAATATGACTAACAGCTTATAGAAAATTTAATTATTAAAAAGAAAATAAATGAAACATATTCGGTTGCAGTATAATACAAAGGACGGAGGGATTGAAATACAATTTAATCTTGAATATAATGGCCAAAAGCCAATCATAACTAACATTGCAATTCACGGTAATTACAATCTAGTACCACCATTACCTAAAAATCCTGAATTAGTTTATCATGAGAATCGGTGGAGATTTAAGGATACTTACAAAACTGAGGAGCCAAATGGTACTATTAAAAATCTAGTCGAATATTCAAATGACGATCTTTCAAATGATTTAATAAATACAATTTTTGAAAAGGTACAAGAAGAAATCCCTTCTTTTAAAAAATAAATATTTCAATATCACGATATAAATATTGTGTTGCCGAGCCTAGATTTTTTCCCGATTTTAGCGATTATCACTCTTGGAAATATATTGCTACTGAGTCTAAGGTAATAGCTAAAAACTATGAATCAGCAACACTCTTTTCAATAAGAATCGATAAGCGATAACTAATATGAGTATAAATAATATGCATAGCATTTAATAAAGCAACGGTTACTCGCCTAATAGGAATTGCCAGTGGCATATTAGCGGTAACTGCTAAGTTTTTCAATATTATGACAAGCACAAATCGTATGCAGATTCCGATTCATACCATATACAATTAACTAACATTATTAGGTAATATTTTGTTGAAACTGTATCTCACATCATGAAGGTTGAATTTTTTATCCAGAATGTTAGAATACAAATCCGCTAATCTTCTGAAAAATAATTGAAAAGACGTTTTTATCAAAAACAGATTTTCTCGGAAAATAGACTTCGAACATATAAAAAATTACCGTGTTATGTTATTAAAAAAAATAAAAACGGCTATAATCCCACACATACGAAATATAACAGACAACCTTTATTATCAAATTTGACCGACAAAGTTAATCTTGACTACCATATTATATTAAAGGGGAACGAGACCCTGATGTAAAAGTTATAGAAGTTTTTGCAATCCCTGCAACTTATGCGACCATTAATTCAGTAGAACATTTATTGAAAGACAGACCTGCCAAACTGGAAGATGTTGAAATCTGGGGGTTTCCTAAGGAAACTCATTATAAAGACAACAACTTCATTTATCCGCTACCCAGCCGCTTAAATTTACCTATAAGCGATATTACGGTTGCCGATAGAGCTACTTTTGAAAAAAAAGATGAGGTAGATTCTATAAACTATAGATTTGTTTTTAAGCACCCTCCACCTTATGCTGAATATTTTGGTTATCCTGGCTCACCAGTTTTTTTTACTGATATGAATACAGGAGAAAAAACTATTCAAGGTATTTTCATGCAAGTAACAAGAGATTCTGCTACAAAAATTCTAATTTCTTTGGATGCTTGTAAGATTGAAAATGCAATCAGACAAATTGATAGCATTTTATCTAAAACGTTTCGTTGAATCTAAGTGAGTCTATACATAGTTCAGAAAATATCAGTACCGATTTAATGATATTCAAATTTTAGCTGCTGTCTGTTATGCTGCATATAGAGATAGGAATAATAATGTGGAAGTAGTCTTGGTAACGGATGATAATGGTATTCACAATGCATGCAAAGGCACTTATATGGAAAATAATTTCTGATCAGTGAATAAATAAATTTCGTATATCTACTAATATTTCAGATTATCTTGCTTGCATAAAATGAATCAAGATATCTCAAATATGATAAAGAAAAAAGTATATGAAGCTCAACCCAAAATTTGATTTTAATTTTTGATTTTTTACTATGGAAGACTATTACCATTATTATCAGCGGGCAGACAATTTACTAAAATTAATTGCTGAAAAGACAGGAAAAAAAATTCGGATACAAGATGTTCCCAAATTCTATACTAAGCACCAGGGGATTGAGATTCTTTCCGCAAACAAGTTGATTGAGTTTTTAAATGATAGCGATCGACAGATTTTGCATGTTACTCCATTAGGAGAACAACATCTTATTAGTGGTGGTTTTACCAGATTAAAAATAGGACCTCCTCGTTTACCAAATACTACTTTCAAAAAACATCTGGAAGACAATGTTAACCTCCTAACAATCTTCGGTATATTTAATGCCCTGATTTTGTTTACTGGACAAGGTAAAGAGATTGACCCTCATAAACTAGACCTGTTCAACAATGGGATGCAGTTTATTAGTGTTTCTATGTATATATTATCCATTCTAGTTTTAATTGAGCTTATCAATAACACAATAGATACAGACAACAAATCATGGAAATTTAAGACTTTTGAAATATGCTTATTATCTACAACTGCAGGAATTGGATTCATCTTTTTAGATAAATATTTCGATTTGTTAATAGGACTCGGCTTTGTTTCTGCTGCATTAATCATAGCGGGAATCATTGCAGGTATATTAGGATTAATCAAGTATATACTGCCAAAACATTTGATTAAAGTATTAGAAAAGCAAAAACAAGCCGTTGTATTTATACAAATATTGTCTGGCCTTATTATCACCTACTTTTTAATCAAAAACCTGCCTCCTCTATTTAAACATTGATAGTATTTAAAATATCTTGTTTACGACAATAATGGGTAATAGTATTAACTATTTTGGCCATAGTCAAGTAATTGCATAAGTGTTGAAATTGGCTAATTTCCTTATATTTGTTCTGATAGGTAGAATTAGTTTGGAAGCATCCAAAACTGGTAATCTTCCTCCATGTTCTAAATCTTTGACAAGTATTTGACAAGCAATCCTTATAAGTAATTGATATTCAGAGTCCAGACCGTTCCAGTTCTGGGCACAAAAACAGAAAATCCGCTCTAGTAGCGGATTTTCTGTTTTACCCTATTTATAGCCATTTTATAAGTCATTTACAATCATGCTCCTGTGGGTTCAATTCCGGATTCTCTACCGCCCCATACCGTAATAATTACGGAACATCAGTTCTATAAGATATAAGGGATTCCATACAGCATGCTTATTATCTTTCCCATCGACATACTTCTTTATAAATTTATCACTTATTTAAAATTTTCCTGGTTACAAATTCACTAAAAAAGTAATCCCGGTAAATATTACCGATCGGAATTTCGTTCTTCCCTATGTAAACTGTATTGTTATCTACAGAATCTATGTTGTTTACATTAATGATGTAAGATTTACTGACCCTGACAAAAAAACTTTTTGGAAGCAGTTCATGAATAGTTTTAATATTCATAAGCGTGATCACTTTTTGATTCCCTAAGTAAATGATCACATAATCTTTTAAGCCTTCAATATAAAGTATATCGCTGAAATGTATTTTGAATATTCTGCGTTCTGATCTTACAAAAATATAATCAGTGGTTATGTTTTCTATATTACTGTTGGTATGGCCAGTACGGAATAATTTACAATACGTGTTTGCTTTTTCGACCGCCTTTTGAAAGCGCTCCAGTTTTACAGGTTTGATCAGGTAATCAATAGCATCGACCTCATAGCTCTCAGCAGCAAATTCATGATAAGCTGTGGTAAATACCACTAAGGTGTTTTGGGGAATGGTTCTGGCAAATTCGATCCCATTCACTCCCGGCATTTGAATGTCCAGAAACACCAAATCTACGGCATTTGTTGCCAGAAAATCTTTAGTAGCTTCTGCTCCGTTAAATGATGCGATAACTTCCAGATTTTCTGTCTGATGAACCAGTTTTTCGATCGCCTTTCTTGCTAATGGCTCGTCATCTACTATTATGCAGTTCATTTTATAGTTTTAAAGTTAAGGTGACGCAGTACGTTTCCAAATTGTCTTCTATTATCAAATCATGTAAAGATGGGAACAGCAGTTCTAGTCGTCGTTTAATATTGGCCAGACCTAATCCTCCTGATTTATTTACTGCTTTCAACGCTGGTTTCGAGTTTACGCATTTGAAAAAAAGCTCATCATGGCATACATCAAAATACAAATTCAAGTAGGATAATTTCGCAGAGTCGTTATTATGCTTTACAGCATTTTCGACAAATGAAATAAATAATAAGGGAGGAACCTGAACACCGCTCAATTCGCCTTCCTTGGATATTAAAAAATTGAAATTATCCCGTCGGACCTTTTCCAGGTTCAGAAAATCTTCTAAGAAATGGATCTCTGAAGTGAGTAGCACCTTTTCTCTGGAGCTATCATAAAGCTGATAACGAAGGAGGTCACTTAGTTTCACCAAAACCTGAGAAGCTTTTTTAGGATCATCTTCGATTAACACGTTGGCATTATTAAGCATATTAAAAAGAAAGTGTGGATTGATTTGATTCTTGAGCTGTTCCAGTTCACCATTGGCATTTGCCAGTTCCAGATCATGGATCAGTCGCGTATCAGATATCCACCGCTGAAAAAACTTAACTGCGGCTGATGCTACAATAAGCACTAATGTCATAAAGGAAAAGGTAAAAAAGCTAATGTTATCATCCTCGTTAGGTAATAGATCTCCTTCAAACGAATCAGCAAAAACTTCGTGAACGTAATACGAAAGGACCATGCCAGAAAGCAAGAAGAGGCCATAGCTCAGGTATTTGTTCCTAAACAGGAATTTAGGAACGAAAAAATACATATTACCGTAGGCTAACAGAATTATCTCGAAAAAAATAACCAGTCGATTGTAGGTCTCGAAAGGCTCTACATAGTCTGCCGGGCTATAATACAAAACCAAAATGCAAAAGGCAATCAGCGACAGATGCCTTTGAAACCGGTATTTTTCCGAAATAACTAACTGAAGAATCCAATTGGCATCCATTGTTTTATTATGTAAAGATTTATACATAAGGCTAAATTTAGAGCAAATCAAGTGATACCGCAGAAATAAAAAAACTTACTATACGAAAGCGCCTTAATAATATACGAAAATATGATTTACAGGTGGTATACTGCCTTTAGGGTTTGAATAATGACTTACAGTCCACCATCCCTTACGTGTGGATATATCGGGCCGGCTGTTTCCCTGAACTTTACACTTGCAGCAACACGACCTAAAGTATTCAATTACTATGGAGGACCTTCTGCATCGCTTCTTTGCTGCAATCTCAAGTCGTATTTATTTTACTATATGTAAAAGCTGTTTTTCTATATAAAGAAATACGTTTCGTATATATAAAAATTGCAGGTTCTGTAAAAATATAGTTTAGCCGAAAATATAGCATTTAATTCTAAACTCTTATAAATGAAAAGCAGAATCCTATCCATGCTGGTATTCCTTTTTGCCTCGGTATTCCATGCCTATTCGCAGGAAAAAGTCACCCTAAGCGGCACAATCACTAACAAGTCCAATACCGAAACACTCATCGGCGCAAGCATTTACATTCCGGAAGCGAAAGTAGGTATTACGACCAATTCCTATGGATTTTATTCCACAACATTGCCTAAAGGAACTTACACCATTATCATAAGCCATGTGGGTTATGATCGCCAGGAGGAAAAGATCACGCTGACCGAAAACACAAAACGGAACTTCGGCATGACGGAAAACAGTAAGACGCTGGATGAAGTTTTAATTAAGACCAATACGCCGCAAGTGAACATCCGCAAACCTGAAATGAGTACCAATAAACTATCCATCGCCACGATCAAAAAGATGCCGGCCGTTTTGGGAGAGGTAGATGTCCTGAAATCGATCTTACAGCTTCCCGGGGTAACCAATGCCCAGGAAGGTGCGACGGGATTCAACGTAAGA